>MDTA01036703.1_pt1 | contig 25514 bp, 11 predicted proteins | sample 811151 | NCBI WGS metagenome assembly MDTA01 (sample SAMN05326648, study PRJNA326480) | marine metagenome | isolation source: seawater | place: Indian Ocean: South | collected 2010 | reverse complement strand
TGGCGCGTACGCTTATTCGAAATGTTTCAAAGTTGATTTCATCAATGTACAATTTACACTACAGCCAGTAAGTAAACACGACCAAGAGGATCCCGAATACATGAAAGCTACAGCTGAAGTCGAGAAAACCAAGACTGAACAGGAGGTGATGAAAGCGCAGGTGTCTAAAACACAGGCCGAAACTTCCAAAACCAAAGCAGAGGTTGGCAAAACAAAGGCCGAGACTGACAAAACTAGTGCAGATGCTGGTGCGATACGATCGGGGAAAAAACAAAAAACAAGTGCTTAATTTTTTGTTTTCGCATGAAACGTTATTCAAAAACAAGGTATAGTGTGATTCCATGCTGTTCGTCAAGAAATTTTGGAAACGCTGGAAATGGAAAAGTCCGAAGATTTGCAGCTGGAGTGTGAGGCGCGAGGTCTTGAAAAAAATATTTTCAAGCAAAATTGGTGTGAGTCAGTGAGTCGTCGAAGCGTTTACATCAATTTTCATCCCTGCATTCTGATGCTTTCGATTTTGATGCCGTGTATCATGATGTGCATTGCGCAATTTGTTTCTTTTTTTTTTCACTAGTTCGGACTATTTGCGAAATGTGTAAGGTCAATGATGATGACCTTCAGTCGTTTGCACGTGGAGGCAACACTGCGGTCTACGGTAAAAAGGGATTACCAAAAACTCAATCAGAAGGATCGCAAGATTGAAAAACTCAAGAATAAAGTTCGAGATATGAAAGATTTAATCAATTCGTTGATGCGCGATTTACTGGCTCTGCAGATGAAAAAATGACTAGTTTTTCTTGAAAGGAGACAGCAAAGAATACTTGTGTTTGACGTCGTAGGCTAGCTGCTTGAGAGTATAAATATACCGCTGACGGTGACTCCAGGGTGTGTGGCGTCTGCACAAATTTATTGCATGCATGCAGCCCATCTTTTCGTCAACGACTTGCAAGGAGGTCAAATTCAGTGTTTTTTTACACACGAAACATTCCTTTTTGGGGGGGAATTGTTCTGGCTTTTTCACTTCGGAACAACCAAACATGTGAGAAGCCTTGTCATCACATTTGTGTGTTCGTTTGCAATAAACACAGTAAGTGAAATAATGGTTGTTGATCTTGATGTATCGTCCAATCATGTTTATCCGCACGACGGCACTGTTGTCCATACACCGATTGCATTGTAGGTTCTGCGAAGCGTCCACTCGCATATTCGTATCGCCGACATTATTGTAGTTGATGCAATGCAAGCACAAACACAGATATGTGCTTTCGAGCGCACTGATGGTATTAGTTCTAACCATTTGTTTCAAATGTTGCTTTTGCATTTCCACAAAATTCACCGGCATGTTGTAGATTTCAATACATGTTTGCACTTGAATGATTTGCAAAATTTCCTCCATTTTGAGATGCGGGTATACAAATTTCATAATGTGGGGCGACTTGTAAAGAGGATACTGCAAGGCGGTTCGAATTGATTGTAACGACATTTGAGTCGAAGAGGATGTGCTTGTAGTGGCTGGAAGTGCCTTTTGTTTCCCCTTACAAATTCGATTGCACTTGTCATTGCACTGCTGAGCGTTATCCAAAATGAAATCCCACTTGAAAACATCACACTGCAAACTGGTTTGCCTGAAATTATCAATACACATTTGAACGTTTCGGAGAACATTGCAATCGAGATTTAGAGTGTGCGTTTGCATCAAAAAGCTCATTTCCAGGGGCATGAATTGCGTGGTGAAGAAAATGAAATATTCCATCACGGCAACACGGACAAGGTGCATAGACTTGCACAGAAAGGTGTGCATGTCCAGAAGTGTACCCTCTGTCAACAGAGTGAGCACGATTTTGAAAATGATGACTCTGTTGCGGAAAATGGGTTTGCGCGATGCTCCTGGAATCAATCCGAGACAGGATGCCAGCATTATTTTGAGCATGTCAATCATATTTTGCTTGCTGAGTTCGGTGATCGTTGGAAATGTGAGACGGTTGTGCTTTACGAATGGAATGCTGTAGCTCACAACGCGCTGAAAGGCTTTGCTGCCTTGTATGGTATGATTCGTGATACACTGCCGAACATAGAGTCCGAAATCCACGCAATCAAAAACCGAAAAGGTTCTATCCGGACTTATGCGAAAATTTTCAAGCATGGACATCCAATTGTTTCGCAGAAGCATGTTCTGAGATGGCACGATCTGAACGCAACACGTGAACAAATACGAGTCGATTTCGCGTTGCACGTCGTGACCCATATTCAGTTGCCGGTGCAAGTCGCAAAGTCTCTCTGCGTGTACTGGATGCATAGTCATGAAATCCGACGTTGGCCCCCACGCCCCTTGCACGGGGAAATGTTTTAAATCGCCTTTGGGAAAAATCTTGTGCGATGAGTGTGTGCAAGGGGCATTCAAAAAGGCTGCACGTCGACGTTCTTTTGCTTCACGTACTTTTTGCCGCCGACGTCCACGACAACGTAGCGATTCCTCTGGTGTGCTACTATAGGCAGCGGCATGCAGTGCACCGGACCATTGGGATGACACACGAGCATGGCGTCTGATGAATACTCGCCTGGTTGATTGCAAATGTTGCCGTATTTCTGAATCACACATTTGATATCGTACCCGTGATGTATAGTTTTGTAAAACAATAACTGCGTGGTTCTGCGCAGACAGAAGATACACATTCCGCGATCCTGGTTGTAAACGTTGGGAAGCACGAATTGCGTGGCAATGAACGGTTGCGTTGGGTCGATGAACATTCCCTCACACGCTTTACCCATGATACACGATTTTTCCGACGAATTGTTGCTCTCTCGCATGAATTTTTCCTCGTAATTTCTGCTGACAATTGGAATCGATTTTTCAGGCGTAACCTGTTGCAGCGACGATATCATCTTCACAAACGAAATGTTATTGATCACACTTTCTAATGATAAAATATCCTCCTCGAGCGAGTCTTCATTTTGCAAGTTGTTGGCATTTTCATCTATGATTTGAGAAATTCCAGTCAACGCTTCAGAATGTTGCACAGAACATTCATGCTGTAATTTGTTAACTTTCAGTACTTCATTCTCACAACTTGCTTCGATGTCGGATTCGTCACTCTCTTGATGCTGAATTTGAACGCGCGACTTTTTAACTCTGCTGCTGTCTGTGCCTTCAGAACTCCGGCGCTTTGCCGGCATGCCGCTCGACAAAGTCACGTCAGAGCCTCGGCATTTTTTTATTTTTTTGAACACAGATTGGACGTGCCCCATGAATGCGTAAGTAAGAGTAAGAAGAACACGAGGCAAATTTGTAGTATGATTGAGTAAACGCCTCGCGTCGCTTTGGTAATCATAAGGTGACATTGCTCGGTCTTGTTCGCTTGCTCGTTGCTGCGACGGGCGTCGTCACAGACACTAAACAGAGTTTGCAGAATGCGACTCAGGTTGATGAAAAGGAATACACTCATGGGCAATACATGCGCGCCCAAGTGGAGCAAGGACAATTCGTCAAATTGGCTCTGGAGTGTGATCTGGTGGTATATTGCGGCAGGAATCACAGACAGGCCTACACTCAGGACGACAGTGATGACTGACATAGAGGCTCGGTTGAAGTAACGAGCCCGCGTTTTGGTCTCCTGTGAAATGAGGGGTTCTTGCTCGAAGGGTTCCAGGGCATCAGTGCTGGCGCTTCCTGCCATCAGACTGAAGCCAATTGCTTGTACCGACATGCTATTTTAAACGGGGTCTTTTATTTGCAGGCTGCTGTTCGTTCGGTATTATTAAAGTGTACATTTGCGTCGTTATGTCAGACTCAGAAGATGAGCATGAAATTGCTGAAAATGCCGATGATGAGAATTATCATTTTGAAAGAACAAAAGAAAAACTTGATGAAATATTTTCTGATGAAACATTCATCAGACAAATTGTGCTTGTCAAAAGTTATGTGAAACACCTGTGGTCATTTGATACCCTAGTCAACGGACTAATAGACGATGTCAAACAAGATAACACTGATCAATCAAAATTAATTCGTTTTTTCATGTACAACGCTCATGATCTACGGAAATTGAGCGGGGAAGAGTAAAGATACATCTTCACAAACGGCTGTATTTAAACGGTTTCTACACCCCGTAATTGAAGATAACATGTCTATTTGCGACTCAGTGTCAAATTCCGATCAAGTGATTTCCATCAACTGCGCGCTGTGCAAGTTTCACGGCAACGACGACATCGTCCACAGCTCGATAGAAGCCTATGTCACGAGCAGCATCGGCCGGGTGCATTTGAACGAGATTTGCAAGCAAGTCAGCGACATGCTTGGTAAAAACGAAATCCAAATGTCGAGGGCTGACGTCAAGACACACATAGAAGAGCACATGACGTTGAAGGGCGTGGTCCTGGACAAAATTGTGCGCGATCTTGTGAGTATGACGCATTTGTCTAGAAAATCTTGCTTTGTGATGACGGAGGAGCACGACGAGCCCATTTTCGAGCCCAAGAATGTGCCCATGTATTTGAAAACCGTTGATCAGTTGACAAATGTGTTGAAAATGGATTACTTCAAAAATCGTTGAATAATAAAAATTGTAAAAACTTTGAATGATAACACATCGCAGCATAATGCAAATGTCTGTCCCAGCGTCGATGGGGTTGACATGCAAAGACGCATTGATGATATTTTCACAAAATGAAACGCTTCAGCTACAAAAACGCATACAAGAGCTTGAAAAACGGTTGGAACAGTATGAACCCGTCAATAAACCAGTCATTATGTATAATGCCAAGATTGATTGGTTTGAAGCAAATGAAGAAATCCAGAAAATCATACGAACTTGGGTGAACGAAAATGTTACCACATGTGACATATATGACATGTATTGTAACTCGAAAAACAAGTTGTCAGAAGTGTGTCAAGTTTCCACGTTCATACAAGCAGTAAGTGAAGCATTTGAACTTTTCACCAAAGACAAGAAAGTTGCATATAATCTTGCAAAGGCAGGTGTCAAATTTATGAACTCATTAATTTCCAGCGTACATTACGCAGATGAGAGGAGTGCAGAAAGAGAAGAGGCTGATATTCAAGCGTGGTGTGCAAACGAAACTGCATTGCATGAGACAATTTTTCAGGCAACGATTGATTACATCTTTGACACGTTAGTGCACAGAAAAATCATAGATTATCCTCGCGAATGGGACGACTCTGACTGGGAAGGGGAATAGTGAGAAACCGTGATTGATAAAACTTCAAAACCCGTTGAATAATAAAAAGACGTTTTCATCTATAAAACACTCCTGGCACGTGTAAAATGCCGGCAACCGGTGTGCTACTTTTGTTTTTGTTGTTGTGCATTCAGACGTTGCTCATCATGGAGAGATTTTACAACATCACACTGTGCCTCGTCATTGGTGTTGAAAAATCACCAACGAGTTTGTATTCTGCAAAGCAGGCGCTTTCACAGGGAATTGCCTTTGTGTTGCAATGTTTGACAGTCGTGACACAAATTGCTGTTGTGTTGATTGATACTATGGCCAAAAATCTGCTGTGGTTTCTGAGTTTGCTCGTGATATACGCTGTTCTGGTCACGCTGGCTCAGTACGGGTTGTCCATATTCAGTATTTTTATCAACACATACAACAGTGGTGTTGGAGTGTTCATCGACACCTTTTTGATCAAGCCATTGCAGCTACTCGACTTTCTTTTCACACCCTTTGTCGCATTGTACAACGGATTTGTTTACTGGCTCAGTCGTATCGTAATTGAAGTTAATGTTCCTATGTTGCAACTCAATGTCAATATTCTGCCTGACCTCATCAAAAACATAGCCTCGGGCACTGGTCTTTTAGTGCAGAGCGCCAATGTCATGGTGAGTCGCGTCGCTGAATGTTCCGTGGAAAATGCTATTCCGCAGTTGCGATGTTTTGCGGACGCCAACTACCTCACACTTGACCTCCTGACGCCAGCTCAACACGTGCGTGAGGTTTTTCGCTTGCTGCTGGAGTTTGCGTCGTCGTCTTGCCCAGCGGCGCGCGGGGGTGTGACTATGTTGACGTACCCCTTGCTGGATTATAATCTTTACAGTTTTGTGCACTACACGGTCAACATGGTATTGTACGTTTTCACACAGGGCATTTCTGTGACGAAAAGATGCAACTACGCCAAGTCCACAAGTTCTTACACTGCAGGAGAGAGAGTGGTGATGTGTTCCGTAGACTGGCACATGTACGACCGCCTCGGTACTCAATCTAGTCTCGCCTTTGGCCGCCTGATTGACAACTGGCTGGATGCTGTGATAGCATTGTCTGAAAGAGAAATTCAGCTCGCCAAGGGAAATGACCCTCAGCCGCTCTGCCGGGGGGCAGTGCCTATGAAGTCAGCGTGGAAAGACGCGTCAGACATCATGCACGCGTTTCACGACGGGCACAGTATGACATCGGTTGTTCCCATCTCTGACAACCTGATCGCTTTCACGGACGGCAATTCCACGGCGTATTACGCAGACTTTTACGAACCAAGCAACAACAATGCCAGTGCACCTGCGTTGGCGACGGCTCTCCATCATTGGCCAATCAAAATTAACCCCGCGTATGGAATCGCCGCTGTGCAGGTCTTGAGCTCTGGGGATGAGGACAGTAGAGGTGTAAAGCGCACGGGGATGTTTGGTTGTGCTTGTTATGATGACAGCGAGGGAATCCACGTGCTGTGCGCGTCAGTCCCATACCATTACGCAGATCTTGCGGAAAGCAGCGCGCAGGTTCAAGAGTTGGTTTTCGAGCACGAGCACGCCCTGAGTGGCCTCACGTGTGCATCTGCCAATATCCGTGTAAGTAGTCTGAGATTCGCTCGAGATCGTTTTTCAACCTCCAACAAAAACAACGAGATGAATGGCTTAGACGGGTTCGACGAAAGAGCTTCAACAGACACCCTCGAAGGAGCAGAAATGACGGCAGACGCGGTCGTATACATAACTCCAGTCTGCACGGAGAACTCTCTTTTAACATGCAGTGTGTCTGGCTTCAACTGTTTTCCATTCTGCATGGGCATGAAAATAGCAGCGCAGACCGCCGGGCCCATACACATGTTTAACATGCAGACGTGGCGCGACCGTGTCTTTTTGATGCAAACCGACTGCGGCACACAAGGTGGGCTTTCTAACCTAGACAATTCGCTATGCGTCGAAGAAGCGAACAGCGTCACTGTAGTGGGTATGACAGATAACATCGCAGGACGGGAACTGAACAGAGACCTGACTCGAGTGTCGTCCAATTGCCAGTTCAACGCTGACGTGTGCGTTTCAGAGGACGCTGCCATGACCCTGCGCCGAGTTCAGGCCACAGACACTGCGGCCAGTAACGCGACTGTGCAGGCCATCGGAGATCTCGTCATTCAACAGAAGGCGCAGCCGCTGGTCGTTGCCGGTGATGTTATGCTTTTCAGGGTGCAACAAATTGTGAATGGCGCTTCACAGGATGTTTTGGCCGTTTTCCGATTGCGGAATACTCAATCGGGAATTCGGCAGGAACATTTGTCTTGGCACTCCAATCAGAATACCATCAAGGTCGTGTCGACGTGTAGTGGTGTCGTTGATGAAAATGATTGCGTGCGGAAAGAAGTAGCTGCTGGGAACCTCGTGGTTCCACCTGCAGTAAGGACGGCAGGGTCTTCTATTGTTGCCGACTCGACGCAGTCACGCTGGAGTGTTCACTGGGCCGAAAATATGAATGTCGCATTGCTAGAGGCGTATTCAGACAAATGTAACAACCCCAACGACCAACAATTCCGTGTTGTTTTACTGGAGTCTTACTTCCATCCCCGCGTTTGGACAGTCAACACCATGCGTGAGACTACTTTGGGGCGCACGTCGGTGTCAGACAATAATCAAGTGCATTTTGTGAGCGTTCCCGATTTTTTGACGCCTGACAGCCCATGTCACGCTGTACACAATGTTCGCGTGCTGTCGCTAGAGTACTTCAACGATCAGAATTTGATTCTTACTACTGTCGCCGATACTCTCGTCAATTACCTATCTGACCCAAGCGGTCCAGTCACACACGACAAACTTCGCCACTACTACGTTCACCCCAATCTACATGAATGTGCGGATGTGCTCAGCCCCTCAGAAAACGACCCAATGCTGACTGATTTGACACACACGTGCCTTCGTCCCGTTGAAGACGGGATGTTTCCTGCACCAGAGGAAGCATCAGCGTTGCCTGAGTCCGTGCTGGGCACTTTGTGCGTGGCCGCTGACAGAGCACCCAAGTTTGGCTCTGCCGCGGGTTACGTGTCGGCAGCTGTCGTCAAGACAATCAAAATGACGCTGGAGCTAGTCTTTATCGTCCCTGCCCTCTTGGTCAACGACGTGGGCGTCGACTTCATTTTCAACGAGCGGCAAGTCTTCACCTACACCTCCATACTGGACTCCAGCGGTAACACATTCCTTGATGTCGATGGTATTTTTTTGAGTCTGGACACGGCGGCGATGCACACGTGGCACTCGCTCGAGCGCCTCGGCAATATTTTCCGCGACGAGCCCGGCGGCAACGTGGCGCAGTCGGTGCTCATTGGCACGTCCCGCATTCTGCAGCACTCGAAGTACGGATCCGTGCTGTCCGACGCGCTTCTTGCCAGCCTCGCCAATGTGTTCCGCACGCCTACCACAGAAATGCTGACAAGCTTGCAAGAAAACATCGTCACCTCGCCGTTTGGCAAGCTTCCAAAGTCTGTGCTGACAATTCAACGGTACGCAATGTCTGTGATCAACACTGTGCGTATGAACGCTCGAGTCGTGCGCTTCTGGATTGTCCGCGTATTCCAGTTCACGCGCATCGCCAAAGCCAAGCCGGCGCGCACGGTATCCACTGAATCCGTATCGTCCAATCAAATTATTGCAAAGACAGTTATGGACATCAAAGAAAATGTACACATGTACATCATCCTGCCGGCGCGGGCGCAGTGCACAGGACTCGGGCTGATCTTCGGCGGTTCGAGCCCTCTCGCCCACTTCGCAGAAGCTTCGTGCCAGACAGTCTTTGACGGCCTGGACGGGGTAATGCACACCCTTGTGTACATATTCTCGGCGTACCCAGCGATTCAGTGTGCCTGTTCCCTCGGATCAGGCACTGAGCTCGACCTTGCAACGCGGGTCGTGTGCGCAGAAAAGGTCAACAGTTTCGAAAGCCATTTGTGGACTGAGGTGTTGCTGCAGTCACAGGCCACGCACGTGAGCGTGTGTCACGTTACGATGGACACGGTGAACGCCAATCTCGAGCATGCATTCGATCGAATGTTTCAAAGACTCGACACAGTTGCCGAGGCCTTTGGAAAGTCGTTGGATTATTTGACAATATTCTTTGACGCCAACGCTGGGTCGTGCACCAACGACGTCACCAATCCGTACGTCGTGACAATGATGCCACAGCCAGTAGACTACTTCATCATGTGTAAATCTACCGATAGTTGTCGTACCAAATGTCTGGACTCCTACGCGGCTTTTGAGCAGAGATACGAGGAAGTGGAGCAGGCTGGCAATAGCATGGAGCTGTCGGTCGTGCAGGAATCCAACGTGCGTAGTCAATACTTCAGCATCAAGGACATTGAGAACAATTTGCATTTGCCGCCTTTTGAGATTCACGCTCTGACGGAATATCATGAAGATGTCTGCCGTGATTTGTGTGTGAGATCGCTTGAACAGCTACACGAAGTGCCGCGCTGTGCTGTCGTGGCCGGACTCAACAACACTGACAGGGTTGCTGGCACGGCGTATTACTGCATTCCCCGCGACATTGCACATTTCACCAGGCGACAGCATCCACTTCCACCGCTTCAATTGAGCGAAAGTGTTGTACCTGTGCTTGGTTCAGTTGCTGACATTCAGCTTCTTACTCTACACAAAATAAGCGACAATCAACACGAAAGTTTGCTGATACTGGAGGACGTTGCTGTTGACGACGAGTTGAGCCAGGTGCTTTCTGTGTATGTTTCTTCGTGGCGCGAAGACACCGAAACCCTGCAGCAACGCCGCGTGGAGATTGTCAGGACAACCAGCAGGCCGTTACCGGCTGGCTTTGTTTTTGATGGTTTGCTGGTCAATTTATGGCTCCGCCGAATTCTTCAAATCCGTGTCATACCGTCCACTTTCGGACATAACAGACCTCTGCTGTACATGTTAGTCGAACAGCACGAATGGCGGTACGGAGCCCAACAAGAGCTCGTGCAAAAATGCTTCCAAATGCACATGCCTGCTGACTTCAATTCTGCTGACTACGTGATTGAGCTAGCGCAGGAGGGGCTGGAGATGTGCAATGAAACTCTGGCCTTCCCTCGCAATTATGATGTGGTTTGTCTGGGAACCAAAGATGCAGTGTGTGACAACGAAATGTGGATACCTTTGCAGTCCTCAGGAGTTGTGCAGATACATACCGTGCGACACGAAGCGACATCTGGGCAGAGAATTCCATACCAGACAGCTCCTCCTGCTGTATTTGAACAGGCACGGGGCAAATCTCTGAGGCGTGCTCTGGCATTGAGTTCCCGGCAACCATTGTACATGAGTCAAAACGGATACAACCTGGCCAATCAGCCACACGTTTCTGCCGTTTCGTACAAACATGCCGGTGATGTTGTAGACGTACTTCTGTTCAAGCCGTCGGCAACCTCAGTGACATGGCTGCACAACGCGCACTTGACGCAGAGCTCAGGAACGTGGACAGGCGTGTCGGCGTCCAGCGAATTGGTTCCTCGCGAGATATCGCTGAGTGTTGAGTGTTCACTGTCGAATTGTGCCGCTTGCAGGCAGGGCTCGGGCGAAGTTGACGACTTGCATGCACTGTGTGTTGTAGCACAAGACTGTGCCGTGCGCAAGTGCATAGGCACAACAGTCAATCTTCGCCGTCCTCTTTGCAACATCGGGAAAAGCTATGCAGTTACCGTACGCGTCTTGCGCGAGGGATTGATAACAGCGTGGGCCGCAGCATCTCACTTTGTCATCATTTCGCTGGAAATCAGTCAGCAACGTCGCGAAAAATACGAGGTTTTGTGGCCGGAAGAGTCTGTCACAAGCATGATGTGTATGATGAAGGACAGTACGCACGACTTCGCCGCCATCATCATGTCGACCGTGGGCGCAATTTATTCGCAGCAGCAGGTAGCTGAACAGATGATTTCTGTGGAAAATACGAACATCCGTAGCCATTTTACTGACACAAAAAGCAACGCGGTTTTTTTCATGGCGTTGCAGTCATTTTCGCAATTGTTGGCCAATGTGCTGATGAGTCCACTCTATGGCATGCTGGCGATGCAAAACTCTGTTTCGTGTAGAATGGATGACATCATGATGACAATTACCAATCTAATTGACAGCTCTGCAGAAGAACCAATTGTTTCGTTTTCTCTGAAGCGCGCCCTGAACAACACTGACGGCATCAGCGTGTGTCTAGGAAAGAAAATTTCGCAACGTGTAGAGGATCTTGGCAACGAGAATGTCATGCAATTTGCAGAGGCGACACCTGTATCCTTGATCGTTGACCTGGTCGACTTGATCCCCTTCCAGATGGTCTCTGCCAGCATAGACGCATTTTTCACCTGGATGTTGTCGTTGGTGAACAGTGTGATGGACGTTGCTCAAACGCTTGATTTTGAAAACTGCCGACTGGCGGGTGGCGTGACGCGACGAATCGACGAGTGTGTGTGTGGAGACACGCCTGTGCGCGTACCAGTGCACCAGCGTCAAAACTCGCTACTGTGGTGCACAGGGTTTCTCACAATGTTTGATGCCATGGGCAATCAAATTTCAGTGCTGAATCCCTACACTTTTCAGCATCTCGTCGACATGTCTGGTGAAGTGGATAATTTCATCGAGTGCTTGGCAGATTTTGACGACGACTGCAAAGCCCCGTCTCCGCCGAGTAATCTCGGTCGCCAGGGCGTCGAGCTCATGCAGGTGATTGCTCAATGCAGGGCAAACTACGCGCAAAAGCGCTGGGATGCTGGCGCCGCTGTGTGGGGTCTGTTGACGCCGGAGGAATGGACAGAGGTGGCGTTGGCATCGACAACCGAAGCAGCTTTCAAAATTCTCGGCGCCCGCGACGACAATCTCGATCAAAAGCGTTTACATGCCGGTAATCTTCTGCTGCAACTATGGCCAGAGGGAATACAACAAACGCTGAGTTACGCCACAACATCAATAAACTGCCTGGCATCATCGACCGTGGAGCAGTGCACGTTTGAACACATTATTCGACAGGGATCTTCGCCTAGCGTCTATTTTCTGTACGACGTAGAAAACTTGGCTGGCTTTCAATACGTTGACGCCTGCGAAACATATTCGGGCATTGTGGAGCCTCGTTCGAACATCACTGCCCAGCGTCCTGGTAACATGTGGTCGCAACAGAGTTCAAATACAGACCCTCTTGCCAGTTTTCATTTCCTTCAAACGGGATCCAAAAACGAACTCGAAGCAGAAGCCAACCAGCAGTTGGATACACTGTTCGAAAACGTCATCAGGCCCGCCATTTCACAGTGGCCACGGACTCTGAACGACGACACGACCATAGCTGTCGATGCAATTTTTTCGGAAGGAGATGCGCTTCACCAGTATCTCGATTGTCTCCTCATTGGACCATTTGCGTCTGCAAATCTGCACGTGAACACTGCAGACGCTGCATTCGATAGCATGAAGTACCACAGAGGAGATGAATATAGCAGAGAGTTTCATTTCTCGGAATCAGGCCAAACTGGCGGATCGCCCGTGCGACGCATGATAATCAATGAGATGAAAGACTTGGTCGCCGAAAACCTCGAAGATATATTGCGTGGTACCTTGGACGAATGGCGGAATCAGCAAGCTGCTTTGTGGCTCGAGAAGCAACGCCTGCAATGCTCATGTCCAGAAGGCAGCACACCATCTCGGTCCATCGCCTGTTGCACAATAGGAAACACAATTTTTGAAAACAACAACACACTTTCGCTTTTCCCCATATCGACCAGCATAATAGATTCCATTTTCACACAGATAGCAAATGACGCTTTGCTCAATCAACGACTGTGGACCGACACAAGTTTTGTTCCTCAGCATCAATTCTCCGAGTCGCAGAAAGAAATTTTGCGAGATGCAGGGGTGTTTGGGGCTGCCCGAGTCGCTAATTACTCCAAGGAAGAGGCACCGTCATCGTTGAAACCATTGTGGAATTTCTGTCTCGAGTCACTCTCGAAAGCTTACTACACAATTCCTGTCAGAGAGACAGACGAGGGCGCCCAAATCGACATACCAACGAGCAGTTTTGAGTATGATCCGACTGCGGACGCCGGACAAGCACACACGCACGCCATGGAGCCTATGATACAACGCATTGTTGATCGCATGCACCAAGACTCGCCCGTGTTCTGGAGCCACGTTGTGCGGTACGAGGCCTCGACGAGCCGTTGGTGCGAAAAAAATCCTATAACATTGACACCAAAACCGGCAGTATCTTCATCCGATTCAGGAACAAACGAAGATTTCACCACAGCAGAGCTGTCTCGTGTGGGGGCCTCTATCACAGCCTCTAAATTCAGTGACGTCGTCACGCCAGCTGATTTCACGCAATACTGTTTGTGTGGCGCAGCAGATTCGTATTCTGAATGCCATATCCCCGCTGAGCTCTGTGCTGAAGGCATTACAGAACTGAATGCATTTTGTGGTATGACCACGCCACGCTACACAACGCTGGCGGATCAAAAATTGGTGTACAAGCATCTCTACGAAACAGATTTGCTCTATCTCTGCACAGACGTGAAAGTGCACTGGGGCCTCCTCGACGACACCAAAATCAAAAATTGGTACGAGGACAACGTGGAAACAGGCGTGGACAAGCAGCACATTCTCACGCACGGGCCCGCCGGCGTGCGGCAGATGATGTTCTCCGAGGATGACAACCCTAACCTCAAGTCAATTCCCAAGGCTCTCCTGCGCAAAGCCCCACACCTGTGGAACTACCACCACGACCACTCTGTCGGACAGCCCGTGTGCGAGGACACGCGAATCGAACACGTCAACACCAATTTTTACGAATACTTCAAAGACGTCTTTGTGCCCGCAGCCGTCTCTGTGGACGTCCCACCGATGACCGCTTACTGCTCGCGCTGGGCCGTGGAGCATGCTGTACTCAAGGCGTTGCAACAACTAGTGACAGCAGACACGTCTGCGAGCCTCCAAAACGAAATAGACAAGCAACAGGCGACCGAATTAATTTGGAAGCGACGCTGCGAAGAGCACGCGCGGCAAATGGCGCTCTGTGAACTGCGCGGCGTATTCGATATCGTACCACAGACCGGACACCCGGCATTCTCGCCTGACGCAGCAGACGAGTACTACACACACGCGTGTGGTTTCTCATTGAACACGGCCCTGCGCGACAGTCTGTGTAATGGGGTGTTGTATGCGACGCCGTCGTGTCTGGTGCGGTGCGATGATTTGTTTTATGATCCGTGTCGCGTAAGCGGGTGTGATGGCAGTGCCTTCCCATCGAGTGCATCCATCAATCTTGCAGACTATTCGATGCCAATAAACCCCCGCACGCTGTACCAAGACTTACCAAGTCAGATCAAAACTTCGTCGTTGTATTACCCGTCCGAAATTCCTGCACGAGAATTGGACGCAAGCACATCAACCTCTGTTGACGAATTCACCGAATTGCTGATTCGACTTAATGCTGCCGAGGCGCTTCCCCAAGACTGGTCCGTCGTGCAAAGCGAGCTGCTGTCTGCACTACGCAATCCAGTGACTGTATTTGGAGATGACTTGGTTGACTACTGGCCAGATGACGCGCAGCATCCTGTGGGTTACCATCCGACAACGACCTGTTTCATCGAAGACACAGCTGTCCGTGGGTTTGGACAGCACATGGTCCAGGACCAGGACGGCAACATCAACTTTGATCTCGTCCGCACACGTAACGCGACTCTCGCCTCGATTTACCCGGGCGCCAGTCACATGATGTGTGACTGGGACGTGTACATGGCAGACCTTGCTCCGGCAGACAGTGTTTACCTTGAAACGAGATGGGGCGACCATCTTGCCGACCCAACAGTTCCCGTCAACCCGTCTGCAAAAGATGCATATGCATGGAATCACGTGGGAAGAAACCCTTCCCAGTCACAATTCAACGTTCCATTGTATGATGAAGTGGAAGACTCTCGCCCTCGTCACTCTGCGGGGCTGATCAGAAACTGGATCAATACATTCGGGTCGACAGTCGGCGGGACCAGTGTAACACCTCCGTCGTTTCCCACGCCGTCGTATTCGGGTTCCGAGGCAGTATATGGAACTGCTGAGAACACGCCGACGGATTGTCCAGAGTCGCCTTTGTTGACGTGCTTGACTGACGGCGACTGTGCTACAGAGAGTGGCGTCACTGGTGTCACGTTGAAGTGTCTGAAGATCGATGCAACGGGAATTTGCGCCGAGGAAACAACATGCTTCCGCCACTCGCACTGCACTGACGGGAAAATGTGCTCGGGGGCGGGCACGTGCGAAGAGCCGTCCCTCGTCATCGAAAACAACGCCCTCTTTGATGCTACAGTACAGGTTTTTGGGCCGTCTGGCAGCGATCTCGACCCGCTTGGATTCAGCCCGTACGCGGGCGTGTCTGATTTTGCCAAGGCCAACGGGTTGTGTTCGCTCAAGAATCGACTCGATTACCTGGACCGCGAAAAAACTCTCGAAAACGTCATCAAGCACGACCTCACGGTGACTCAGGCGATGCAGAGATTGAACGACGAAGTGTCCGAAACAGGGGTGCGATTGAGTGACAACTTGTTCGTGCAGCAAGCGCATGCGTGCGACCGTTCGTATTCATTTGCCGAGCATGATATTGTGACAAGCAAACACATGAACGCTGTGCTGCTGTCGAATGGAGAGCAGTTTTTGCCGCATCCACATTTCTCCACGCGGACGTGGCGACGACACACGGACACCAGAGATAAAGACGCACAACTACATACGTATCTCTGCAATATCGAAGGCATCACCGGGCTCCTCAGTCCGTATGAGTATCTAGATCCAGTGACGAGAGAAAATGAAGACACATTGGCGCACACACCAAGCACAGTCAACACTTGCAAGGAATTTCAGTCTTGCCCGATTTTTCCATTTTTTGTTGCCGGCCAACAAGTACAAGACCGAAAACTCCTTGTTCCCGTGCCTAGCGGCACAGTACAGCACTACAGCTTTTCGTTATCCAACTCACGTCAACACAGCGCACAAGACGCCGACATATGCTTTGGCGCTGGCTATTTGGTCAGGCCCGTGGAAGTTGGGTCGCCGTCAAAGTGTATCCTTGACATGCTCACAATTCCTCATATGTTGGCAGTTTTCTTTCCAACTGCAATGACGCCATCAAATCCACAATTTCCTGTGCTCAACAAAAATGAAAACAATGCCGAGCTACTCTCTCGTTTCAATGCACTCCGCGAATATTGTCCCAATGCTTTCGGGCCGCAGGGCATCGCAGAGTCAGGTGTGTCAAATGACGCGTTCAACGCTTTCAAACATGCCTTTTTCATGCTCACCATGGAATACGACGCCAGGAACGCGGCACAGCAGACGGACGCCACAAACAAATTATTCACTGATGTATTTGGAGTCACGCCCCAGATGACCAGCGACACATCGCGCGGCGTGCTGACGATCGATGACTATCTCACCGTGAGCAAATGTGCTCAATATCTATACAGAAGAGCGGAAGACATGGAAAGAGTCATCAAACAGAGCGCATTTCACCCATACTCGCGATCTTCTGCTGTAGAGGAAATCAGCCCGGGCCGATCTTTTTATTTGTTTCAAAACAAAGCACCCATATTTTCACCTTTTCGTTGGCTGTTACAGTGCTTGGTATTGTCAGAATCGCAAGACGGAGGCGCGGAGGCGCAATGGCCTACCACTCTATCGCAAAATCAAGATCTCACCTGCACGGCCTTTTCAAGCATTGATGATGTCGACCCGGACTCTCTTCATAGCATCGACTTTGTTTTCAAGCGCGGTTTGCACTTGTTCGAGCAGCTGCCGTGGAATGTGCAGTCGGAGGACCGGCTTGACATCCACGCTGGCGTGCTTCTCCGCGATGCCATCGATCACTTGAAACTGAGACGTTTTGCCGACGTCCAGTGTATGACAATGCTGCCCGTGGAATGTGACTTTGAAGTCGACACAAACGGCCAGGAAAGAACTGTCCTGCCCAGTGTATTCCCCAATTTGCAGGAATCATCCGCGAATTGCGGGTGGTATAAGCTTTCTTCTGTGAATGCCGATACTCCATTGCCCGACGACACTGCAGATATCATCAACACAGAGGGCTTGATGCGAAACGTGAGACAGCGCTTGTTTGGCGTCGAGTCTGCGCAGGAACTGATGACAAAGACGCTGGATGATCTCCTTGCAATGACACCGACGACTGTGCAAGCACGCGCGCTTTCGAACAAGATTCGGTATGACAGTGAATTCATTACGCGAGTGCAGTTCAAAGACGACGTGCAGTACAGCTTGTCGGATCTGTTCGACGAGCCATTTGAAGTGTATCAAATTGACGCAACAATGAAATACGATGATTCCACGAGCACTGCTTTGCAGTACGCGACAGCTGTTTCTTCGGGCACTGGACAATGCGTCGGGACTTTCTACAAACAAGACAACACGCCGGTGACACTTTCAGACCAGACGCCCAGACTTTTACTGGATTCGCCCGAGTATCGTGTCGTCACGGGTGATCTGAGTGTGCCTCGTAGCAGTGGTGACAGCAAATCTGTTTATTTGACTGAAAAGCAGGCAGAATACAAAGTTATCGATTTCATTTTGAGCAATCTGTTTTCGGCCCCTGTGTTCCTGAGCGAGGCGATCAAGAAAAATGCAACCATGGAAGACTTTACATGGAAAACCGCAAACATGCGTCAGAGTTTCGAAAGCGCCAGCAAGTACAACGAGTATCTTGACACGAAAAATTTCGAGTGCAATCAACTTAACAGCAACATTGATTTCGCATCTGTGACAAGTTACGCGCATCTAACTCTGCGGGACTGCCAGAGCGCTTTGAGCGAGCCAGTAGGCTGGAAACTTCCGCATGGCACAGCAATAATTCTATCGCAAAAAGATCTAGAACACAAACTCGAGAATGCAATCTTGAATGGCTTTTACGTCACTTTTGCCGAGGATCGTTCCGAGTCGTTCTTGGATAACATAACTCACCCCGACATAGCGAAAGAATTTGACTTTGACAAACACCTTTGCTTCGTGTATGCCGACACTGTCAGAGTACTGAATCCTGTTTGGGCTGGACTTTTTGACGTGGAGACAGGGTGCGACATGCTGAGAGGAACCGAATCCAGTACTCTTTTCAAACTCGTCGGAAATTCAAGGGGGTCGTCTGAGAATTGCGATACGTTGGGAACTAAGGTTGTCAGTCGTATAGGTACCCTGGGCCAGGATTACACGCCTTTGTGTGAAAGGCAGTTTGTTTCTCCAGACAGCTGTCAACTTCGTCATGGCGCTTTCAATGGGTTCCAGGGCGTGCCTTCTTCTTCATACAGCAACAATGCGTACACACGTTATTCCGGTGTCTACAACTCTGACAACAAGGCAATTCGGCACAACCCGGTGTTAGATTCGAATTCTCCTCTGCTGAGTACGCTTCAGGTTTTGAGTTCAGACATTGCTGGCAATTCGTTTCAAATCGAGATTACACCCCCGGGACAGTTGATTATTCGAAGAGTCCCCTTACATCCCGATTCTCTTGCAGGCAGCACGTCTCTTTTGGCATCACAATGGCTGCATAACATTGAGAGTTCTTGGGCGTTGGAGGATTCAATCATAAAACACACACGTTCCAGTAGCCCCAGTGTTGAGAAAAGATGGTCTTGTCCTCTCCAACGCGTCATGCAATACTCGTCGGTATCGAACGCTCCACACCCGCGACCGCGGACGCCAGATCCCTCTCGAAACAAATTCAGGTTCCAACACATCACCGGAAGCTCTTCATTTGCACACCCAGCGGTCGAATCGACGAGATTTCGTGTGCAGCATTTGACTCCGGCGTATTTTGGCGCGGAGTGGTTGCTTTGTGCCGACGGCCTCGGGCAGTGCCAGGTTGCTGACTACATCAACGATGCTATCGACTTTGCGTCCAACAACGCGTGGAAAGACAGTGTCGTGGATACAGCACAAAAATGCGCACAAATTTTGGACTGGCCCCATCAAGAGTTCAGAACCCGCGACAACATGCAGCAGGCCTCTGAATACGAAACGGCGGTCGCTTGCTCTGTTTTGACTCGTTTGGCACCGTTCCAGGTCAAACTGTCGTTTCAAACCGTGCGCGAGGGGGTAGACAACACTGTGCACGAGCGGCCGCCAGTGTTTTCAGCAGATTCAAAGTTCCATCCCTGTCGAATGCAACGCTTGAAGCGAGTGGAGTTCGTGGCATCCAATGACATTGATCAGGACTGTAGTGAGTCAGCAAATCATTTTGACTGCCGCACTTACAACCCCGCTACTCAAACAGTCGAACGTAAACAGTACAATAAACAGGATTTGTCGCGGCCAATAGCAGCACACAGCGCTCGAAGCACTTTGTTGAATCAGTGTACATCTGCCGATGCTGACATCAAGTATGCTGACAGACGCGGCAACCGACATACGACAGCTCTCTCTGGTGCGAATCGGCCCCTGTCACTTGGCAAGCCATTCAAAATGAGTTCAACCCGCATGATCTCGTCGCAACTTTACAAAAAGGTTCAGGCTGTTGACCAAACCAGCAAAATTGACGAATCACAATGGACTCTGGCAAATTTCCTCAACGCACTTGACATTCAAAGTCTATTCACACCGGCAGGTGCAGGATCTGCTTCCCCCGCTTCGCCGTCCGCGCCAGCGACCTCCACCAACACGGATAAAGATACATTCTGGTCCCGGAATTGGGTTTACTGTGAACAAAATGTATGCGACGGCAGCATCAGCGAAGAGGACTGGTTGGACTCAAGCATGCGCAAAACTCGATGCTCAGCTGAAGTGACAACAGCACACACCGCAAACCCCGATACCAAGGTACACGCCTGTCTGGCCAATAACAAACACGCGGAAATCTGTCAGCAGATATCGAGCTGGCAGTCACAGATTTCGCAAATTCTCTGCTACGCGTCGGGTGACCCCACTTGTATGAAATCAGGGTTCTTTTACACGCCGACAGAATACCTCACCTCCAACCAGAAATTTGTGCACGACTCTGTCAATGAGTTCTACCAGGCAATCGCACCCAGTCAGTACGCCACGTGCGAAATTGATGCCCCGTCGACAACTCAACAGGCCGTGCAATCCGCTGCCCTGAACGCCTGTGCCTCCAAGAAAATCGAGCCCGCGCGAATAGCGTTGCAACAGGCGCGCGAAATTGTATACTTCCTGGTGGAGATTCTGCTGTACATTACGCGAATTGTGTCCTCTGTCATTTCGTTGGTTTTTTCGGCAGTTGCCAGCGCGGGCACTGGTTCCGCTGACATCTTGAATGCAGCTGCCGACAAACTTGTGCTCAGCGTGCGGCTCCTCATTTCCGTGTTGGCGGACATGTTTGATGCGTTTGCGCGCGCGCTGTTCCAGATCATTTTTCAGTTCGGACCACCAAAACAAATTCTTGAAACAATCGAACAAATCATCTGTCCGGCAATCGAGTGGATCATGAAAAATATCGTGGGCGAGGGCGAAAGACAGGAAAGCGACGGCACATACCAGCGCACGCCCGGCGTGCTGTGTTCGATACTGCGCCTGATTGCCACCGACGTGTTTCAAAACTTCTCCACTTTCATTCAAGACGTACCTTTCATGAGTGGCGTTGCTGATGTGTTTTCCGACGCCGCCGCCGGATTGAACATACTGCAGGCACAGATCTGCAACATGTGGGACCCGGAGGTGTGCAGCATTTCGGACCTGGCAGAGCTCGCAGAAGAGGCAGCACCCGTTTTGCCAGTCGCCACTCGATGCTTTGCAACATACTCCACGTTCTATGGCGAGGGCAACTCGCTCGCGTGCCGGGCCTCCGACACCTGCCGCGTCTCGCAATTGTCGTCTACTTTTGACAACCTTGTCTCTTGTGGCGATTGTCCTGCGCGGGATTCAGACACGCACACATATGACTTTGCGTGCAGCCATGCCACAAAGTATTGCACCTGCTCCGTCCCGAAGTATGAGCAGACGTCGTGCTCGGCAAACTATCAATGTTTGGAAGCGCCGTCGTGCAACTTTGTCATGGGTCGCAGGGTATCGCTGGCAAGCCTTTCCTGTACGGCGTGCACACACACGACCATGTGCTACCACGAAAGTGGGGCGACTGACGGCGTATGCGCATGTGATGTGAACGCCAATAGACTGCACACGTGCGACCGAGAGAGCGTCGGGATGCAAGTTGTGATCAACACAGATTTGCAGTGTCTGCTCGATATTCGGTCGTCGTGGCAGTCGGAAAACATCGCCACACACAATTATGCCGATTTGGTGGTCACGCCGTGTGCTGGTGTGACGCAGGCAAGGTGCGCCAGAGTTGAAGATAACGGGTTGCTACAAGGATATTATGTCGTTGCTGCAGAAACAATTCAAGGCTTTGGCAGGCGTCTCTTGTCAATAGACCAAACCAATAATGACACGGCGACATTGAATCCACTGTGCCGCGACGCATTGCTTGCAGAAAACGCCGAGCACATGCCTGCAGTGCGACAAACGTGCCTGCTCAACCTGCAAAGAAGCATGAAAACCGTTGAATATGTCAAGAAAACGTACCCCGAACGCAATTTCAAACTGAAGCCTTGTGCGCTGTGTTCGATTGAGGACTTTTCTCATTCTGTTTTACAAGACCCCATGCTTATTGTTTTCATGGCACAGAATCCGTTCATGGTGATGTATGTTTTGCAGCAAAATTATAACGTTGCCATCATGTTACAAGAGTGGCTTGACGCAATTTCAATTTTGCTGCACGACATTGCCAAGGTCCACACGCATCCCGTGGGTATTTCTGAAATGCTCAATTTTTCGACGACATACGCGGGAACACACCGGCGAAAATTAATGGCAACCGATTTCGAAACAGCACTCCAACAGCATCACAGCAGAGCGTCGCAGCTGTCTTCGTCCTTTGAGTATTCTGTCACACTTTCGCCTTCCGAGGTCACTGAGTCCGTGTGGAGCATGCAATTTCCACCAGTTCTTGGCACTGGCAAGGCACGTGTAAATGGCTCCGAAGCCAGTAGCACGTCCTGCCCGCCAGTGCAAAAGATGGTCGAACTCAGTGCCTTCACGCTGAACGCAACTGTGCAGTATTTCATCACCGACGCCGTGCCACCCTCCACGCAGCTCCGTGATGTTTGGCCCACGTACAAAAACGTCGACACCACACCATCAGCAGCGTCTCCAAATCAGTACGACTGGCTTCTGCAAGTCGTGCACGAGGCCATGCAGGCAGTCTTGGGCTGGCTGGAAATCAAACCACAATCTATTGCCAGTCTTCTGACCGCCATTGTGAGCGAGGGCGCTGAGTTCTTGAAATGTGACTTGGTTGCTATACAAACTTGCTCGGAATGGTCAATGAGACTGCCGGCGGCCATATTCATCGCGGGTGTTTGGTTCGCAATAGCCTACCTCGTGTGTGATTCGTTCAAACTCTCATTTTACGTGACGCTAGCCCTGCCGCTCTATCCGCTGCTGGTCATGTATCTTGCTTACGGCTACACTGCCACGTGCATTCCCATGGTGCCGACTTGCTTCATGCAAGACGTGCACGAAACAATAGCGTCCGTCTTCCCCAAAAACATTGAACTGGAAAATGTATTCTTCAAAAACTCGACGTGCATCGACAATTACAAAATTGACAATGTTGTGCATGCCGATTGCTTACGAAACTGTGCGCAAGACCCGTGGTCTTACACGTCATGGGAAGATCCTGCTTCGTGGTTGCTGAGTGAACTTGGCGAAGGAGCAACAAATCTTGTAATCGACGTTTTGTCGTATGTGCCCTTTTTTGACAGCCAGCCACTCACAGACAAAATCTTGTTTCGCAATTTAGAATGGAACAATGCGTCTCCTGGGGTAATCATGGGCAACCGTTTCTGTGCAGTTGTTTCGATCTGGATGACGTTGCCATATGTTTTTCTGATAGCGTTTCTGTTGACAGCAATATGCGCATGTGCAGCCCAGATATTGAATTTGGTTTATCCCTGTGCAACATTCACCTTTCAACTTCTTGTCGCATTAATGACAAAATAATTTTTTTTTTCGTCTGGACGGAAATGACAGAATCATAATTTTTGTGCAGAATCATAATTTTTGTTTTTCTTTTTTTTTTCGTCTGGACGGATATTTCCGAACTTTTTCGCATTGGCAGATTGTGCATTCAACACAATGGATGATGATGACTTGGTCGCCCTTTCAAGGGTTACATCTATCAAGCATTTAGTGGAATTATCTACAGTGCTGTCGAGCATGCCTCTCAACCAACCACAAGAGCGGCAGGTTTTGCAGGCATGTCTAAAGCTGATTGGGGGTCGTGCTCATGAATCTGGTGCACGAAGTTTGTCAAACAGTCTGCACAGTCCAAGTGACCCCTTGGGCTCCGGTGGTCTGACCCCGGAGGAAAAAAGGCGCCTTTACGCTCAAATGCAGTTGCAAAATGGAATTCTACAAGCCGAAAACGCAGCTCTAAAGCAATATAATGCTGCGTTAGAGCAACAAGTGCAACAAGCCAGACGAGAGGCTAATCAGGCCATAAGAGATCAACAAGATAAAGCAGTTGAACTTTCCAAATACCCTGCCGGTCTGGTTGATGGAGCACAGCTGACTACGCTTCGACAGCAACTTGTTGATTTGAGGCAGAAAACCGACACGCTTTGTTCCAATGTTTCCGCATTGATAACACGAACGGCGGAAAGTACTACGGAATCAACGAAAACGTTAAGAAACAATTTGGGGGGATTAGTCCATTTCATTTCAGAGGTGAACAAGTCTACTCGAGAAAATGGCCTTGGCGTAGAGTTGTCATTGCCTGTTGCCATCAACAACGAAGTCACGTACCACATCAAGGGCCTTTTGAATAACATGGGAAGTCATCTTCGCCAGATGTTGGTCGAGGTTGTGCCTGCGCACTCGCAACAAGACGCCAGGCAATTCGCGTTTTGCCATGCGAACTTGGTGTCTTGTATTGCCTGCGAGAAAACGCCGGAGCCGGATACTGGTGACGAACTGCACTGTCTGTTTGAGACATCAGAGCATAACTCGCAGAATGCAATGACTGTTTGTGAGGACTGCTATGTCAAATTGATGATGAGGGCCTCGCATTCGTTGTGGGAACAGTCATACATCGTCCAAGACAAGAAGCCACCTTCCCAAATGCCCATCACAGAACAACCTCTCAGTGTAGAGGATTCGAACAGATATTCGATGCTGTGCAATGTTGCCGGCGATGACAAGGATCAGCAACTTGAGTTTCTGCGTCGACACCCGGAGTTGTTAGAGTGGTACACGGCAGCAATTCTTGGTTCTCCGACGTCGGATCAGACTCTGCAAGCACCGCCGTCGCCTGACCTGTTCAGCAGGTCGAGTTCAGAGGGAATAGGTGGCGGCCGGTCCAGATCGGGTTCAGCAATCATCGAGAGTGAGTTGGACCGTGAGTTAAATTCCGGATTCCGCTCCTTTTAGTAGGACATTTTGTCATTTTTTATAAATAAATCTTGTAATGAGATTTTGTAATTTTGTAATTTTGTAATTTTGTAATCCACTTTTGTGATACATTTTTTTTTTCGCCTCAACATGTTTTTGATGGTTTGGTGTCACACATCAAAAAACGAAATGGCCCCGTATTGTGTCTGGTGTGATCACACTATTCACAATGTAAGCATGAAACTGCACCTCGTGAGCCAGTGCACCATCGGCCAGAGCAATTGCAGATGCTACGACAAGAAACACTGTGTGTCGTGCGCGCGTGCGATGGCGAGAGCGTCAAAGGCAGCTGTGTTCGAAAGGATGAAACAAAACACACAAAATCAGCGTAAGAATAAAATTAGCTGTGTGGGTGCTTTGGCTATGTGGGTGGGTCATTTAATGGAATTAGGAGTTTCATGCCTGGTTTTACAATAAAAGTATTTAGCAAATTACGTGCGGTTTCAATGCAATGGCTGGCGCTCTGTTTTGTTTTCTTTACGATCCTGCTGCCAGGTGCAGCGGCGCAGGGATGCCCGGCCAATCAGTATGGTAGCGCCGGCACGTGTTACCCGTGTCCAACACACTCGACCTCGTCGGCTGGTACGGCGACGGTCAGCGGGTGTCTTGCCACAGCCGGCTACTATGCTGGATCCGGTGTCTGGACACCGACTTCAAATCAAGCACCATCTGGCTGTCCTGTACGTGACGATGGCTTGACACCGACTGTCCACTCCAGCACGGCTGGTTATTGTTACATGGAGGGGTGTTATGGTACATCAACTGCGTATTATTTTTCAGGTGGGGCCGACAACATGTTGGATGGAACTGTGGTCACCACTACGA
>MDTA01228401.1_pt1 | contig 25518 bp, 19 predicted proteins | sample 811151 | NCBI WGS metagenome assembly MDTA01 (sample SAMN05326648, study PRJNA326480) | marine metagenome | isolation source: seawater | place: Indian Ocean: South | collected 2010 | reverse complement strand
GGTTAGCTACGACATTAAAACAATCTTTAATAATTTTTACAAATTCATTCTCTTTAAGTATTATATGATCCGATGCAGCAATAATCATATTTGCGTTTTTATTCATATTATGAATCTTAAAAGCTGCATATGCAATACAAGGAGCAGTATTTCTCATGACTGGTTCACATAAAATATTATCCTCAATCACATTTTTTAATTGTTTTAAACAAAGATCTTTATATTCTCTATTAGTTACAATAAATATATTTTCAGTCAAACATAATCTTTGTAATCTTTTAAATGTTTGCTGAATTAACGTCTCTCCTGTTCCTAATATATCAAGAAATTGTTTTGGTAATTTTTGTTTACTCATTGGCCAAAAACGAGAACCTATACCTCCAGCCATTATTACAGCATAATTATTCTTATTCATCTTTATCTGTTTTCGAAGAAATTAATTGCTAAAATACAATAATTAATATGATAGTTTATGAATACTTAATTACTTGAGCAAAAGGATGAAACAAATACTGTTTATTTGTTTTTATTTCAATACACTTGTATCTTTTTCTAATCTTATCTGCTTTTATAAAAGTCTTTCCTTGAGTTGTTTTAAATCTGTCTCCAATAGCTATATCTGAAATAGTAAATGATTTTAACTTATCATATTTTCTTAATACTTTAACAAGTTCTAAATCTGAATAAGTAGATGCTTTAGGTTTTATTATGTAACGACTTAACACTTTTAATATATCATCAGGAAAATAATCTGGAGTTAAAAAATTTAGCATTAACGATTTAAATGTTAACTGCCAAATTTCATCATGAGGTCTATGTGTATTCTTATATTTTTTAAAGACAAAAGCATGTGCTATTTCATGTGTTAAAGTGATTAAAAATGAATATTTATTCAAATTATTATTAATTGAAATACTCATCTGATTTCTATTAACTTTAAAATCTCCCAATTTAGTACTTCTTGGTTTTGAAATTTTGATCTTAACATTCAATTTGTTAATCCAAAATTGCAATAGAGGCCTACTCTTTTCAGGAACGTATGAATAAAATGAATTCATCAAATAAGGTATTAAGTCACTATAAAACTAGATGGCATTATTTATCTATTTTAATTTTGAATACTACAAATATTTACCTCAAAAATGAATAACAATAAAAACTAGATGACAAAACTAAGTATAATTTTTTGGATTATCTTCATGTTTTTTTTTCTGCAATTTCTTTAAAAAATCTACAGCTTTCGGTAAAATATTCTAGTAAAAAAATGTGTTAATCTTAGAATCCTATAGCAAAAGATATGTAGGCAACGAATAAAGCAACTACGAATCCAACTAAAGAAACAATCATTGCGTCTTTTTTATTCTCAGCAAGTAATGGAAAAATTCCATCTCCACTGGTTGCTATGGCTGCTGCAATTAATGCTGCCATAGGGAAATTAGGTATTGTAATAAAAGCTACTGCAACAGCAATCATTCCACCGCAACCAGGCATTAATCCTATTATAGCAGCAAGAAATATAACAACATATACAGAAGATTGCATCCATTTATTAAATATTTCTACACCAATAAGTATATCAATAATATAATTAGAAACTAATAACCCAATAAACACAAATGTAACCACCATAGCAATATCTAAAATTGCATGTAATAATGTTGATTTTATAGTATTGTAAGAGGAATAGCAATCATGATATTTAAAAACAAATAAATTTACAAAGTAAAAAACTACACAAAAAATTGTAAAGGCTACAGAAATCCAATAAGTTAAACTTGAAATAGCATCAATACCTCCGCCCCATAAAGCCATAATAGCTCCAGGTGCTAAAAAAATAACCATTGGAATCATAATATAAAAAGCTAATTTTTCAATTAAAAATTCTGATAACTTATTTTGTTTAAAATGCTGACTAATATCTTTCTTATGCTTTTGTTCATCATTTACATTACTAGATCTAAATCCAAAAAGATCAAATAAGTAGCCAAAAATAACTCCTGCCACAAATCCAAATATGGTGATTGTTAAATATGCTTTTAAATTTGCTACAACATCAGCCTCATTAGAAGCCCCAAGCAAAACAAAGGATCCTTCTCCTAAGGTACTAATAAAAGTAGCTAAAAGACCACCAAAAGATACTTTTTTGTTTTGGTACAATGATGCAACTACAATTGTAGCGCCACATCCTGGAATTGTTCCTAAAAAAGACCCAATAATTGGGTGTGACCACTTAGGACCTATGCTAGTTTTTGCCTTATTGTACTTTTTTTTAGCTACAAAACTAATTAAAGCGAAACCAAGTATTGACAATGAGACATAAGCTCCTATTGAACCTGCAGCATCAAAATTATCTAAAATAAATGACCAAAGATCAAATTTCATATATCAAACAAAATATTTATTTAAAGCTAAATTATTATCATAAAACCTTTAATCTGAAATATAAAATCAGACAAAATTTGCACTTGCAAATATATTTATTTAGATTAAATCTAAAGTAAAATAACAGCTGAATTATCTGATTTTTTTTCTGAGAAATTAGGGCAATCATTACACCCTTTTTTCTTTAGAACTACACAAGAATTAAGCAGTAATATTAGAAAAACCAATAAAAGATGATACCTTTGTATACGCATATTAAATGCAAATTTAAATAAATATATTTTTATTAGATGCTAAAACTATTAAAACACGTTGGAGTTTATGTCATAATGATTAAAAAAACTATTAGTGTTCCAGAAAAATGGGGTCCATTTAAGAAGCAGCTACTACTTGAGCTAAGTAAAGTTGGTTTAAACTCAATTGGAATTGTTCTATTTATTTCTTTTTTTGTAGGAGGTGTTGTAAGCATACAAACAGCATTAAACTTACAAAGCCCCTTATTACCAAAATACCTAGTTGGTTTAGCAAGTAGAGATTCTTTAATTTTGGAATTTTCTCCTACAATGATATCGTTAATTCTAGCTGGTAAAGTTGGTTCTAGTATTGCATCAGAAATTGGAAGTATGCGTGTAAGCGAGCAAATTGATGCTTTAGAAATAATGGGAGTAAATTCAGCATCTTTTTTAATATTGCCCAAGATAATAGCATGTCTATTCTTTTTCCCATTTTTAGTAATTTTAAGTATGGGAATCGGAATGTTAGGAGCATGGATTGGAGCATTATCAGTTAATGTAACTACAGTAGATTTTCTTTATGGACTAAAATATGAATTCATATCATTTTATATAACATACGCTATTATTAAAACTTTATTCTTTGCATTTATAGTATCTTCAATATCAGCTTATTTCGGTTATTATGCTCAAGGAGGGGCAATTTCTGTAGGGAAATCAAGTACTGAAGCAGTGGTATATAGTAGTGTTTTCATTCTTGTATTCAACTTTATATTAACAAAACTTATTCTGACATGATAGAAATTAAAGGCATTGAAAAATCTTTTGACGACAATCATGTTCTTAAAAATGTCAGTTTTACTTTTGAAAAAGGAAAAACAAATCTCATTATTGGTGAAAGTGGATCAGGGAAAACAACACTTTTAAAAATTTTGGTGGGACTGCATAAAAAAGATCAAGGCACAATACTGTTTAATGGAGAAGACATAAATAAAATGAGCAATAAAGAAATAAGAAGATTTCGACAAGAAATCGGAATGCTTTTTCAAGGAGCTGCTCTATATGATTATTTGACAGTAGAGGAAAATATTATGTTTCCTCTAAATATGTTTACCAACAAAACACATAGAGAAAAATTGCAAAGAGTTAACTCTTGTTTAAAAAGAGTTAACTTAGAAGGCAAAAATGATCTAATGCCGTCAGAGCTAAGTGGTGGAATGAAAAAAAGAGTAGCAATTGCGAGAGCAATTGTTATGGAGCCAAAATATCTTTTCTGTGATGAACCAAACTCAGGTCTTGACCCAAAAACTGCTATTTTAATAGATAATTTAATACAGGAAATTACTATAGAATATAATATCACTACTATTGTCAACACTCATGATATGAACTCGGTTATTCAAATTGGAGATAATATTGCCTTCATTCATAGAGGAGAAATGTGGTGGAAAGGGAATAAAGAAAATCTATTCAGATCTAATAATAAAGAACTATCAAATTTTGTATTTGCATCGAAACTTTTTAAAAGACTAAAGCAGTCGTCATGAAAAATGTAAAAGCAAAAAAACACCTTGGTCAACACTTTTTAAATGATTTAAGGATTGCTTTTGATATTACTAATTTACTTGATAAAAACACAAAAGATGTAATTGAAATTGGACCTGGTATGGGGGTTCTTACACAATTTCTTATCAAGAATAATTACAATACTCAAGTTGTAGAGATAGATGAAGAATGTGTGACTTATCTAAAATTAAATTTCCCAAATCTTAATATACATCAATCTGACTTCCTAAAATTAAATCTCAAAGAAAGGTATCCATTTAATTTCTCATTAATTGGTAATTTTCCATATAATGTATCATCTCAAATACTATTTAAAGTATTTGAAAACAGGAACCAAATATCAGAAGTAATAGGCATGTTTCAAAAAGAAGTAGCTGAAAGAATCGTATGTAAAAAAGGAAAAAAAAGAGGAATATTATCAGTTTTAATGCAAACATTTTATGATATAGAATATTGTTTTACAGTACACGAAAATGTGTTTACACCTCCCCCAAAAGTAAAATCAGGAGTTATAAGACTTATAAGAAATAAAAGAAAAAAACTTTCTGTAGATGAGATTAAATTTAAGAAGATTGTTAAATTAGTATTTAATCAAAGAAGAAAAAAAATAAAAAATTCTATTAAGCCTTGGAAATTAAAAAATGACAAAAAAATTGAAGATTTGTTAACTTTACGAGCAGAACAATTATCAGTTGATGATTTTATACAATTAACACATTATGTCAGATAAAATACAAATAAATAATATTTATCTTGAAAAGCTAAAACTTTATATTAAAAAGAAAGATTCATCTAAATTAGCTAAGATAATTTCAACTCTGCATGCAGCAGATATTGCTGAGATAATTGAATACTTATCAGATGAACAAGCAAAATATTTTTACCAACTAATTAAAAATGAACAGGATTCTGCAGCTGTATTAATAGAGCTTGAAGATAATACAAGAGAAAATCTAATGAAAGGCTTATCAGCAAAAAAAATTGCTGAAGAAGTTATTGAAAATCTTGCTACAGATGATGCAGCAGACATTATTGGAGAGTTGTCAGAAGTCAAAAAAGAACAAGTCCTATCTCACATTGAAGATTTTCAGCATGCAAGTGGAATTAGTGACTTGTTAAGTTACGCTGAAAATACAGCAGGAAGTCTTATGGAAAAAGAACTAATCAAAGTTAATAAAGATTGGAATACATTACAATGTCTTAAAGAAATGCGAAAGCAGGCTAATAATATTAAAAATGTTTATACTATATATGTTGTTGATGATAAAGAAAAACTTCTTGGGCTAATGTCTCTCAGGAGATTACTACTAACTAAAAAAACAACCGCTATTAAGGATATAATGTTTACTGATATTATTTCTGTAACAACAAATCAAAAAAATGAAGAAGCTGCAAATTTAATGCAGAAGTATGATTTAGTAGTGCTTCCTGTGACAAATAATTCAGGAAAGCTTCTTGGCAGAATAACATTTGATGATATAATGGATGTTACCAAAGAAGAAGCAGAAAAAGACTATCAAATGGCAAGTGGCATATCAGAAGATGTTGAAAGTAAGGATAGTGTTTGGGAACTTACAAGAGCCAGACTTCCATGGTTATTGATTGGTATGCTGGGAGGTCTTTTTGGAGCTAAAGTAATAGGGGGGTTTAATTTAAAAACATCGTTTGAATTAGCATTATTCATTCCACTTATTGCTGCTATGGGAGGAAACGTTGGCATACAATCCGCGGCTATAGTAGTTCAAGGATTAGCAAATAATTCCTTAAAATTGGAAAATGTAGCACAAAAATTATTAAAAGAATTAGTTGTAGCTTTAGTAAATGGTATTATTTGTTCTGTCATAATATTTATAGCAGCATTTACATTAGGATACAGTACAAATCTTAGTACAGCTGTAAGTATATCTTTGTTAACCGTGACTATTTTCGCAGCATTATTTGGAACATTTATTCCACTTACATTAAAAAAAAATAACATTGATCCTGCACTGGCTACAGGACCATTTATTACTACAATAAATGATGTTTTGGGACTTTTTATATATTTCTGGATCGGACAAGCTATACTTTAAATGAATATCCTTTTTATAGATACTGTGCATCCTCTTTTGAGAAAACAACTTGAAAAACTTCATTGTAAGTGCGACACAGCTTATCAAAAAAACAAATCTGAAATAGAAACTATTATACATAAATATGAAGGCATTATTATTAGAAGTAAATTTAATATTGATAAAAAATTTATAGATAAAGCTCATAATTTAAAATTTATAGCAAGAGCAGGAAGTGGTTTAGAAAACATTGATAAAGATTATGCTTTTAGCAAGAACATTAAATGCTATAATGCAGCAGAAGGAAATAAACAAGCTGTAGCAGAACATGCTCTTGGGATGTTACTTGCTTTGTTAAATAATTTAACACATTGTGATACTGAAGTAAGACATGGAAAATGGAATAGAGAAAGTAATAGAGGGGTAGAGCTAAATGGCAAAACAATTGGAATTATTGGCTATGGAAATAATGGTTCTGCTTTTGCACAGCTTCTAAAAGGATTTGGAGTAAATATTTTAGCATATGATAAATATCTTGACAACTATCCATACAAGAGTAGTATGAAAACTATCTTTAAAGAAGCTGACATTCTTAGTTTACATATTCCTCTAACAAAAGAAACTTTCAATTTAGTTGATTATTATTACATAAAAAGTTTCCAAAAGAAATTTTATTTGATAAATACTGCTCGCGGGAAATGCGTAAATACAAAAGAACTAGTCTGCGCTTTAAAAAATGGTAAGATTAAAGGTGCTTGTTTAGATGTTTTAGAATATGAGAATAAATCCTTTGAAAAGCTGAATAAAAACGGATTAACAAAAGAGATGGAATATTTAATTAATTCTAAAAATACTATATTATCATCTCATGTAGCAGGATGGACTGTAGAAAGTAACATTAAAATTTCTAGCATTTTGTTTAAAAAAATCACATCTGATTTTCTAAGATAAGAATTGATATTTCCTCTCGCATCTCTTTTATACGTTTCATGGCATCATTAAGAGAATCTGTTATTGATTCTTTTGTGTCAATAAAGGTATGACCAATAGAATTAAACATTTTTTGATAATAATTAATCCCTTCATGCATATTATCAGCAAAAGTAGTTAATTTTTTTGCAGATGCTTTATTCCAATTTTTTTTGTGTTCCTCTATCTTTTCTGCAAAATACTTAATATACATCACTAACTCATTTATGAACATATTAGGTCGATCAGTACGTACAACTTCTTTTACATCATTATAAATATGGTTTACCATTTCAGATAAAGAAAGTTGCTTAGAAAAATAAGCCATATTAGGTCCCGGACAAATCGACACCCCTTTACTTTCCCTTGTATCAACTTGATAATTGATCACTGCAGTGGCAGCTAAACCCATACATAAACAAGTTTTTTCTGTAATATCATTAGAAATTCCTCGCTCTTCAATCTTATTTTTTTGGTACAATCTAGAGGCTGTACATACACCCTCAGTTCCATATTCATTACTTAATGCTAAAAATTTTCTAGGGCATGAACTTCCTGGCTTCCCTTCTTCAATTTTCTGAAACCTTTCAATATCCTTAGATGAATTTTTTAAACTATTAAAAGGAACACCAAGTGGTGATATATTACTTAAATACAAATCATCCTCTGTAGCTTCTTGTAGCTGCTTCAATGTATTCTTATCTACTGTTGTCGCTTCAGGAACTAACAAAAATGGAGTCCCCCATCCAACAGTATCTAGATTATAATGATTAAGTAAAAAGTTATGTTCCTCAGCAGTAGCGATACCACCTTGTGCTGTGATTTTTATATCTAATTTTTCATTTGGGACAATTCTACCATTAGCTTTTAATGCTGATTTTAAAATAATAAAAGTATCCTCAATTAATTCCTGTCTTCGATCTCTAAATTCTGCTAAAATTGGACCCATTAAATAACCATCAGTAGCAAATGCATGTCCTCCACAATTTAATCCTGATTCGATACGATACTCTGAAATCCAAAGACCTTTCTTTGCCAAGAATTTCCATTGAATAATTGCTGATCTATAATCAGAAACTTTAAGTATTATTTTCTTTTTGATAAAACCTTTTTCATCAGGGAAAAAATCATCAAACTTTGCAATGTATCCATATAACCTTGGGTTCATTCCAGCTGAAAAAATAACTGAAGATACTAAGTTAGAATTAGCATAACCTCTTAATCCAGCATGAGCATCGTTATATTCAGAAGGTAATTTTTCTTTTTTAAAATAATTAGTTTTATCAACTTTTGTCATTATATTTACATCAATACTTCCTCTTGACAAATTATTTTTTAACCATATTGACAAATCCTCAAAACTAAAAGAATTTGTAATGAATTGATTAAATTCTTGCTTTATATCACTATTGTCAGGTAGCATTTTAAAATATTTCTTTACTTCCTCAAATTTTTCTTTTGTTACTAAAGTAAGTTCCTCAAATTTTTCTTTAGAAATTTTATTTACTAAATTAAGATAAGAAGTAATTCTGTCTGCGCGATAATCTTTTGTATTATTCTTAATCTCTTGATAGGACAAATTATGTAATCTACTATAGTATTCTCTTAATCGCTCTAACAAAACATCATCAGCCAAAGCAATAACAGTATTAATACCATAATGAGCTACCTTTAAAGCAGAATCTGCTGTAAAAGCTGTACCCATAACAGGTATATGAAAAGTATGTGGTGACTGCATATAATTTTAAAATTCTGGCAAATATACTTAAATATCTATTACAACTAATTGAAGTGTATTTCTAGATCTCTGTTCCAATAAAATCTCTTTACCATTGAAAAAGTCATTAACTACATCTTTAGTATAATTCCTTACTGTATAAAGAGTTAAATTCTTATTATAATAAACCTCAAAATCCTTCTGTAAATCACTAATCAATTGCGGTATTTTATATTTATCATCATCAACACAAACTGAAAAAGATACAGCAGAGTTTTGCATCACGTTTACGCTAACACTATGCTTGGCTAATAGACCAAAAATTTTACTCATATGTGTTTCAACAATAAAAGATAAAGATCTATCAGAAATCGAGATTAAAATTTGATTTTCTTTTATAATAATAGACGGAACTTCAGGAAATGTCAAAACATCTTCAGCAATTTGAGATCCTTTATTTTTATGTTCTATAAATGATCTTACTCGCAATGGTATTTTTTTCTTTTTAAGTGGCTGTATTGTTTTAGGATGTATCACTTTTGCTCCAAAATAAGCTAACTCAATAGCCTCGTCAAAAGATATAGTTTCTAAAACTTTTGAGTGCTGAAAATACTTAGGATCTGCATTCATCATACCAGGAACATCCTTCCATATTACTACCTCTTTCGCTTCTATTCCATAAGCCAATATTGCTGCTGTAAAATCACTACCTTCCCTACCTAATGTAGTAGTGAAATTTTCAGAAGTGCAACCCACGAATCCTTGAGTAATACAATGTTTTGCTTTGATCATACTCTTTATACAAGTTGTAGTTGTTTCCCAATCTATTTTTGCATTTCTATAAGAATTATCTGTTTTAATTATATCTCTTGCATCTAAATAATTGTTGTGAAATCCAATATTGTTTAAATAAGCACTCATTATTTTGGTAGATAAAAATTCTCCAATAGAAACAATCTGATCATATACATAACCATAATCATTATAAGGGTCTTCTTCTAAAACCCACTCAATTTCGACAAAAAGATTATTTATCTCTTCAAAAATCAAATGGTCTTGATCAAATAAAGCATTTAAGATATCAAAATGAAAATTTTTAACTTTCTGTAAAGCAATCGAAGGCTTACCATTTTTTTGAATATATAGTTCCACTACATCTTCGAGCATATTAGTTACTTTACCCATTGCTGAAAAAATAATTACTAACTCATCATTACTATAAGACTTTAAAATATTACTAACATTAGTAATATTTGCTACATCTTTAATTGATGAACCCCCAAATTTAAAAACCTTATACATCTATAACCTAATTAACAATTGCAAAGTAAAGCTTATTTTCTCATCGAATACTTTTAATTTTTAGATATTTGCAATAATATACTACATAAATGAAAATTGCTTTTTTAACATCTGGAGGTATTGCGCCTTGTTTGTCAGCATCAATTGGCAGATTAACTGAGAGCTACTTAAAAAAATTCTCAGATGTAGAAATAATAGGCTACTTAAATGGTTATAAAGGTTTGCTTTCAGGAGATAAAATTTCATTTCCAAAATCAATTTTAAAAAACATTGATAAATTTTATCAATTCGGCGGCTCTCCTATTGGAAATAGTAGAGTCAAATTAACCAATATTGAAGATTGTATTTTAAAAGGATATGTTAAAAAAGGTGAAATTCCTATAGAAGTTGCAGCTAATCAATTAGTAAAAGATAGAATAAATATTTTACATACAATTGGTGGAGATGATACTAATTTAACAGCTGCAGATTTATCATTATATTTAGAGAAGAAAAATTACAATCTAACAGTTGTCGGTTTGCCCAAAACAATTGATAATGATGTTCATCCTATTGCGCAAACAATGGGTGCTTGGACAGCTGCTGAGCAAGGTGCAATTTTTTTTGAAAATATAGTTAATGAAAATACGACATTTGAAAGACAGTTAATTATACATGAAATTATGGGGAGACATTGTGGATGGCTTGCTGCTGCTACTGCATTAGAATACCGAAAAAGATTAAAAAAAATAAACTTTATTCCAGAAATAAAGATTCTTAAAAAAAAATGGGATGTTCATTCCTTGTTGTTACCTGAAGAGAAAATCTGTATTGATGAAGAATGCAATCGTCTTAATAAAGTAATGGACAAGTACGATTGCGTAAATGTATTTCTATCTGAAGGAGCTGGAATAGATACAATTATAAAAGAGACAAAAAAATCAGGAGAAAGTATATTACATGATGCATTTGGACACGTAAGATTAGATGAGCTAAATCCAGGTAAGTGGTTTGCAAATACACTTGGAAAAAGATTAAATGCCAAGAAAATATTAGTCCAAAAGAGTGGCTACTTTAGTAGATCTTCAAAAGCAAACAAATTAGATCTTCAACTTATTTTTGAAATTGCAGACTACGCTGTTAAAAGTGCTATAGAAGGAAATAGTGGTGTAGTAGGATGGGATCAAGAAAACAGTAATAAATTATCCTGTATTAATTTTACTCGAATTAAAGGAGGTAAACCTTTCGACATATCATTAAATTGGTACAAAGAAATGATGGATGAAATCAAAACAATATAATTGGGATTACACGCTCCATTATTAACTTATTTTGGTGAGCCAAAGCAAACATTTTCTATAAAAAAAGCAATAGAAAAAGAACAAGCTAAAATTCAAGTAAAAGGTTTTATTGGATCATCTTTTGCTATAATAGCGAGTGCAGTAATTAGAAAAAGTAAGCAGCCACAATTATTTATTTTAAAAGATAAAGAAGAGGCTTCATATTTTGTAAATGACTTAGAAAATTTACTAAAAAATGAAATTTTCTTTTTTCCAGCATCATACAGAAGAGCTTATCAAATTGAAAAAACTGATAATGCAAATATTCTTTTAAGAGCAGAAGTTCTAAATAAATTAAATAATAAAAGAAATCCAATAATTATTACTTACTCTCAAGCTTTATCAGAAAAAGTAGTTAGCCGAAAAGAACTAAAAAAACGTACACTACAAATAAAAGTTGGTGATAAGATCGTGATTGATGAGCTAGAAGAAATGCTTAAAAAAAGACATTTTGAGTCTGTTGATTTTGTAGTTAAAGCAGGTCAATACTCAATAAGAGGAGGAATTTTCGATATTTATTCATATGCTGATGAAAATCCTTGTAGATTAGAATTTTTTGACACAAAAATTGAAAACATTCGCACTTTTAATGTCAATACACAAATCTCTATAAATAAAGAAGAAAAAATCAACATTATTCCAAATACTGAAGCAAAAAAAAGTATTAATAATCAAGTTTGTTTTTTGGATTATATTCCTAAAAACACAATAATATGGACAAGTAACATATTTTATACAAAAGAAGTTTTAGATGATTATTTTACAAAAGCCAAAGAGCAATATGCAAAAATCAAAAAAAATAATACTATACAATATTTAGAACCAGACTTTTTATTTACCAATGGAAGAAGTTTTATTAAAAATTTAAATAAATACGTTGTAGTTGAAAACACTAAAAACACCTTCTTTAAAAGTATTGAATCTATATCAGCAAAGACTTCTCATCTTACTAAAATAAATAAACAATTTGATTTATTAAAAGAAGATTTAGTAAAAAATAATGAAAATGGCATACAAAATATTATACTCTGCTCTTCAGATGAGCAAGAGGAACGTTTTAATGCTATTTTTGAGCATAACAAAGATTTAAGTTATAGATGTATTCTTTTTTCTTTACATGAAGGTTTTATTGATTTCACAAATAAGCAAGCAATTTATACAGATCATCAAATTTTTAATAGACATCATAGATTTAAATCTAGAACAAAATTCACTGATAAGCAGGCTATAACAATAAAGCAGTTAACTCAACTAGATAAAGGAGATTTTGTCACACATATTGACCATGGGATTGGCCGCTTCGAAGGCTTGCATAAAATTGAAAAAAATGGGAAAAAACAAGAAGTTATAAAACTTAGTTACAAAGCAGGTGATTTACTATACATTAGTATACATTCCTTACATAAAATATCTAAATTTTCAGGTAAAGAGGGAGTTGAACCTACGATAAACCAATTAGGGTCTCCTGCTTGGGCAAAAACAAAACTTAAAACAAAAACAAAAGTAAAAAAAATTGCTTTTAACCTCATAAAGTTATATGCAAAACGAAAACATCAAAAAGGTTTCAAATTTACACCCGATACTTACCTGCAATATGAGTTAGAATCTTCATTTATGTTTGAAGACACTCCTGATCAAAGTAAAGCTACTGCAGATGTAAAAGCAGACATGGAAAAAGAAACTCCAATGGACAGGTTAGTTTGTGGAGATGTTGGTTTTGGCAAAACTGAAATTGCTATAAGAGCTGCCTTCAAAGCTGTAGCAGATAGTAAACAGACTGCTGTTTTAGTACCAACTACAATTTTGGCACTACAACACTACAAAACCTTTAAAAAAAGACTGAAAAATTTACCTTGTACTATAGATTATATAAACCGATTTAAAACTAAAAAACAACAAAAAGAAACATTAGAAAAGTTAGCAAGAGGTGAAATAGACATACTTATTGGGACACACAGAATAGTTGGAAAAGATGTTCGTTTTCTTGATTTAGGCTTGTTAATAATTGATGAAGAACAAAAATTTGGAGTAAATATTAAAGATAAACTAAAACTATTGAAAGAAAGTATTGATACTCTAACACTAAGTGCTACGCCTATTCCTAGAACTCTGCAGTTCTCACTTTTAGGCGCCAGAGACTTATCCATAATCAATACACCCCCTCCAAACAGACAATCAGTAGATACAGAAATAATTGGGTTTAACCAAGAAACTATTCGAAATGCCATAAGTTATGAAATGAGTCGAAATGGGCAAGTGTTTTTTGTACATAATCGAATTGAAAACATAAAAGAAGTAGCAGGATTATTACAAATGCTTTGTCCAGATGCAAAAATTAAAGTTGGGCATGGTCAAATGGAAGGAAAAAAATTAGAAGAACTCATGATAAGTTTCATGGAAGGAGAATTTGACATTTTAGTTTCCACAACAATTATTGAAAATGGATTAGATGTCCCAAATACCAACACTATAATTATTAATAATGCACAGAACTTTGGATTGAGTGATTTACATCAAATGAGAGGAAGAGTTGGACGTTCTAATAAAAAAGCATTTTGCTATTTAATAAGTCCACCTATACATACAATATCAAATGAAAGCAGAAAAAGATTAACTGCCTTAGAACAATTTTCTAACTTAGGAAGTGGCTTTAAAATTGCCATGCGAGATTTGGACATTAGAGGAGCTGGAGATTTACTAGGAGCTGATCAAAGTGGGTTTATAAGTGAAATTGGATTTGAAACCTATCAAAAGATCTTGAATGAGGCTATTGATGAATTAAAACAAGAGAAATTTTACGATATTTTCAAAAATGAAAAAAAAATGTTCTATATTAAAGATTGCACACTAGATACTGACTTAGAAATCTTAATTCCTGATACATATGTGAGCAATATTAGTGAGCGACTAAATCTATACAAAGAACTCAATAGTTTTAGCACTGAAAAAGAGATTAGTAAATTTATTGAAAGATTAAATGACCGATTTGGGACTACTCCTGATGCTATTAACAATGTTTGTGATGCACTTAGATTAAGATGGCTAGCTAAGGAAATTGGCTTTGAGAGAATCATACTTAAAAATAAAATAATGTATGCTTATTTACCAATAAAATCAGATTTTCATTATTATAATTCAGAAGCTTTTAAGAAAATTTTAAACTACTTAAAATATAATTTTAGCAGTTGTGAAATGACAGAAAAAAAGGAAAAACTTTGTATAAGAATAAAAAATATAAAAAGTATAAAAGAAGCTTTAAAAGTTTGTAAAGATGTTTCAGCAGATAAGAAAGTCCCCATTAATCAACAATAAAATCAACTTATCAACAATTTATATTTTTGACATACTAGATAGCTAAATTAATATAGGTTTTAACTAAAATTGCAATATTAATAATTTGCAATGTCAGACAAAAGAACTATTAAAAATGCACTAATTTCTGTTTTTCACAAAGATGGATTAGAATCTATAGTAAAAAAGCTAAACGAACTTAAGGTAAATATCTATTCAACAGGAGGAACACAAAAATTTATTGAGACACAAGGAATATCAGTAAATCGAGTAGAAGATCTTACAACATACCCATCAATACTAGCGGGCAGAGTAAAAACTCTACATCCAAATATATTTGGCGGAATTTTATCAAGAAGAAATGTTCAGATGGATAAAAAGCAATTAGAAGAATATCAAATACCTGAATTTGACTTAGTAATTGTTGATCTTTACCCTTTTGAACAAACTGTTGCTTCAAACGCTTCAGAAAAAGAAATTATTGAAAAAATTGATATAGGAGGCATATCTTTGATACGTGCTGCTGCTAAAAACTTTAATGATGTTCTTACTGTATCAGAGATGGCGCAATATCCAGAAACTTTAGAGCTTTTAGAAAATAATGGAGCAAGTTCAAGCCTTGCTGTAAGAAAGAAATTTGCAGCTACAGCCTTTAATGTTTCATCACATTATGATACAGCTATTTATAATTATTTTAAATCTGATGAATCAGCTTCATTAAAACAAAGTATTAGAAAAAGTAAACCATTAAGATATGGTGAGAATCCACATCAAAAAGGAACTTTTTATGGAGAGCTAGATGAAGTGTTTACTAAGTTAAATGGAAAAGAAGTTTCTTACAATAATCTACTTGATGTAGACTCAGCAGTTAATTTAATCACTGAGTTTAATACAACTACATTTGCTATACTAAAGCATAATAACACTTGCGGAATAGCAAGTAGAAAAAATTTAGTTGAGGCATGGAAAGACGCTTTAGCTGGAGATCCTACTTCAGCTTTTGGTGGCGTCTTAATTACTAATAAAGAAGTATGTCTTGAGACTGCAATGGAAATTGACAAAATATTTTACGAGGTATTAATTGCTCCAAAATTTACTACTGAAGCTCTAAAAATACTAAAGAAAAAAAATAAAAGAATAATTTTACAGCAAAACAAAATAACACTTCCAAATACACAATTAAGAAGTATACTAAATGGTATATTGCACCAAGAAAAAGATTTAAAAACTGACACAATTAAAGATATGAAAACAGTAACAAAAAGTATACCTTCTGACAAACAATTAATTGATTTAGTTTTTGCTTCAAAAATCTGCAAACACACTAAATCAAATACTATTGTGCTTGCAAAAAACGAACAATTATGTGCAAGCGGTGTTGGGCAAACTTCAAGAGTGGACGCTCTTAAACAAGCAATCGAAAAAGCGAAAAAATTTGGATTTAATTTAAACGGTAGTGTTATGGCATCAGACGCTTTTTTTCCTTTTCCTGATTGTGTAGAACTAGCAGCAAAAGAAGGAATAAAAGCAGTAATACAGCCAGGGGGTTCAATAAAAGATCAATTAACTATTGACTATTGTAACACAAAAAATATAGCTATGGTACTAACTGGAATTAGACATTTTAAACATTAAAAAAAGATTATGGGATTTTTTGACTTTATGCAAGAAGCAATTGCTATTGATTTAGGAACTGCAAACACATTGATTATTCATAATGACAAAGTAGTTGTAGATGAGCCATCAATTGTTGCAAAAAACATAAGAACAGGTGAAGTGGTTGCTATAGGTAAGAGGGCTCAACAAATGCACGGTAAAACTCATACAGAAATAGAAACCTTACGGCCACTAAAAGATGGAGTTATTGCCGATTTTCAAGCTTCTGAACAAATGATAAGAGGTTTTATTAAAATGCTAAAAATGAAAAACAGCATCTTTGCGCCATCATTAAAGATGGTAGTATGTATTCCTTCAGGTGTAACAGAAGTTGAAAAAAGAGCGGTAATTGATTCGGCAGAACATGCTGGAGCAAAAGAAGTTTGGTTGATACATGAACCAATGGCAGCAGCAATTGGTATTGGTATTGATGTTCTTGAACCAAAAGGGAATATGGTTATTGATATAGGTGGAGGAACAACTGAGATTGCAGTCATATCATTAGGTGGAATTGTTTGTGATAAATCAATAAGAGTTGCTGGCGATGAATTGACTGCAAATATTCAATATCACATGAAAACAAGGCATAATATCGCTATTGGAGATATTATGGCTGAACAAATTAAAATCCAAGTTGGATCTGCTCTTACTGAATTAGATGAACCACCAGCAAACTACGCAGTACATGGCAGAGATTTGATGAGTGGGATCCCAAAAGAGGTAATTGTAACTTATAAAGAAATTGCTGGCGCATTAAATAACTCTATCGAACAAATTGAGGAAGCTATTATGAGTGCCTTATTTAACACACCACCAGCTTTATCTGCTGACATTTATAACGAAGGCTTATATTTAACTGGTGGGGGATCGATGCTTAGAGGACTTGACAAAAGGATTTCTACAAAAACTAAATTACCTGTATATGTTGCAGAAGACCCGTTGAGGGCTGTAGCAAGAGGGACTGGAATTGCTCTTAAAAATACTGACACATATACATTTCTAATGCGATAGTAAAGAGTATTAATGCATAATCTTTTACGATTTTTAAAACTAAATCAAACTCTATTATTATTTATTCTAATAGAAGGTTTATCAATTGGATTACTAGTTCAAAATAATAACTACCAAGCTAATAAAATCATGAAATTTTGCACACAATATACAAGTCCTATATATAACTATAAAAACTTTCTAGCTAATTACTTTTCTCTAAAAGAACAAAATGATTATTTAATAACAGAAAATGCAAAACTACATACACTTTTAGATAGAAGTAAACAATATATCGATTCTACGGTTGTAAGCAATAAAGAATTTAAATATCTGGCAGCCAAAGTAATTAATAATTCAGTAAATAAAAGAAATAACTTTTTAACTCTAAATAAAGGCAGTAAAAATGGAATAAAAAAAGGTATGGGTATTGTAACTAATCAAGGAGCAATTGGCATTGTGCATTCAGTTAGTAAAAATTATGCGCTAGTAATATCTCTGCTACACAATAAATCAGCCGTTGGAATTTTTTTAAAAAAAAACATGCATACTGGAATTCTAAGATGGGAGGGATTTGATTATAGAACTGCTACAATTAACGATTTACCAACACATATTCTATTAAATATTGGAGATACAATAACTACTAACAGCTATAGCAACATTTATCCTGAAGGAATAAATATTGGAATTATATCGAAATTTAAAAAAAATGATGATGGCTTCTATAAAATTAATGTAAATCTTTTTGAAGACTTTAATAATCTTAGAAATGTATATGTTACATATTCAAATGAATCACAAGAACAACTACTTCTTGAAAAAAAATTACTAAAAGATGAATAAGTATTTCATAAAATATCTTGGATTAATTCCGCTATTTGTTTTGCTGCAAGTTCTGGTTCTTAATGAAATCCTCTTCTTCGCATACATAAATCCTTATCTTTATCTAACACTAATTATAAGCATACCATTAAAGACTCCTAATTGGTTACTTCTATTCTACGCGTTTTTAATTGGGTTTCTAATTGATCTATTTTCAGGCAGTTTAGGTTTTCACTCAACAGCAACTGTTTTTATTGCTTTTATCAAAATTGGACTTGCGAAGATTACAATCCCTTATAATATATTAGAAGATATGGATGAGATTACTTTAAATAAAATTGGTAGCAAATCATATATCGTATTTTCATTTCTTATGATTCTAATTCATAATTCTTTACTTTTTAGCTTAGAATATCTTTATTTTAATCTACAAATTCTGGGAAAAATTATTTCTAGTAGTATAGTAACATTAGTACTTGTTTTAATACTAGAAACTTTCAAGAGTTCTAAGAAATGAAAAAATTTAAAAAACGACACAAAATAGTTTCTGGTATTATGTTATTAATTACAATAGTTTTTTTGTCAAAACTATTTTACATACAGGTAGTAAATGACAACTATAAATTCTCTGCGAATAATAATGTGCTACGCTATGATGTTCAGCAACCAGTAAGAGGATTAATTTATGATAGAGATAGTAATTTGATTGTAGCTAATGTGCCTGCCTATGATTTAATGATAATCCCAAGAGAATTAAAAGGCAAAAAAATTGATACTCTCAAATTTTGTAATCTTATGCAGATTACAAAAAAAAAATTCATTGAAAATTACAATAAAGCAATCAAGTATTCAGCATATAAAGAAAGTGTTTTTATTAAACATCTTAGCAAAGAAAATGCAAGTACTATTGGAGAACATTTATATGAATTTCCTGGATTTTATTTACAAAAAATTACTATGCGCGAATATCGAACTAACTCTACTACTCACGTAATTGGATATTTAGGAGAGGTGAATTTACAAAAAACAAAAGAAGATAAATATTATACTAAAGGAGATTTATTTGGAGTAAGTGGTGTTGAAGCAGCTTATGAAAGCAAATTAAGAGGAAGTAAAGGAATGGCAATAAAACTAGTTGATGTTCACAATAGAGACCAAGGTAAATTTCAAGAAGGAAAATTTGACACTTTATCAGTTCCTGGAAAAAATTTAACTACAACAATTAATGTTGAGTTACAGGATTATGCAAAAAAACTTATGAAAAATAAAATTGGGGCTATTGTAGCAATAGAACCTTCATCAGGTGAAATTCTAACTTTAACATCATCTCCAACATATAATCCTAATTTATTAATTGGTAGAAAAAGATCAGAAAACTATAAAAAGCTATTAAAAAATAAAAACAAACCTCTTTTTAATAGAGCAATACAAGGAACTTATCCTCCAGGATCTATCTTTAAACTTTTAACTGGATTGATTGCTTTGCAAGAAGGAATTATAACAGAAAACCAAAATTTCAGCTGTAATGGAGCTAGTGGATATAGTTATTCTAAAGATAAATATGTTGGATGTCATCACCATCAAACGCCTCTCAATCTTGTTAAAGGAATCGAAGTATCATGTAATACATATTTTTGTAGTATATATAATAAGTATTTTAACAGATTTACTTCAAATATTAAAGCATATGACATATGGTACAATCATCTAACTAGCTTTGGAATTGGAAAGTATATGAATAATGACTTTGTTTCAGGTTCTACAGGAACACTACCAAAATCATCCTATTTTAATAATTTATATAAAGGAAGTTGGAACTCCAATACAATAATTTCTATGGCTATTGGACAAGGCGAACTTTTACTAACTCCTATACAAATGGCGAATATCACTGCTATAATTGCAAATAGAGGGTTTTACTACACGCCCCATATTATTAAAAAAATTTCAACTGAAAATGGAATTGATAGTAGCTTCACAAAAAAGAAATTCTGCTCTATTGAAGCTGATAAATTCAAACCAATTATTGAAGGAATGCAACAAGTAGTAGAAGGAGAGGATGGGACTGGGCAAAATGCAATGATCTCAGGAATTGAAATTTGCGGAAAAACAGGTACTGCTCAAAATCCTCATGGCGAAGATCATTCTATTTTTATTGCTTTTGCTCCAAAAAAAGATCCCAAAATTGCTATTGCTGTATATGTTGAAAATGGAGGATGGGGAGCAACGTGGGCAGTACCAATTGCGTCCTTAATAATTGAGAAATATCTAAATAATTCAATCACAAATACTGCACAAGAAACATTTATTCTAAATGGCAATTTAATAGAAGAATGAGAAAAGCAAAAAACATCTTCGCAAATATAGATAAGATAAGCATCTTATTTTATCTATTACTAATATGTTTTGGGTGGATAAGTATTTATGCTTCACAATACAATGATGATATCTCATTTTCTATTGATCTTACATCAAGATATGGTAAGCAATTTCTTTTTATTGTTATTGCCTGTTTTGTTGCATTCTTAACTTTGATCATTGACTGGAAGTTTTACTATTCACTATCCTATCTATTTTATATTAGTATTCTACTACTACTTATTATCGTGCTTTTTAAAGGGAACATAGTTGGTGGTTCTTCATCTTGGTTTGAACTAGGAGCATTTAAATTTCAACCCTCTGAATTTGCCAAATTTACAACTGGATTAGCATTAGCTAAATATTATAACAACATCCATTTTAAGGAAATTTCCTTTCTAGCTAAAACCAAAGCTTACGGAATAATAATCCTTCCATTTCTACTGATTATTTTACAAAATGATTTAGGTACTGCTCTAGTGTTTACTGCTTTTGCTCTTGTTCTGTATAGAGAAGGATTATCAGGAAATATTTTAATTTTTGGAATTGGACTTGCTGTACTTTTTATTTTCACATTATTAATAGAAAAAATACTGCTAATAGGAATATTAGCAGGGATAATTATAGTACTAATATTGTTAACAAGAAGAAAAAAGAAAGAGATAATGATCCTTGTTAGTATTTTTATTCTTTGTGTGTCATTTGTTTTAAGTGTTAACTATATATTTAACAATATTTTAGCCTCACATCAAAGAACAAGAATTAATGTTTTATTAGGTAAAGAGATTGATCCACAAGGAGCAGGATACAACTTAATACAATCTAAAATTGCAATTGGAAGCGGTGGGTTTTCTGGAAAGGGTTTCCTTAATGGTACTCAAACACGATTTGATTTTGTACCTGAACAAAGTACAGACTTTATTTTCTGTACTATTGGAGAGGAATGGGGTTTTTTAGGAAGTCTTTTGTTTATGATCCTATACCTTGGCTTGCTTTTAAGAATACTATTTTTAGCTGAAAGACAAAGATCAAATTTCAGTAGAATATATGGATATAGCGTAGCTACTATACTCTTTATACATTTTGTCATTAATATTGGCATGACAATTGGACTAGTTCCTGTGATTGGAATCCCTTTGCCATTTATTAGCTATGGAGGCTCATCATTAGTTGGATTTACAATATTACTTTTTATATTTCTAAATCTAGATTCATATAGATTACAAATACTAAGGTAAATTATAATAATATTAATAAAATTCTACTCTGTTATCCTTAACATTTGCAGCTTCTTTTAATGCATTAAATGAAGCATTATTTGCATAAGAAGCCGCTTGTTTATTCATAGAATTTCTTTGTAATGATAAGTCTTGATCATTTAAATCTTCTTCATTAATATTTGTAATTTGTACAACATAAACAGCATTTCTACCTACTATAGGTAAAGAAGTAATTGCCTGCTTATATGCAAAAATACCACCAATTAATTCTGGTTCATATCCAATTCCCTCAATACTTGAATCCGAAAATCTTACTTTTTTTTCAGTAACAACATCAGTTTTATAAGTAGTAGCAATTGAAGCTAAATCAGAACCTTTAATGTCTTTTGAAATTTTTAAAGCTTTCTTTTCTTTGATAACTAAAGACATAATTTGTTCTTTAATATCATCTAATTCTGAAGGACCCTTAGAATACTCTTTTGTAATAGTGGCAACAACATATGAATTATCAAACTGGAATACTTCAGATACTGAATTTACTTCAGCAGTATGCATCCATCTAACCATCTCTCTAGAGTTAGGAAGGCCTGCAATATTTTGTTTATTAGTAGTAACTTTTTTATCAGTTCTTTTAACTAAATTATTCTTAGCAATTAATGTATCAAAATCTATTCCTTCATTAATAATATTGTCTAAAAATTGAACTGCTTGATACTCATAAGAGTTGAATGTTTCAGTACTTGGTTCCACTTCTCGATCAATATATGCAATCTTAACTTTCTTAACTAATGCACTGGTTTTAGTAACTTCAATTAAATGAACTCCAAACTGTGTTTCCACTACTGATAAATCCCCTTTTTTAGAACTAAAACAAGCTTCATTAAAATCAACAACCATTTCACCTTCTGAAAACCATCCTAAATCCCCACCTTTAATTGCAGATCCTTGATCCTCAGAATTTTGTTTTGCAAGCAAAGCAAAATCTGTTCCACTCTCAACATCTAATTTAATAGCATCTATTTTTTTATTAACCGAATCTAAACTCATTGTCTCGGATGGCTTGATTAAAATATGTCGAGCCTCCACTGAATCAGGACGAAATTCAACTTCTACAAGCTTAGCAATTCTATAAGTCCCTGAGTTAACTAAATATGGTTCAGTAACAGTGCCTTTTTTAGCATTAAATAATTCTTTAAATTTAGACTCTTGCAAATCATCCAAAGTTGTAAATACAAACTGAGAAGTTGAATTGTCGGAATTTCTTCTTACCATCAACTCATAATTATCATAACTCTCAAAATCAGTAGCCAATTCAGTAATTTCTTCCTTTGTTTTTAAATCATCTTCTAATGAAGGAACTACAGAAAAAACTACAAAATCAACGTCTTTTGAGGCTTCTTGTTCATACTCTGCTTTATGATCAGAATAATACTTATCCAGTTCATTATCAGTAGGCTCAAATTCTGAGTCATCAATGGTTGTGAATGGAATTTTAACATAATTAAATGTTATATCTTTTGTATTAAATTTGGTCTGTATTTTTGCTTCCTCAGATGTAGTATACATTGAATTACTAACTATTGAATTATATTTTGAGTTCTTAATCAATCCTATCAACGATTCTTGAAAACCTAACCATCTCGTACGAGCTTCACCAGTTTCGTCTTGGTCTACACCCTGCAAATATTGAATAGCCCTACTTCCATCAAAAACACCTGTTTTGGGGTCTTTAAATAATGGGATATCTCTTACTTGAGGATGAACATTAGGTCCTGAAATTTGATCAATCCATTCGTCATCTGAAACATCAATTCCTAATGCTTCAAATTCCTTATCCATCACTAGCTCTCTAACATACTGATTCCACACTTGGTCTCTAATTTGTGCAATTATTGTTTGAGTCAAATCAGATTGTTGATTTTGATTCTTCCAATTTTCAATTCCTACATCTACTTTCTTCTGAAATGTTTGAATTAAAATATCATTACCAAATATCTCACCAACTTTTACGTTGTTAGCTCCTCCAGAGTTTGTTGATTTTAAAAAATCGCCTAGGATGAAAGCAAGCATTGCTACTCCAATAACTGCCAAAAGTAAACCTGACTTATTTCTAATATTTTGAAGTGTTGCCATATTTATGTTTAAATTTATTTAAAAAAGGGCTCAAATATACAATTGTTATTTTAGATTTAAAAATCCCAAACCATTAACCAATAATCAACTTTACTTCCTGAATTGTAGTTCTATTCACTTTCGTAATGGTAAAATTATAATTACTAAATACAATTATATCTTCTTTTTTAGGGATATTCTCTAAATAATCCAATAATAAACCTGAAATAGTCTCATATTCATCAGATTCAGGTAATTCCAAATTAAATTTTCTATTTACATCCTCTACATAACTCCTTCCAAGTAAAATAAATGTTGTTTCATCTAATTGTTGATCAGCTTCTTCATCAATATCATGTTCATCGATAATTTCTCCAACAATCTCTTCAGTAACATCTTCAATTGTAATCATACCTGATGTACCTCCGAACTCATCAAGGACTACAGCTACACCTTTGTTACTTTCGATAAATTGATTTAATAATTCCATTGCTGTCATACTCTCCGGAATAAATGGTAATGGCAACAATATAGACTTTAAGTTTTTAGGATTTTTAAATAAATCATATGAATGAATATAACCAATAATATTATCAATATTATTCTTATAAACCAATAACTTTGAAAGTTTAGTCTGAACAAATCGTAACCTAACATCATCCATTGAAGCAAGAATATCAATTGCGATGATTTCTGTTCTTGGAATCATACACTCTCTCACTCTCTTTTCTGATAAATCTAATGCATTTTGAAGCATCTCTACCTCAACCCTATGCTCTTCAACTCCTTCAACAGATCTTACATTACTTAAAAGATCATCTAAATCTGTTTTTCCAAAAACCTGTTTATCTTCTGCAATACTCTGTTGTAAAATACTTTTCAATATAAAATTGGCCCCCTTTAACATTAAAACAGCTATCGGTTTTAACCCAACAAATAGAACCCAAATAGGTATACAAAAAAAATTAATTATCCGATTAGGAAAAATCCTGAAGATTGCTTTTGGTAAAAATTCAGCTGTGACTAAAACAATTAACGTAGCTATAACTATTTGAATAAGTAATAATATAAAATCAGAACTAAAGACTGATTGTAACTGTTGGGTTAATATTTGAGTCATTACAATACCATAAACTACTAGAGCAATATTATTCCCAACAAGCATAGTTGCTATAAAGTCTGATTCATCCTTGCTAAAAAAAGCAATCATTTTTGAGGACAACTTTCCTTTACTCCTATCCAATTCAAGTTGTAATTTATTTGCTGAAATAAATGCAATCTCAATGCCTGAAAAGAAAGCTGACAATAATAAAGATGTAAGTGCAATAGTAAAAAGCATAGTGTAAATATAATAAAAGATTAATCAGTTCGATTCTCAAAATTAAAAGTCCCTTGAATTTTGGAGATCGAATACTGCATAAAATCAGGTGTTGATTTAAACCCCTCACCTTCAATTATTTCTTTGTCAGTTGTTATAATAACTCTTTTATCAGTGTATATCTGATTTTTATTTTCATCCCAAATCAG
>MDTA01220304.1_pt1 | contig 25518 bp, 25 predicted proteins | sample 811151 | NCBI WGS metagenome assembly MDTA01 (sample SAMN05326648, study PRJNA326480) | marine metagenome | isolation source: seawater | place: Indian Ocean: South | collected 2010 | reverse complement strand
TCTACAACACATTTAGTGTCTTCTAATGATGCTAAAAAAAGACTTATAAAATTAGGAGAAAATCCAAAAAATATATTCGTTATTGGGTCCCCTGAGCTTGATTACCATAAATCATCTAATATCAGTTTAGATAAAATGAAAAATCACTACAAAATTAATTTTGATGAATATGGAGTATTTATGTTTCATCCATCTTATTTTGAAATTTCTAAATATAAGTCATTCCTAAAAATACTATTTGATGAACTAGTGAATTTGAATAAAAACTTTATCATTTTTCTTCCAAATAATGACCCTGGATCAGAATTAATATTTGACCAAATTAAAAAATTGAAATCCAAAAACTTCAAAGTAATCCCTTCTATGAGATTTGAGTATTTTTCTGCACTTTTAAAAAACTCAAGCATAGTTATTGGAAATAGTAGTGTAATCGTAAGAGAATGTCCTTTTTTAGGAATACCCAGTATTTTAGTAGGAGATAGACAAAATAATAGATCTAATGCTAAAAGTATTAAAAAAATTAAAATTGACGATGCTAAATTATTATCAAAGATTGTATTACAAAATTGGAATAAAAAGTTCAACTGCAATAAAAATTTTGGTGATGGCAATTCAGTTTCTAAATTTAAAAAATTAATTAAATCTAATAAACTATTTCCAAAACATACAAGAAAATCTTTTTATGAATAATTATTTCTTTAATAAAGAATATAATGTTCTTTCTGTATTAATTTTTATTTTTTTTATTTCGATTCTGACAGGGCCTTTTTTAAGCGATACTTTGTTAATATTAATTGGCTTATTTTCAACATACTATTATAGAAAATCATTTTTTTTTTATTTAAAGAATAACTTATTTTTTTTTCCTTTTTTTGGACTGCTTGTTTGTTTTTTGATTACATCTTTATTTGCTCAAAGTCCATTAACTTCAATAGCATATTCTTTGGCTTATTCACGCTACGTCATCTTTATTTATGCAGTATTTGCTATCTTATTAAATCATGAAACAATACTTAACAGATTACATAAGTTAATCTTTTTATTAATATTTTTTATTTTTATTAATATTTTCCTTCAAGACTTTATTGGACAAGATTTATTTGGTAATAAGCCAATATTTGATTATAGATTAAGTTCTTTTTTCAAAGAAGAATTAATTATGGGGAAAATAACAATGGGCCTTCTTATAATTTACCTAACTACTTATTATTATGTAAACAAAGAATTATTTAATTATAGCGTTATAATAATTTTTACTCTTTCGCTTTATATTATTTTAATGTCTGGTGAAAGAGTTGCCTTATTCAATTTATTACTATGCCTTTCTATATATTTTCTATTATTGATAAAAAATAATTTTAAAAAAGCACTGAAGCTTATTTTTTCTTTAATTGCTTTTTTGTTTATTTTTTTATCTTTAAACGAAGATGTTAAAAATAGGGTTATTTTTACAACGTTAGATCATATCACTAGTCCAAATTCTTTAAAAAACCAAAATTCAATAGTCCCATTTAGAGTATTTAATGATGAGCATGAAGCTCTATATAATGTGGCAATAGAGAATTTTAAAAATAATCCATTTACAGGCTCTGGTGTTGGTTCATTCAGACATTTCTGCCAAAAATATTCTTATGTTCATAAAAATCATTGTGCAACACATCCACATAACAATCTATTTGAAGTATTATCTGAAAACGGCGTTTTCGCTTTTTTATTATTATTTTATATATTAGTTTTTTCAGTAATTTATTTTACAAGATCTCTTTACTTTTTTTTTAAAAAAAAATGACTATATTCCTAATATTTTTATATCTTTAGGTTGTGCTGGTTTTTTTCTTCCATATATTCCATCTTTTTCTTTCCATTCAAATAACCATTTTAACGTTATAATATATTTTTCTTTTGCCTTATTTATTTTCGTAAGCCATAAAAATAAATTAAATTAATTTTTCTGACCAAGTTTTTGGGGTTTTTTTATTAATGATTTCTAAATCCATATGATATCTAAAAGGTTTTGGACCTTTAGACTTTATATATTCTACAAGATTTTTTAGACCATCATCTAAACTAATTTTTTCCTTAAATCCTAATAATTTTTTAGCTTTATCAGCACTACATGTTGCAAACTTTACCTCTTGCGGTCTTTCTTTTACATATATTGGTTCTTTATTGAATAAAAGTAAATTAGACAACTTTTCATAAAGTTTATTTATTGTAATATAATTACTATCAGGTCCAATATTTATAATCTCACCTGATATACCATCTCTCATTCCTGCTTCTCTTAGACATGAAATTACATCTTCAATGAATGTAAAACACCTCATTTGTTCACCATCACCATAAATATATGCAGGTTTGTTTTGCAACATTCTATTAGTCATTATTGAAGCTACATTTCTATATGGGTCATCATATTTTTGCCTTGCTCCAATAATATTATGCGGAACAGTTATTACGTACTCAATGCTATGAGTATCACAAAGATTTTTTATCAATAATTCAGATGCATACTTAGCTATTCCATAGGGATCCTGTGGTTTACATTGCATATTTTCTTCAAAAGGAATTTTATCTTGTTGGCCATATCTAGCCATACTTGAACATTGAACAAATCTTGTGACTTTATTCTTTATTGCTGCTGAAAGTGTATTTGCAGTTATTTGAAATGTGTTATTTACTATTTTTGCTGGAGAAAAAACTGATAGACCTTCGTGAGGTGTACAAGCTGCATGGTATACAATATCTGTTCCACTAATTAATTCATTTAATTTTTCTAAATCTAAACAATCGACTTTATGAAAAGATATTCTAGGATTAAGATTATCTATATCTCCTCCAATTAGATTATCAACACCAATTACTTCATGTCCAAGACTCAAAAATTCATCTGCAAGGTGACTGCCTAAAAAACCAGCTATTCCTGTGATAAAAATTTTCATTGAATTTGTAATCTAAATAAATAAAAAGATTTTATCAATTTTATAATTATCATTTTAATTAATAATATTTAATAAATTCCAAAAAAATTTAAAAGAATTAAAATTTTGATGCATTATTTCATAAAGTAAGTATATTTTCGAAATACTAAATAATATTTAATTATCACTAAGATTAATAAATCTAATATGAATTATCTTGAAAATCTTAATAAAATTAAAAATAAAAGAATTCTAGTTATTGGAGATATAATGCTTGATGAATACTGGGCAGCTCCAATTGAAAAAATTTCTCAGGAAAGTCCTATAGGTGTATACAAATTTAAGGATTCAAGTTTTAATTTAGGTGGTGCCGCAAATGTTGCAATGAATTTAAAAAAAATTGGTTTAAAACCTTTTTTAATCTCATCAATTGGTATCGATAAAGAATCTAAAATTATAAAAAAAATTCTCTTAGATAATAAAATAGAAAATAAGTTATTTTCTATAAAAAATAAAAAGACTATAAAAAAATTAAGAGTTTACTCTGATAATATAAATATCTTTAGAATTGATTTTGAAGAGAAATATGAGCCAATTTCTCTTACAGTGTTAAAAAAAATTATTGAAAAATATAAGTTTGACTCAGTTATTTTGTCTGATTATGACAAAGGAAATTTAAATGATTGCTTAAATCTAATAAGTTATTTTAATAAATTAAAAATTAATGTTTATGTTGATCCAAAAAGTTTAGATTTTTCAAAATATCGTAGCGCATATTTAGTTAAACCAAATTTAAAGGAATTAGAAAAGGCATCAAAAAAAAAACTTACAAGCTTAAAAGAAGTAAAAAAAATAGGTTTCGATATCATAAAAAAATATAAATTTAAATTTTTGTTGGTTACTCTTGGAAATAAAGGAATGGTCTTATTGAATGATAAAATGCAATCTATTTTTCAAGATTCTTTGCCCATTAATAATGCTAATGTTATTGGAGCTGGAGATACTGTAATTTCATCTTTTGTTGCATCTGATACATCAAAAAATGAATTAAGCTTTACCCTGAAATTTTCAAGTCTTTGTGCAGGCTTATCAGTTTTACACTTTGGCACACAAGCTGTGAAAAAAAATGATATCGTAAAATATTTAATTAATAATAAACTAATAAATATCAATAAAGTTGTAAGCTATGAAAATATCAATTTAATCAGAGAGTCTTATAAAAAAATTGTATTCACAAATGGATGTTTTGATATTCTTCACAAAGGTCATATCCATTTATTAAGAAAAGCAAAAAGCTTTGGTGATTTACTAATTGTTGGCTTGAACTCGGATGAGTCAATAAAATCTCTAAAGGGAAATGAACGTCCAATTAATAATCTGAATGAAAGACTAAGCCTTTTGTCAGAAATACCATATATAGATCTGATAATTATTTTTGAAGAAAAAACACCTATAAATCTTATTAAGAAAATCAAACCTGAAATATTAGTTAAAGGTGATGACTATAAGATCAATGATGTTGTTGGTGGTAAATTTATAAAAAAAAACGGAGGCAATATTAAATTAGTAAAATTATTAAAAAACTACTCATCAACCAATATTATAAATAAAATATCATGATAATTGTAACAGGAGGTCTTGGTTTTATAGGATCAAATATAGTTAGAAAATTAAATGAACTTAATGAAGAAAATATCATCATTGTAGATAATCTAAAAAAATTTAAGAATAAATATAGATATCCTTTAAAATTTAAAGAGTTGATTGATAAAAAAGTTTTTATTGAAAAAATTAAAAAAAATAAGATTAAAAATATTAAACAAATTTATCATCAAGGTGCTTGTTCAGATACGACAAATTGGGATTATGACTATCTCATAAATAATAATTTTGAATATTCTAAAGAATTACTTCATTACTGTAGTAACAATAAAATCAAATTTATATACGCTTCTTCCGCCGCTGTTTATGGCTTGAGTAAAAAAATATCAAAAGAAAATATTAATGAAAAGCCTATTAATCTCTATGCATTCAGTAAATTAATTTTTGATAAATATGTCAACCTACATATTAATAAAATTTCTAATAGTGTAGTTGGCTTAAGATATTTTAATGTTTATGGCAACAATGAATTTCATAAAAATCATATGTCAAGTGTAATTTTAAAGTTTGACAATCAAATAAAAAAAAATGGTAAAATAAAATTATTCAAAGGTAACGATGGATATAAAGATGGCGAACAAAAAAGAGACTTTATTCATGTTAATGATTGTGTCAATGTGAATTTATGGTTTATGAAAAAAAACATTAAAGGTATTTATAATGTTGGAACATCAATATCCTCCTCTTTTAATAAAGTAGCGAATATTGTTATTAAATATCATAAAAAAGGAAAAATAAATTATATAAATTTTCCATCAAAACTTAAAAATTCATATCAATCTTTTACTAAAGCAGATTTGAAAAACCTGAGGGATGTAGGTTATAAAAATAATTTTATTAGTTTAAGAGAAGGAATATTTAACTATCTAGATTACTTAAATAATGATCAGTGATTTTCTCTAAGTCTATCGAAGATATAGTTTTATTGCACGAGAAGTTGTTTTTGCAAATTGGAGGATAATTCTCATTTCCTCTTAGAGATTTATTGACACACGGTTGACAATCATATTTAGGATTATGTATTACTAAGGAATTTTCATAGTTCGCAAATATCATTGGATCTGAAAAAGTAAATAATGAAATATTTTTCTTTTTAAATAAATTTGATAAATGCATAACTCCAGTATCATTGGTAATAATAAAAGATGAGAAGTAAATTAATGAAGATAAATCAAATAAACTTGTTTTATTTGTAAGATTAATTACATCGTATATTTGACTATTTATCAAACGATAAAGTTGATCGTTTTTTTTATTTTCTAGTTCACCATTTCCAACTAAAATCAATGAGTAATCTAAAAGTTTTTTTGAATTATTAATATAATTAGACCATTCAATTATTGGCATAGATACATCACCCCAATAATGTGTTTTGTTAATATTTATAATTAGATATTTTTTTTTTGAAATATTGAAGTATTTAATAACATTTCTATCTGGTTGTATGATATTGAGAATATTGAAGTCATTTTTTAATTTTAAGTAATCAAAAAATAATTCATGATAAATTTTGTATTTGTTCTTAATTTTGTTTTTATAAATTGTATTAAAGAAGAAATTATCATAACTACCATTAAAGCCAAAAAAGAATTTACAATTTGAAATTAAGTATAATAACTGTAATTCTAAACTAGAGGAATGAGATACGAATATTGATTTTTTATTTAATTCTCTAATATCTTTAAATAATTTTACTAAATTATTTTTAGTATAATTTAATATTTTAGATTTAGGTAAAAATATTTCAATATCTTTAAATCGATTATCTAAAAAAACTGAAACGTTATGTTTTTTTGATAACTCATTTATTAAATTGACTAATAATAAATGATCTCCTATTCCGCCATATAAAAAAAAAATAAAATTATTAGTTGTTTTTATATTTAATCTATTCTTTTTATGAAGCAAAATAATTATTATTGATAAAAAAAAACTCAATATATATTTTGTGTATAATTTTAATTTAAAAATAATCAAATTTAATAAACCTTTATCCCATATTTTTTAAAAAAAATTATCATAGACGATAGAAAATATTTAATATGTTTCAATCCCTTTTTTGCAGTATGCCCACCATAATGTGTTATTCTTATCGTGGGCACATAAGATATACTTGTGAATTTTCTTAAACGAATGCTTAAATCAAAATCTTCAAAGTACAAAAAATAGGATTTATCAAATCCATTTATTTTTTTGAAAATTTTTCCTCTTAAAAAGATACAAGCGCCACTTATCAATTTGATATGATCATTTCTAATTTCATAATTCATATTTTTCATTTCATATTTATTTAAGTAATCATTAAATAGTCTAATTTTGAAAAGTGAGTATATTGCTCTTAGAAATAATACTAATAAAGAAGGATAAGATTTGATTAAGTATTGCCTATTTTTGTTTTCCCAATAAAAAGAAGGTGTAATTGCACCAACTCTATGATTTCTTTCGAAAAATTTAATCGCATTTCTTACAGAGTCTTTATGAAATATTAAATCTGGGTTTACTATTACATGGTATTTACCTAGTTTATTTAGGACTTTATTATGTGATAGGCCAAATCCGATATTTTCATTATTAATGATCTCAATATTTTTAGATTTAAAGTATTTATTTAAATTTATATATTCATAAGAATTGTTAATGATATAAATTTTATAATTAAATTTAAAATCTTCTGAGTTAATTATAATTGATTTTATATTTTTTTTTAATATGTCTAGATTATCTTTAAAAAAAACTACTGAAAAAGTTATTAATAATTCTTTTTTACAAAATCTTTTTTTAATTTTTCTTTTTTTATTATTCAATATCATTTTAATTTTCAACTTTTTAGATAAACATAAGATATATGTATACAATTTAAATATAACTATAAATAATAAAGATTTATCAGTTTATTCAGACCCAATTTTTGAAGGTCACTTAAAACCCGAGATTTTAAAAATTCTAAATAGATTTAGTGATATATCTCATAATATGGGTAAGAAAAGATTTAAAAACATAATTGTTTATAATTTTATGAGAGAGAACTACTTGGATTTTTATATCAGATCAAATACTGAAATTGATTTAAAAATTTTTTATGATTATTTAACTGAAGAGCATAATACAGTCTTATCTAAGTTTGTTACATCCTATAGTATTGTTGAGTTTGCAAATGATATTTTGAATAAAGCAAATACATTTAATTATAATGAGCATGATATTTACGATATTTATTGGGAGTCTATTAACGAAATTCGAAATCATAATTTCCTTGAAATATTTTATATTAAAAAAATTAATTATAAGTTTATTATTAATTATTTATTTTTAATTATTTTGAACAGTCTTTTATTTTATTTTTTTCGAAAAAAATTAAAGTTTAATATTTAAATCGAAGACTCTATCATTTTTTAAATCATGATGAACGATAACTATAGCGCCATTCCAAATTTCTTTTAAATTTTTAAGTATCCTTAAAGTTTGTAATGAGTTTACACCATTCAAGGCTTCATCTAAAAATAAAAGACCAGATCTTTGGGAAATAAATATATTTATAGCTAATGAATATCTTTGATTTTCGCCCATAGATAAGTTTTTAAATTTAGTATTATTATCAAATTTATCTCTTGGAAATTCAGTGATATCTAGAATTTTATTAAATTCTTTTTTGTTTTTAGCATTTTTGTCAATGTGTAAATAATTTTCATAAATATTATTTGAGTAGAATATTGAATTAGAGTCAATAAATATAGAGTCATTTTTCAACAGTTTTTTACTGCTACCGAGTCCAATTAATTTTCTAATTAATGTTGATTTTCCTGAACCACTTTTGCCTGAAATTTTTATTAAGGCAGTTTTTCTTATATTTAATTTTCTCGAAGTAAATTTGTATCCCTCATCATTCAATCTGTTTAATAAACTTGATATATATTTGGATTTATGAAGTTTTTTTCCATTTTTTATGTTTTTTTCATTAAGATCAAGTTCAGATAATTCATAATATTCTTTGAGAATCTTCTGCCTACTATAATAGGTTGTTAATGACCAATATATTCTCTGAAAAAATGGGACGCCCCTTATTGCAGTAAGTGCCAATGAAGAAAATTTAGCTATATCTTCGCTATCTTTAAATACATTATCTTTAAATAAGTAGATGTAAGTAAATACAATTAAATAAAGCAATATCTCAATAAAATATCTTGGTGATTGAGTCATAAACATGTTTTTAGCTTGGGCATCTCTTAAATCGTTATTCTTATTTAAAAAAAGGTAATTCAAATCAATCTTATTTTTAGATAAAGAATAATTTATTAAATTTCTAAATTTAGTATTAACTAACGAATTTATGATTATAAGATTATTAGTAATAATACCCGCATTCTTTTTGAATGTATTTGAACTAATTAAAAATAGACTTAGATACGATATGGAAATTAATAAAATTAAATTAAAAATTGTTATATCAATGATAAAAAAAATAAAAATTGATATGAATAAAAAATTAATTCCATTTGAAATAAAATGAATAAATGGAATAATTATATTAGCAACCAATTCATCTGATTTTCTGGTTGTTAAAGTTTGTATTTCATCAATAGTAGTATTTTTTTTAGAATTTAATTCTAAATATTTATCATATTTAATTTTATATATATCATAAGAAAATTTTTTCCCTGCTTTATAAGATAAAATAATTCCAAATTTTAAATTTATTAATCTCACTAAGGTTGTTAAAAAAAGTAAAATTATTAAGTTAGTTAAATTAAAATTTTCCCCAAATAAAATTCCTTGAATAAATAAAAATTTATTTACATTTTCTTCCCCAGCTAGATTTGAAAAATATAAGAATGCATAAATTAATGTATAAATTTCTATTAAACCACTTAACAAATTAAAAAAAACATATGAAATAAATATATTAGTCCCAATATTTTTATAAATTATTTTAGTTTGAGATAGATTGAATAATATTTTCTTCATTTAAAAATACTTAAGTACATTATTTGAAATGATTTTTGTAAATTTGAAATATTTTCTTTTGACATTGCGGCTCTTGATCTTTTGACATCAAATACATTCCCGATATATATGTTTTTATAAAGTTTATATAATTCAAATTCATCTATTTTGTTATTTGTCTTGACCTTCCATTTTTCAATATTAGTAAGTTTTTCAATTATCTTTTTTTTTGAATAATTATTATTTTTCATTATTGTAAAGTTTTTAAAATAAGTTTCTGAAAGTGTTAATGAAGGTATCTTAAAAAAATATGACTCAAAACATATTGTTCCTGTAATAGAAATAACAGCTTTAATTTTTTTAAATAATAATTTGGAGTCAATATCATAATCAATTAAACTAATATTTTTAATTTTTGATAATTCATTGTAAAATTTACTTGATCTCATACCTACAGCAGATGGATGTTCTTTAATTAGAAGCCTATAGGATTTCGGTATATGTTTTCTTAAATACTTAATTGTCTGTATTTGGTTTGACCATTCATATCCAGCAACATCTATTGACATTTCTGGTTGGACTTGTAAGGCATAAACCACATCTTTATTTGAAAGATTATTTAAACTAATATTATTAATAGTAAATCTTGTTAGATAAAAGTTATTAATAATATTTCTAAGTTTCATTATTAAAAATCTAAAGAAAGAGTAATGTATATACCTACTTCCTCTTTTTTGTATATTAAAATTAATTAAATGAATTAAGTTTTTAAACTTATTTAAATTTAAACTATTTCTCTTTTTATTAAGGTAGTAAAAATTTATTCTTTTTAGAGATAAAATATTTTTTTTAACTTGTTTTATGTAAGATTTTACATTTTTTGGTTTATTAAATTTATTTATAATGATTTCTTTATATCTATCATCTCTAAAAAAAAAGAAAGCATTTTTCATAAACCTATCACTACCAGGATGAACAGAAATACATTTATTTATATTAGCTATCCTTATTATTATCCTTTCATGTGCCCATGTTGGCTCTGTTATACAAAGTTTAAAATTTGCTTCCTCAAATAGCTTAAATGTTAAATTTATTATTTTTGCGCAATAACTTTTAGATTTATTCTCCTCTAAATCTCTTAATATTCTATCAGATTGAATTAGATCTCTGACTTTATATTTACAATCTCTTTCAAATTTGTTAATTGATTTTTTTATTTCTGTATCACTTAATTCATAATTGTCTAAATATCTGTCGTTCCAATCAATTAATTTATCTTCTTTTTTTGATGCTATTTTGAAATTTGATTTATCGTCTTTATATCTTGATACAAAGTATATCTTTCCAATCTTAGTTAATCCATAGTACCAAGGTAAAGTTCTAAAATGACTTCCAATTAGAATAATATTAATTTTTGTCAAAATTATAGGATATCAGTTGGTTTCAAAAAATTATCTTTAGATATTTTTTTATTAATTTTTTTTCCTAAATAATTTGAATAAAACTTTGCACTTATTGGACCTGTTCCTGGCCTTTTTACGGATAAATTTGTTTTATTTAAAATAGATCCTCTTTTTAGATCTTTAGTTACAATAACACTAGCAAATGCAAATTTTTTTGTGACTATTTCTTCTTTAATTAAATCATCTTTTTTTCCATATTTTGCATTATAGATATTCTTACAACTACCTAAAAGACTCTTAAGATCTTTTTCATCCATAGAACATATTATATCGGGCCCTTTTCTACTTTTTTTATCAGTAAAATGTTTCTCAATTAAATTAGCACCTAATCCTATTGCGGCAATACAACAATCGTTATTAATTGTGTGATCAGAATAACCTATAGGTATGTTCTCAAATTTTTTTTTCATTTCTGTTATTGAATTAAGTCTTACAATGTTAAATGGTGTAGGATATACATTGGTGCAATGCAATAGAGCAACTTTATTTTTATATTTTTTTATTATTTTCATTGTTTCTTTAATCGATTTTATATTATTCATACCAGTGCTAATTATCATAGGTTTTTTAAGTTTAGCTACCTCTTCAATTAATGGTAAGTTATTCATTTCTCCAGATCCTATTTTGTACGCAACTACATTAAATTTTTCTAATCTTTCTATAGCAGCAAAAGAAAAAGCTGAACTTATAAATATCATTTTTTTATATTCAACATATTCTTTCAAAATTTTTTCATCTTTTTCATTTAATGAACATTTACTCATAATTTCATATATCGATTTATTTGAATTACCTGGAGAAATTTTTTTTGCATGATTGCTGTATTCGCTATCAATAATATGTGTTTGATGTTTAATTATTTTGGCCCCAGCATTGAATGCAGAATCAACCATTTTTAAAGCAGTTTTTAAATTTCCATTATGGTTAATTCCAATTTCAACTATTATTTGAGGAAGATGTTTATCACCTATTTTTAGATTGCCTATGTGCATGTTAATTAGATTATTTTAATAAATATCTCGCATAAGATTAATAAATTATAAAATATAACTGATAATAATAATCTAAAATATTTAACATATTTTATTAAAGTTTCTATAATTATAGGTATACAAAAAACAAAAAACCTAACATCTATATAGTTTTCAAAACAAATTATCCAAATAATTAAAAATAATAAAATTTCTAAGATTTTTTTATCTTTAAAAAAAGAGAGCTTTTTTGAATTGTATAGTAAAAATATTATGCATAATGCAAAGATATTTGATGAAAACATAATGCTGGTATTAAAATTGCCAACCAATTCATAAAGAGAGTATATATATTTTATTAAAATTGACTTCTCAAAAGCAAATTCCAAGTAACCCTCATTAATATATTGAGGTTTTAGTTTTTGAACTTCAAATATAGTAAAAATTCCAAAATCATCGTGAAATAAATAAAATAAAATTGCTACAATAAAAACCATCTCTTTAATTGAAAAGTTTTTTAAAACAAACCTTGCAAATAAAAAAATTAAAATTGGTAGGATATATTCATAATCAATAAATATTATGTTTAAAAATATTATTGACTGAATTTTTATATTATTAAAAAAAAAGATCATACTAAATAAAATGATTACTAAATATGATTCATGAATTGAAAAATTTAAAAAAATGATTGGTGGAAAAAAAATGAATATTAGAAACTTTAAGATATATTTATCTTTAGAAATCTTTGTATAAAAAAAATTCAAGAAAACTAAAAAAATCAAAAATTGGTAAGATAAGCATATAAGCAAATATGAAATCTTATATCTCTCGTAAAATTCTAATTCAACGCAATCAAAATATTTAATTTTAAAATATTCATAAATCTTATATTTACATTCTTTAATTAAATTAAACTGATCACTAAAATTAAAAAATATATTGCTACTTAGTCTTTCTATTCTGACGTTAAAATCAGGATATTCAAATGGGGGTACGATTAGGTAATAAATGCAATAGATTAAAACAAAAGATAAAAAATAAAAAAAATTTTTTCTATTAAAATAAATTTTCTTCAACAATTTCAGAGATAATATGAAAGATAATATAATGTAGTTCTTGAATTCTAGCTGTATCTTTTGATGGTATATTCAATGTTTTTAAATTATTTGATTTGATATTATTTTTAATTTTTCCTGTAAAAAATACTGTATCAATATTCAAATTTATAGCTTTATTTATAACTTTTAATACGTTTTTACTTTTACCAGATGTTGAAATTGCTATTAAGAAATCGTTTTTTTTAGCTAAGGCCTCAAAGTCTCTAATAAATGAATTATCATAATTAAAGTCATTAGATATTGCTGTAAGGGATGATGGATTGCTACCCAAGACTATAGATGGAATTGGCTTACGATTTTTTTTGTATCTACCGATTAATTCTGAATTAAAATGTAATGCATCTGCAAAGCTTCCTCCATTTCCACAAACTATAATTTTGCCACCTGATTTTATAGATTTCAAAATATTCTTAGAAATATTTTTTATATCTTCTAGAAGTTCTTTAGACGAAATAACCTCATCTAAAACAAATTTATGATCTTCAAAATTTCTAATTACAATTTTACTTACATTATTTTTAATATTTTTCATTTTTTTGATAATAAAATAATCTTGATATTGACATTTAATAATATCTACTTTTTTAAGATATTATTGTATTATTTTTTAAACTTTTTGTTGATATAAACTCAAAATTATAAATGATTTATCTATTAAATATAATTTTTTTTTTATTATCTTTTTTAATTATCAAGAATTTAAAAATTGTTTTTAAAAATGGTTCAGGAATATTATTAATAATTTTATTTTTAGAATTAATATTTTTTGATTTAAATAATCAAAAATTTTATTTATATATTATTTTATTATCACTTATTTATTTTATAGATGATATTTATAGACTCCCGGCAATTGTAAGAATATTTATTCAAATAGCACTTGGATATTTAATTTTTTCTCAACTAAACGATAATAATTTATTTATTTTATTGCTATGTATTGGCGTTTCGGTGCTACTTGTTAACACGACTAATTTTCAGGATGGTTTAAATTTAAATATAGGATCTTATATAATTCAGTTCATAATAATCATTTATATATATCATTATTCTGATTTAGTTCAGATTAACTCATTTATGCTAGTCAACTTATTTATTTTTTTAATATTGTTCATACCTTTTAACGTAAAATACAATTTTTATTTTGGTGATAGTGGATGTTTTATATTTACTTCAATTGTCTTAATATTCTTTTCAATGAATAATTTTTATTCAAATATTTTAGTTTTTTTAAATATCTTTTTATTCCCATTTATTGATACAAGTTTTGTAACTTTATTGAGATTTCAAAAAAAAGAAAATTTGCTTACAAGAAATTTTTATCACCTTTATCATAAAATTTATGAAAAAAAAAATGGTTATTACTACCTTTTGCCTCCAATAATAAACAATTTTGTATTATGCACATTGATAGTTATGTTTGACTTTAATATGCATCTTAAAATTTTTCTTATTTTGATTTTCACGCTTTTATTTTATTTATTCACTAGGATTTTTATTAATAAATTATGAACTTATGTTTAGTTGGATTAGGTAATCACGGATTAGGTGTAATATTACCCTCTATAATTAACAGTAAATCAAAACTAATAGCCACAGTTTCATCAAAAGATCATGAGATAAACAAGAAATATAATATCAAAAATTATAAATCTCTATCATCAGCAACGCGTATTCTTAACAAAAATACTGTTTTTGTATTAACCACACCACCACAAATTCATGAAAGGCAGATTATAAATTTAATGTCTAAGGGATATTCAATTATTGTAGAAAAACCCTCTATATTAAATAAAAAGTACTATTTTAAATACATTGAGCTAAAGAACCATAAAAATTTTGTGTTTGAAAATTTTATGTATTTTGAAACAAAATTATTTGAAAGTTTTATCAAAATATTTAGCCAAAAAAATCTGAAGATAAATGAATTAATAATTAATTTTTGTATTCCAAAATTTCCAAATAATTCATTTAGGAATGAACTAGATATTATTGATGTTTTAGTATTTGATTTATGTTGTTACCCAGTTTCTTTAATTACTCAATTATTTGATTTCAAAGAAATACCAAATATAAATTTAAGAGTATTAAAAAAAAATTATAGATATTCATTAAATTTAAAAATAAATAAAATTAATATAAAAATTAAATTTGGCATTTCTCAAAATTATCAAAATAATTGCATACTTAATACTTTGAATAAAAAAATTAAATTTAATTATTTTTTTTATGGAAAAAAAAAACTTAAACAAATATCAATTAAAAATAAGAATGAGAATAAATTTTTACCTTATAAGGAAGTTTATGATTTAGATACATTTTCAAAAATATTCAGTCAGCCAAAAAATTTTTTTTTTAAAAATGAATTAAATAAAAAAAAGGCAAAGACAAATTTTTTCTTTTTAAATAAAATTTTAGACTTATGTAAGGATTCTTAAAACTTTATAGCCTTCAGCAAAATTACATGCATTTTGTGATCCTCTAAATGCCGCGAGCGCTTTTACTGCCTTTATAGATCTTGATGAATTATTTTTAATTTGACTTTTATAGCAGTTCAAAGCTCTACATTTTATTTCTATTTCTTTATCAATGTTTATGTATAAGTCAGGAGTAAAATTTGGTTCTATATATGGTGCATTCCAATGTGTTTCAGATAACGTCTCATAACTTAGAAGAACTTTAGGAAAAAATTTAGAATTTGGTCTTGCGACTACAAGTGATGAGTCAAAGATTATTCTATGGTCAGTATGTCTATCAGGAAATGGGATACAAAGAATTTCGGGATTAAATTTCTTTATTTTCTCATTCAATAAAGAGTTAATTTGACTTATAGGTAAATCTTTCAAATATGTTGCTGGCAATTCTAGAAAATTTATATTTATTTTTTTACTTATAGTTTCTAATGAGCGTAAACACTCTTTTTTTGTAATATCAAACTCTTTTTGTTTGTAAAGTGGTGGCAAATGTCCACTTACTATAACGATAGAGATTTCAGTATTTTTGATTTTTGAAAATTTTGCAATCAAACCTCCACAGCCTAAAATTTCATCATCAGGGTGAGGTGCAATTACCATCAATTTTTTATAATTTTTTAACATATTATTTTAGTATGTAGTTTTGGATTAGGGATAATAATAGTTAAATTATGATTTCCACCAACATCTTTTTTTAACTTTTCAATAATTATATCTTTAAAATTCCAAGCAAATAAGAAAATATAATCTACTTTTTTCAGAATAGATTTTTTGTATTTGATTATTTTTATATCTGTGCCCGGTATGTATTTATTTGTTTTTAATGAGTTATCTTCTAGAGTAAATTTAATTATATCTGAGTTTAAATTAAATATTTTTGAAAACAATGCTGCTTTAGTGGGAGCACCATAACCAATAATAATTTTGTTACGAATTTTATCTGATTCAATAAATTTCCTTATATCATTAATATTGCCATAAAGATTTTTTTTGAAAGTATTAATTAAAAAATTATTTCTTAAAAGCTGTCCCTCATTTAATAAAAAATTTTTTACATTAACACTATTTTTAACAATGGTCTTTTTACTTGCTAAAACCCTTAAACTACCACCTTGGATTGAATTTATATAAAGTTGTTCTATAGAAAATCCAATATTATTTAAAAATTTTACTAATGGTTTAGCGGTATGGTAATCTAGATGTTCATGATAAATTGTATCAAAGTTATTTCTTTTTAAAACTTTAACAAAATAACCAACCTCAAAACACAAATAACCATCAGGTTGAAGTAACTTATAAATAAGTTTAAATGTAATGTTAATATTTTCTATGTGGGCCAATACATTATGGCTTGTTATAAGTTTTGGATATCCGTGCTCTTTGATTATTTTTGAAACAACCTTTTTATTAAAAAAACTATTTATACACAAAACACCTTTTTTATTTGAAATTTTTGAAGGAAGTTTTGCAGGATCTACCCCACATACCCTAAATTTTTTATTTTTAAAAAAGCTCAAACATGTCCCGTCATTGGAGCCTACATCGACTATTAAATCATTTTTTTTTAATTTTATTTTTTTTTCAATCCAATCTACATAAATTTTAAAATGATTTATAAAATTTTTTCCAATACCTGAAAGATAAGTGTAGTTCTTTTTATAAAGTATTTCAGGATTGATAGAAATCCCTAGTTGAAAATGATTACAAACAATACAACTGTTAACTGTAAGAGGATACTCTTTAATATTTAAGGAACCCTTTACTGATTTCTTTAAATCATTACCAATTGCTGTATTTGGTAAGTTAATTTCTTTTTTAGTTTGGTTTTTGCAAAGTCTACATTTAATTATTTTCTTGTATGTTTTTTTCATACATTAAATTTTTCTATAAGTTTATGAATATTATTTTGAGTAACAAGATCTCTTCTAACAAGGTCATTTTCATATGTGTCTTGATCTCTAGATTGATTATTAAATACTAATATTTCTGTATCCACTGGAAAAAAAGTAGTATGAAATTCATTATTTGGTGTAAAAACACATTCACCCTTATTTAATGACAAATATTTTAATTCATCAAGTTCACAATCTATATTGCCATAAAAATAATCAATTTTACCCTTTAAGATGTAAATATAGTGCCAATCATTTATATGATAATGATTGGATCTTATAGAATTTGCATTTGAAGAGAGAAAAGTAACGTTTTGAACGTTATGATCGAATATATTCATCATAGTTCCTCTGCTGTCTGATGATATGATTTTGTATTTAATTTTTTTTGACATAAACTAATATTCCTTTTTATAAACCACAATATGAATTTAGTCGACAAATTATTAAATACTTCAAGAACTATTAAAATATTATTCAAATTTTTTTTTTTTATAATTCTAGTAAATATTTCACTTTACTTATCTTTCGTTATTAGAAATGAAAGTTTCTCTTTAATTGGCAATAACAACTTATTAATTTTTTTCTTAAATTCACTTTTTGCTACAATTTTTCTTTTTATAACTCATTTTTACAACAACATTCTCAGATTAGAGTCTGTTAAAGCAGATAAAACGTTATTAGTCTATCTAGTAATTAATTCTTTGATTTTTATTACACTAACTACTTTCTTCTCAATAGATGGAATCTCAAGATCGGCTTTTTTAATTCAAATAATTTTATTTTTTTCCATTTATAAAACGATTAGAAAAATTTTAATTTATATGATTTTAACAAACTATTCCAAAGGTGAAGTAATTAATAATATTGCTATCTATGGAGCAGGTGCCCTGGGAATGAAAATACATAATCTAATTAAAAATGAAAATCCAAACAAAAATATTTATTTTATTGATGATGATTTATCCAAACAAGGCATATTAATTGATCAATCAAAAGTATTTAATTCTGATAATCTCGGTAGTTTTTTTAAAAAATATAATATCAAAGAATTAATATTTGGTATTCAAAACATAGATATTGATTCAAAAAACAAAATTTTGACAGAGGTTTCCAAATTAAATATCCAAATAAAATCATTTCCTAAATTATCAAATGATTTAAAAATACTTAATCTCGACTCTCTAAAAGATTTGGATGACTCAGATTTCTTTGACAATAAAATCACATTAAACGAGTCTGCTAAAAAAACTCTTTTTGGTAAGAATATTCTTGTTACTGGAGCCGGGGGTTCTATTGGATCAGAAATCTGTCATCAGCTTTCCGCACTTTCTATAAATAAATTATTTGCTATTGATAATAATGAATTTAATTTGTTTAGTTTAAAAGAAAAACTTCAAGAGTCTAAAATAGAAATAAGTTATCATTTATTTAGTTTACTAGATAAAAGTGAACTATCTGATTTTTTTAAAAATAATCATATACATATAATTTACCATGCAGCTGCATATAAACATGTTGAGCTTATTGAGTTAAACCCAAAAAGTGCAATAAAAAACAATGTAATATCCTTAAATAATATTTTTGAATTTATCAATAGTGATAGCTTAGAAAAATTTATTTTAATATCAACTGACAAAGCTGTGAAACCATCTAGCGTAATGGGAATTACAAAAAGATTTTGTGAAATCTTAGTCTTTAATGAATCTTTAAAAAATCCAAAAACAATTTATTCCTCTGTAAGATTTGGCAATGTTATAGGATCTTCAGGATCTGTAATTCCAAAATTTCTTGAACAAATTAATTTAGGCAAACCATTAACTGTTTCAAATTTAGAAGCTAATAGATATTTTATGACAATTCCAGATGCTGTGACTTTAGTATTAGAGGCTTCATCATTTCAAAATATAAACCAAGTTTACGTTTTAGATATGGGTGAACCTATAAATATTTTTTCTTTAGCAAAAAAAATTCTAAAGTATTCGGGAATTCACATGAATGATAAAGAATATATAGATACAGGAAAAATTATAATCACTGGTATGAAAAAAGGAGAAAAAATAACAGAAGAAATATTTAATAATAAAAATTATAAAAAAACCTCAAATCCAAAAATATTAGTTTCTGAAGAGTTTGATAACTTAGATATTAAAGAGAATCTTCATTTGATTGAAGAGTGTATAGTTAACTTAGACACATTAGATAATAATAAAATTAAATATATCCTAAAAAGAAATTCTAATATTCTTTATTAATTCTTTTTTGTATTATTTTTTGATTTTTTTTAACATCAAAATTTATTAAGCTTCCAGCTCCGATTATGGAACCTGAATTAACTTTACATGGTGCTATTAATGTTGAGTTTGATCCAATAACACAATTATTTGATATTTTAGTTTTTAATTTATTTAGTTTTAGAGATTTATAATTTGCTGTAACTACTCCAGCGCCTATAATATTATTCATTCCCATCTCAGTATCTCCAACAAAAGAAAAGTGAGATAGTTTATTTTTATTTTTAATTGAAGTTCTGGTTAATTCAGTATGTGCACCTATAACATTTTTACTTCCAATAAGAGTTTTATCTCTTATATAACTGAAAGGCCCAATCAAATTAAAATCTTTTAATTTTGAATTAGATATAAATGAAGAATTTTTAATAATATTTGATGAACCTATTACAACATTATGCAATTCACAATTATTTCCTATCTCATTTTTATCATTTATAATAACTTTACCTACAAAATTAATATTTCTTTTAAGTTTAGAGCTAGTGTGGATGTAAAGAATAGATTTATTTTCTAAAAAGATAGTGCTATTAGAAAAATATTCTTGCAAAACCTTTGTAGTTTTAAAAATTAGAAAATTTTTATCCATAAATTTAATTATTATTGACAAGTATATTTATATATTTTTTATATATAATTTTACATTATTTATAAAAGTTAAATATTATTAAGATAGTATTTTTTAAGTTTAATTTAATTATGAATATTTGTTTAAGATCGAGTGATTATGAATAACCATTTAATACATGATGTAATAAGAATTATACCAAAAAAATTTAAAGATGAGAGAGGTCTTTTTTCTGAGATATTTAATTCTCGAGATTATAAAAAACTTGGTATAGAAGAGCAATTTGTTCAAGATAACTATTCTTTCTCAAAAAAAATTGGAACAGTGCGTGGTTTACACTTTCAATCTCCACCTTACGAACAAAGTAAACTCATTAGTTGTATAAGTGGTTCAATTTTTGATGTTGCCATAGACATAAGAAAGAATAGCCCATCTTTTGGTAAATGGACTGGATATGAATTATCGTATAGTAATGGTTGTCAACTATATGTGCCAGTCGGTTTTGCACATGGTTTTATGACTTTAGAAGATAATACAAAAGTCATTTACAAATGTTCAAATTATTATTTTCCTAAGTCTGAAGTAGTAATTAAATGGAATGATCCTGAAATCGGTATTGAATGGCCTTTAAATATTAAAACAATTAAAAGTGATAGAGATAACAAAGCTCCTTTTTTATCTCAAATTGAAAGCCCGTTTCAATGGATAAATAATTCATGAAGTTGATAATCACTGGAGGTGCAGGATTTATAGGTTCTGCTGTTGTTAAAAAAGCTATTGCAAAAGGTTTTGAAGTTTTAAATATTGACTCATTAACATATGCTTCATGTCTAAAAAATTTAGATGATATAAAAAATCACAAAAATTACTCTTTTAGAAAAACATCTATACACAATTACACAGACTTAAAAGAGATATTTGATGAATACAAACCAAATTCTGTAATTAATCTTGCTGCCGAAACTCATGTTGATAGGTCTATAAAGGCGCCAAAAAATTTTATTGATACAAATATTTTAGGCACTTTTAATTTATTACAAGCTGCTTATGAATATTGGATCAATAATAAAAATTTTAAGAACTTTAAATTTTTACATGTTAGCACTGATGAAGTTTATGGTAGTTTGCCAATAGATCCAAAAATAAAATTTACTGAAAAAACGAAATATAGCCCAAGAAATCCTTATTCCGCATCAAAAGCAAGTTCAGATCACTTAGTAAAAGCATGGCATAATACATATGGTTTACCTGTAAATATTACTAATTGCTCAAATAACTATGGTCCATATCAATTTCCTGAAAAGCTCATTCCTGTAATTATTACAAATGCTTTAGATTTAAAACCTATTCCAATTTATGGAAGCGGTAAAAATATTCGAGATTGGATATATGTTGAAGATCATGCTAACGCTCTACTTAAAATAATTGATAAGGGTCGTGATGGAGAAAGCTATAATATAGGAGGGGATTGTGAATTATCTAATTTAAGTGTTGTACATAAAATTTGCCAAATACTTGACGAAATTAATCCAAAAAAGAATGGAAAATATGAAGATTTAATTAACTATGTTAAAGATCGCCAAGGTCATGACTTTAGATATGCCACAGATATAACTAAAATTTCTAGAGATATAGTCTGGAAACCCAATACAAATTTTGATGAAGGCTTAAAAAAAACAGTTTTATGGTACCTAAATAATGAGAAATGGTGGAGGGCTCTCAAATACTCGTGAAAACTTTTAATTTATGAATATGAAAAATTGATACTTGTATTTGGTAGACATGGCCAAGTTGCTAATGAGCTTAGTAAGATTAGCAATGTAAGATCTTTAGATCGTAATCAAGCAAATCTTTTAAATCCTTTATCATGCTATGAAATAATTAATTCTTTCTCTCCTGTCGGCGTAATCAATGCAGCTGCATACACAGATGTTGATAAAGCAGAGTCTGAGGAAGATATAGCAAAAATAATTAATTCAGACTCACCTAAATTAATAGCTAAGGCATGTTTAAAATTAAAAATTCCATTGATACACATATCTACCGATTACGTGTTTAATGGAATTGGTAGTAAACCATGGAAACCAAACGACTTAACTTGTCCTTTGGGAGCATACGGGAGGAGCAAGCTTGGCGGAGAACATGAAATAAGATCATCTAATTGCATACATGTCATTTTAAGGACCTCATGGATTTTTTCTGAATATAGAAAAAATTTTGTAAAAAGTATTCTTGATATTTCTGACTCTAAAAAAGAAATAAATGTCGTATCTGATCAAATTGGATCTCCAACACCAGCTAAAAATTTAGCATATGATTGTATTTCAATTTTAAGTCAATTAGCTGAGGATCCCTCTAAAACAGGCACATATCACTATTGTGGAAATCCTGATATTAGTCGAAGTAACTTAGCTAGTGCTATTTTAAAGTTATCTAAAAAAAATAATGTTATTAATCCTATTACATCTAGCGATTTTAATTCTAAAGCTTTACGTCCATTAAACTCTAGACTAGATTGTTCGTCTACATTAAATACTTTTAATATAAAAAAACCTGAATGGAAACCTGCTCTTAAAAAAATTGTAAATAAATTATTAAATAAAAATGAATAATCGTAAAGGAATAATACTTGCTGGCGGATTGGGAACTAGACTTTATCCTATGACCATATGTACCTCGAAACAACTCCTCCCAGTCTATGACAAACCTATGATTTATTATCCAATATCTGTATTAATGCTATCAGGTATAAAAGAAATTCTAATAATTACTTCTCAAAAAGATTTAGAACAATTTAAGTCTTTATTGCATGATGGATCGCAGTGGGGTATTGAAATTTATTATAAAATTCAGCCGAAGCCTGAGGGTTTAGCACAGGCTTTAATTCTTGCTGAAGATTTTTTGAATGGATGCCCTTCAATTTTGATACTTGGTGATAATATTTTCTTTGGAAACAAACTATCTGAATTACTAATAAAAACATCTAATAGTAATTTTAAGTGTACCATTTTTGGTTACCATGTTGCAAATCCAGAAAGATATGGTGTTATCAATTTTAAAGACGAAAAACCAATATCTATTGAGGAAAAACCTTTAAATCCAAAAAGTAATTTTGCTATTCCTGGGCTTTATTTTTTTGATAGCTCTGCATCTCTAAGGGCAAAAAAGATTACACCTTCTAAAAGAGGAGAATTGGAGATAATTGATTTAATTAAATCGTATTTAGAAGATAAAACATTAAATGTTGAAATTATGGGTAGAGGCTTTACATGGTTTGATACTGGCACTCAAAACTCGCTTTTAGATGCAAGTAATTTTATAAGTTCCATATTTAATCGCCAGAGACTAATTATAGGATCGCCCGACGAAGTAGCTTTGAGATTGGGATTTATAGATAAAAAAAAATTAAGTGAGTATCTATCTAAATTTAATGATAATGTTTATTACAATTCTTTAAAAAAATTAATAGAGTAAAAAAAGATTAAAAAATAAATACCTAATATTTACAAATTGAATATATTCAGAGATAACAATGATAGATAATTTTTTTAATATATCGGATCTTAGTAAATCTCTATTGAAAGATATAGTATTTGATAAAGTTCAAGATACCACATTAGAAAACAAAAATATTGGTTGTCTTTATGAAAAACCTTCAACTAGAACCAGACTCTCTTTTACTTCTGGTATTAACAAACTAAAAGGAAAAGCAATAGATATAAGACTCGAAGAGTTAAACTTTTCAAGAGAGGAGAGTTTCGAGGACACTTTTAAAGCTATTGGTTGTTACTTAGATGGACTTATTTATAGGACGTCATCACATGATAAACTTATTTCCGCAAGTAAGTTTATGAATAAACCAATAATTAATGCACTTTCTGACAAATCTCACCCCTGTCAAATTTTAGCTGATTTAATCACTCTTTATGAAACATTTAAATCGCTTGAACTAGAGATTTCTTGGTTTGGTGATATCAATAATGTTCTTTTTAGTTTAGTAGAGGCCGTAAATATTCTTGATACGATTAAGCTAAATATTTTTTCGCATTCGAGTTTAATAAAAGATATTAATTGGAAACTTGGAAATAATATTTCTTTATTTGATAATATTAACCAAGAGATAATTGCAAAATCAGACTGCATTATGACAGATGTTTTTTTATCAATGAATGATGAGAATGATAAAAATAAGATTGATTTGCTTAAACAATTTCAAGTAAATAACAATATTATGAAATTGACAAGAGATAGTTGTGTTTTTATGCATTGTCTTCCGGCTAAAGTAGGCATAGAAGTCACAAAAGAAGTAATAGAAAGTAGAAACTCTATCGTTTGGAAACAAGCATGTAACAGAATGCCCGCACAAATAAGGTTAATGAAATGTATAAACTGGTAATACTTTTATTTTTATTTGGATGTCAAAGCTCTATTGGTGATATAAAACCTCTAACAGTTAATTATGATGAGGTTTCTATTGATGTTGTTGAAAAAGAGCTAAGTATAAAAGCTGAAATCCCTAGTCAACTAGATATTCTGCTAACCAAATGGTTTAATGACAAGGTAAAAGTCAACGGATTTCAAGGAAAAATTTTATTTCAGATCTCGCAATATGAGGAAATAATATCAGATATTGAAAATGGAAAAAAAATTGAAGTTAATCTTCATCTTAATATCCAAATAGACTTCAAAGATAAATTTTCTAACAAAAAGAGTTATCAAATTAAATTAAATGAGTTTGGAGTCATTACGGGAAGTTTTAGCTTATCAGAAGTTGATACTATGACAGAAAACCTGCAAAAAAATATAGTAAATAACTTAGCCAAAACTATAAATTCAAAAATTTAATTCTTCCAAAATGATGGTAGCAGGAGAACAAAAATTGTTAACATTTCTAACCTCCCTAAAAACATAGTTACTACGATTACTAATTTTGAATAATTAGTTAAGGTGCTATAATCTCCTTCTGGCCCAATAATATCTCCTAATCCTGGCCCTACATTAGAAATAGCAGATGCTGCTGCAGAAATGCATGTTAAAAAATCAAGACCACTAAATGATAAAAGCAGAGCCGATAAAGCAAAAGTGATAATGTAAACAAAAAAGAAAGTCATCACTGACTCATATGTTGATTCAGGAACCTTTTTGCCATTAAACTTAGAAGATAAAACCATATGGGGCTGTAACATTTTTTTTAAATGTAAATAAATATATTTA
>MDTA01065612.1_pt1 | contig 25518 bp, 18 predicted proteins | sample 811151 | NCBI WGS metagenome assembly MDTA01 (sample SAMN05326648, study PRJNA326480) | marine metagenome | isolation source: seawater | place: Indian Ocean: South | collected 2010 | reverse complement strand
TGATGAGTGCCACTATAAATCTGGAAAAAAAACACTTTCCAGTATTACTTGATGAATTAATCAAGATCATTTCCCCTCGATATGGTGGCACTTTTTTAGATTGTACTTTTGGACAAGGCGGATATTCAGAAAAAATCTTAGAAAATTTACAAAATAAAGTAATTGCATTTGATAGAGATAGTAATGCAATAAAATTATCAAATAAATTTAAAATTCATTTCAAGGAAAGATTCGAATTTCATAATAAAAAATTTAGTGAAATAAAAAATATATCTTCAAAAAATCTTAAAGCGATCATCTTTGATCTTGGTTATTCGACTGAACAAATTTTCGATAATGAAAAAGGTCTTTCATTTAATTTTAAGGGAAAATTAAATATGAGAATGGGATTAAATCAGTTTTCAGCACATGATGTAATCAACAAATTGGATACAGATGATTTAACAAAAATATTTAAACATTTTGGCGATGAAAAAGATGCTAGAAAAATTTCAAAGTTGATTTTAAAACATAGAAGTAGAAATACATTGAAAACAGAAGATTTGGTTGAAATTATAAATAAAGGGAAAAAAAACCATAATTATAAAATCAATAAATCTACAAAAATTTTTCAGTCTTTAAGAATTTTTGTTAACCAGGAAATAAGCGAATTAATTTATGGTTTAATAAATGCTTATAAGTTATTACCTCTAAATGGTTATATTGTAGTTATTACCTTTCATTCTTTGGAGGATAAAATAGTAAAATATTTTTTTAAAAATTATTCAGAGGATAAAAGGGTTTCAAGATATCTACCTAAAACAAAAAATACTAATAAAGTATTTGAATTAATTGATAAAAAAGTAATTACCCCGTCTGATGCTGAAATTAAAAAAAATCCTCCTTCAAGATCTGCAAAGCTTCGGTATGTAAAAAAAATTAAAGAAGACGGTAACTTTGGGGATTTTTTATTAAAATTTAAACATTTAATTGAGACTGAAAATATTGGAAAAAAATTATGTTAAGGAGATTATATATTTTAGTAATAGTAGCATTAATTGTCTCAACAACATTTATTAAAAATTACACTAAAAAATTAGACCAGGAAATTTTTTCGGTTAAAGAAAATATAAATTATTTAAATGATATTAAACAGCTTATTCAACTGGAATATGACTACTTATCTTCTCCAGAAAAATTATTAGAATTAAATAATTTATACCTAGATGAAAAGCTTAAATATACTCCGAAAAAAAATATAAATGTAATATCTAACGTCGATCAAATAATTTTAAAAATTTCCAAAATAGATGAGTAGAGAAAATAATTTTTTTAATGTTGAGAATGACTTTGAAAAGTTAGACAAAAAATATGATAGAAGTAAATTAAATATTTCCTTTAATAGAATTGCATTTATTTTTTTTATTTTTGTCCTAGTTTTATTTATATTCTCATTGAAGGCATTTTATTTAACAGGAAAAAAACTTCCTCAAAATAATATTACAGGATTAAAAAAAGAAATTAGAAGTAGTATAATTGATAGAAATAATAAAATATTAGCCAAAACCATTATAACTAGAAATATTGGGATTAACCCTAATTTAGTAATTGATAAAAAAAAATTACTTTTAAATCTAAAAATACTTTTTCCACACAAAAATTATGATGTTATCGAAAATAAACTTGATGGAAAAAAATTTTTTTATTTTGCAGAGGAGCTTGATCCAGAAAATTATGAAAAATTAATCATGCTTGGAGATAAATCAATTATACCTGAAAACAGAATTACAAGAGTTTATCCTCAAAAAAATCTTTTTAGTCATATAATTGGTCAAATAGATAATGAAAATAATGGGATATCTGGAATAGAAAAAAGTTTTGATAAAATTTTAAAACAATCCAACCAACATCTTAAACTTACAGTCGATATTGATTTACAACACCTAATACGTGAAGAATTAATTAAATTTCAAGAAGTATTTAATACTATTGGATCCGCTGCAATTTTAATGAATTCAAATAATGGAGAAATCTTGTCCATTCTTTCTTTGCCTGATTATGAACTTAATAAAAGACAATTACTTGAGGATAAAAACTTAATTAACAGGGCAACAAAAGGTGTATATGAGCTTGGATCTGTATTTAAAACATTTACTTATGCAGCAGGATTAAACGAGGGTTATATTGATCCCGATACCGAATTTAAAAATCTAAAGAAAAAAATATATTGTAGTAAATATTCTATTAGCGAATATGATGAGAAAATACCCACAGATTTGACAGCAGAACAAATTTTAATTAGGTCTGGAAATATAGGTTCTATTAGAATAGCTCAAAAAGTAGGTGAGGAAAAATTTAAAAATTTTTTAAACGATCTAGGTTTACTTAATACTTTAGAATTTGATATTGAAGAAATTGGAAGTCCTTTAAAATTGAAATGGGGTAAATGCAAACTTGCAACTTCTGCTTATGGTCATGGCATAACAACCACACCACTACAGTTAGCAAAAGGATACTCTATACTGTCAAACGGAGGGTATGATATCAAACCTACTTTAATTTTAGATAAAAAAAAAAGGAATATAAGATATCAGCAAATTATTTCAGAAGACACTTCTAACAAAGTAAATATGGCTTTAAGAAAAATAGTTATCAATAAAGAGGGAACAGCTAGTTTTGCAAATATCCAGGGATATGAAATTGCTGGAAAAACTGGAACTGCACAAAAATCAGTAGTTGGAGGTTACTCAAAAAACAAAATAAATACTTTTGCATCTATATTTCCAGCCTCAGATCCAAAATATGTATTAATAGTTATGCTAGATGAACCTAAGCCAAATAAAGATTATGTTTATGAATATAAAGATGGTTCTGGTTGGAAAATAAAAGGAACGCAGTTTAATACAGCAGGATGGACTACAGTAGAAGTTGTGGGAAAGATAATAGAAAAAATAGGTCCTATTTTAGCCACAAAATACTAAGATTTTAAATTAAATGTTATTAGGTAAAGTATTCATAAATATAAATCAAAAAATCAAATCGATTAAATTTAATAATATTCAATTTAATAGTAAAGATTGCAAACCTAACGATATATTTTTTGCAATTAAAGGCAAAAATATAAATGGCAATAATTATATAAATAACGCAATTCATAATGGAGCTAAAATTATAGTTTCAAATTTAAAATTTGAAGGCTTTGATAAAAATAAAATTTTGTTTATTCATAATAAAAACCCACGGAAATTATTGTCCAAAGTAGCAAGTCTCTTTTTTAAATTAAAACCATCAAATATCATTGGTGTTACAGGAACAAATGGCAAAACATCAATAGCAAACTTTTATTATCAAATATTAAATTTAAACAAAAAAAAGGTAGCTGCTATTGGCACTTTAGGAGTTTTATCAAAAAAATTTAGCTTAAAGACTAATAATACAACATTAGATCCTCTTAATATTCATAAAATATTAAAAAAATTAAAGAAGTTTAAAATAGATAATGTTATATTAGAAGCATCTAGTCACGGACTAAAACAATATAGATTAAATAATATTAATTTTAAAACAGCTTTATTTACAAATTTATCAAGAGACCATCTAGATTATCACAAAACTTATAGCGATTATTTAAATTCTAAACTTATTCTATTTAATAAGTTATTAAACAATAAAGGAAATATAATTTTTGATAATAAAATACCTGAAGCTAAACATCTAAAAAATATTTCAAAAAAAAGGAATTTAAAAACATATATTTTCGGAAAATCAAATTCATTTATAAATATTCTAAACATAAAAAAAATAAATAATAAAAAAAAAATAGATTTTTTATTCAATAATAAAAAATACTCATTTGAAACTTCATTAATTGGAAAAATCCAAATTAAAAATTTAATGTTTGCAATTATGGCTGCATATTTATCTAAAATAAAATTAAGAGATATTTTAAAAACTATAAAAAAAATTAAGCCAATAAATGGAAGATTGGAAAGAATTGGCAATCTGAAAAACAGATCGAATGTTATTTTAGATTATGCGCATACACCAGATGCATTAAAAACTGCTATAGTTAATATTAAAGAGGAGTACCCATTAAGCAAAGTTTCGTTAGTATTTGGTTGTGGCGGTAATAGAGACAAATATAAAAGATCAGTGATGGGATCAATAGCTAATAAATATTGTGATAATATTTATATAACAGATGATAATCCACGATTGGAAAACCCTAAATTAATTAGAAATCAAATTAAAAAAGGAATTAAAAAAAATAAATTTATCGAAATACCTTCTAGAGCAAAAGCTATTTTAACTGCTGTTAATGAATTAAATTCAGGAGATGTTTTAATAGTAGCTGGCAAAGGTCATGAAAATTACCAAGAATATAAAAGCAAAAAATTTTTCTCTGACAAATCAACAATATTAAATGCAATAAAAAATAAAAATTTAATTTTATCAAAATCAATTAAAACAAATATTTTAAATGAAGTTTTTAAAAAAAATTTTTTAAGAAAAAACACAATTATAAAATCTGCATCAATAAATTCAAAAAAAATTGATAAAAACTCAATTTTTATTGGAGTAAAAGGAAAAAAATATGATGGCAACTTTTATGTTGATGAGGCTTTTAGAAATGGTGCTAAATTATCCATTACAAACAAAAAATTTAGTAACACAAAAAATATTTATAATAAAAACCCCATAAATTTATTTAGTACAATTAGCACAAGGTATAGAAAATCCCTAAATTCAAATACTATTGCAATTACTGGATCTGCTGGCAAGACTTCAGTGAAAGAACTTGTAGGTTTTTGTTTAAATAAATTATCAAAAACATATTTTTCAAAAAACTCATTTAATAATAAGTATGGTGTCCCCCTAAGCATCTTTAACACGCCACAAGAAACAAAGTTCGTGGTTCTTGAAGCTGGAATGGATAAAAAGGGGGAGATTGATTATTTAACAAATCTAATTAAACCTAATCTTGGCTTGATAACAAATATCTCTTATGCACATATAAAAAATTTTAAAAATTTAAATCAAATAGCGGAGGCCAAAAGCGAATTAATAAACAATATTATTCCTGACGGTATACTTATAATTAATAAAGATGATAAATATTTTAAATATTTCTCTGATAAGGCGAAAAAAAAAAATTTAAAAGTTATTTTTTTTAGTAAAAAGGATAAAGATGCAAATGTTGTTTTTTTAAACCAAAAAAAAAATAAAAAAAATTATATTATTAAATTTAAAATAAATAACAAAATTAAATCTTTTTTAATTTCAAAGGAGTTAGCAAGTTATAAAGAAAATATTTTGGCTTGTTTAAGTATAATTATAAATTATTTTGATGTTGAAAAATTAGATAAAAAAATATTTACAGATTTTAAAATACCTAAAAGTAGAGGCTCGATAATAAACTATAAAAAAAGATCAAAAAAAATAACCATTGTTGATGAAAGCTATAATTCCAATCCATTGTCTTTTAAATTTGCACTGGAAAAATTTGACACAAATTACATTAACAGAAGCAAGAAATATCTTTTGATTGGAGATATGCTGGAACTTGGCAAATATTCGAGAAAACTCCATATAAAAATAGCAAAATATATAAATAATTCTAAAGTATCCAAGGTATATATCTTTGGAGAATTGGCAAAACATACATTTAACAAATTAAAACCACAAATGAAGGGCAAAGTGTTAAATAATTATATGGATATATATAATTTAATAAATAAAGAATTACCAAATAACAGTTTTTTAATGGTAAAAGGATCTAATTCAACTGGCTTAAATAAACTAATTCAAAATTTATGATTAAAATATAATGCTGTACAATTTACTTACAAGTTATGCGGATACTTACTCGTTTTTAAATTTTTTTAACTTTTTAACAGTTAGAACAGGATTGGCTGTTATCACAGCAATGATAATTGTTTTTTTGATTGGTAATAAATTTATAAATTATTTTTCAACTAAAAATATTACGAATCCTATCCGCTCCGATGGTCCAGAGGAACACCTTATTAAAAAAATAGGGACTCCTACAATGGGAGGGGTTTTAATTTTAATTGGATTATTCACAGGAGTATTTTTATGGGCTGATCTTTATAATCCTTATAATTGGCTATTAATTTTTATAACTTTATCTTTTGGAATTTTAGGAGCATTTGATGATTTTAAGAAAATTAAAAATAATAATTCAAAAGGTATTTCTTCAAAATTTAAATTAATTATTCAAATTGTAATCGGACTTATTTCCTTACTTATATTGTATAATTTTATAGACTCGGATCTTAAAACTAATTTATATTTTCCTTTTTTTAAAAATCTTGTGATTAACTTAGGATGGTTTTTTATTCCATTCTATTTATTTGTAATTGTTGGATCATCTAATGCTGTAAATTTAACTGATGGGTTAGATGGTTTGGCAACAGTTCCAGTTATATTAGTTGCAGGATGTTTTGCTTTTATCAGCTATGTTTCTGGAAATATTATTTTTGCTGAGTATTTATTAATTCCATATATTGAAGGAGTTGGCGAGGTAGCTGTTTTCTGTGGGGCTATCATTGGTGCATCAATAGGTTTTCTCTGGTTTAATGCCCCACCTGCAAAAATATTTATGGGAGATACTGGCTCACTTGCGCTAGGAGGATCTTTAGGTGCAGTTGGAGTTGTTACAAAACACGAAATTGTATTAGCTATTACCGGAGGTCTCTTTGTTTTAGAGGCTGTTTCGGTTATTGTTCAAGTCATATCTTTTAAATTAACGGGCAAAAGAATATTCATGATGGCACCTATACACCATCATTTTGAGAAGAAAGGTTGGGCAGAGTCAACGGTTGTAATCAGATTTTGGATTATCTCATTGATACTAGCAATGATTGGACTTGCAACATTAAAACTAAGATAAATGTACAGGAAAGAAACTTTTATTAATAAAAAAATATTAATTTATGGTTTAGGTCTCTCAGGCAAATCTTGTTATAAATTTTTATCGACTAAAAATAAAGTTATTATTTTTGATGATAATTTTGATTTAAAAAATAAAAAAAATAAAAATTATTTTCTAGATAAAAGAAAAATTTTAAGAACTAAATTTGATTATATTGTTCTAAGTCCAGGAATAGATATTAAATATTGCAAATTAAAAAATTTTTTATCTAAAAACAAAAATAAAATAATTACTGAATTGGATATCTTTTATTTAGTATTTCCAAATAATATTAAGATTACTATTACTGGCACCAATGGAAAATCTACTACTTGCAAGATGTTGCATGGTATCCTTAAGTTAAGATATGACGATGTTAGATTAGTAGGAAATATTGGCAATCCTCCATTGCTAGAAAAAAGAATATTAAAAAAAACTATTTTTATAATTGAAGCTTCATCCTATCAGATAAATTATAGTAAATTTTTTAAATCAGATTTTGCTGCTATTCTAAATTTAAGTGCTGATCATTTGGAAAGACATGGCAATATTAATAAATATGCAAAAGCAAAATTAAAACTAATTTATAATCAAGATAAGAATAAACAATCTTTTATTGAAAAAGATAATAAGATTATTAAAAAAAATATTTTATATAAAAATATAAGATCAAAAATTAAAAAATTAATTTATAACAAGGAAACATTTTTTAAAAATAGAATAAACAATTCATATTTACTTGATCAGAATAATTTAAAAAATATTCATTTTGTTTATCAAATATGCAAAAAATTTAAAATTACAGATAAACAGATATTTCGATCATTAAATAGTTATAAAGGTTTAAAATTTAGAAAAGAAATTATTTATAGCAGAAAAGATTTAAGTATTATTAACGACTCAAAATCTACAAGTTTTTCCTCAACAATCGGACTTTTATCTAGTTATAAAAATATTTACTGGATAGTGGGAGGTATGTTTAAAAAAGGAGACAAATTTATTATTGATAGAAAGTACTATAAAAATATTACCGCATATATAATTGGAAAAAACAAAGATTTTTTTGTAAGACAATTTAAAAACAAAATTAAATATAATTACTTTGCAAATTTAAAAAATGCAATTTCAAAAATTAAAATAGAAATTAAAAATGATAAAAAAAATAAAACGATTTTATTTAGCCCTTCAGCAGCATCTTTTGATCAATTTAAAAACTTTGAGCAAAGAGGAAAAAATTTCAATAAACTTGCAAGAAACTTAACTATTTAAAAAATGGTAAACAAATTTAATATTTACGATAGTTACTACAGTTGGTGGAAAAACGTTGATAAAACTATTCTTATACTAATAATTTCTTTTTTTATTGCGGGATTATTTTTTTCCTTAGCCTCAACATCTTTAATTGCATCTGATAGACTAAATACAAATTCATATTATTTCTTTATTAAGCATCTAGCGTTTATTTTAATTGGTCTATTTATAATGTTTATATTTTCATTGATTAAAGAAAATTATTTAATCAAAATTTCTATTGCACTCTTTATTTTGTCTTTTATTTTGCTTATGTTAGTTCCATTTGTAGGTGCGGAAGTAAAAGGTTCAAAAAGATGGCTGGATTTACCAATGTTACCACGTTTCCAGCCGGTAGAATTAATTAAACCATTTTATATTGTAATACTTGCTTCATTATTAAACTATCAAAAGTACAACCTATATATTAAATATTTATTAACTCTTTTTTTAATTATTCCAATAATTTTACTATTGATATCTCAGCCGGACATGGGTCAATCAATATTAATAATAATTTCTTGGCTGTGTTTAATTTTTGTATCAGGAATAAATTTGATTGTATTTTTTGGTTTGTTTGGAATTTTTGTATCTATATTATCCTACCTAATTTTTTTTGTTGAAAAGTTTAATTATATAAAAATAAGAATACTTTCCTTTTTTGATATTTCTTCCAAAAATAATTTTCAATCAGAGAAAGCATCTGAGGCAATAATAGATGGAGGTTTTTTTGGTAAAGGTATTGGAGAAGGAACCTTAAACTCCAAAATTCCGGAGGCTCATACTGATTATATAGTCTCAGTTATTTCTGAGGAATTTGGTATAATTATAATACTTCTTATAATGATATCTTTTGTATTTTTTGCTTACAACATATTTAAAAAAATCAGAGATACAAATGATAATGTTTTTAAATTAATTCTTGTAGGACTGATATCATTACTAATGATGCAAGCCTTCATACACGTTGGAGTAAATTTAAGAGTTTTGCCTACAACAGGAATGACACTTCCATATTTAAGTTATGGTGGCTCATCAATAATAAGCATCTCTATTATTTCAGGAATAATTTTAAATTTAACAAAAAGAAGAGTGTACTAATTGAAAAAAATTTTAATTTCGACAGGTGGATCAGGAGGTCATGTTGTTCCAGCATTAAATTTATACGACCATCTTAAGAATGATTTTGATGTAAAAATTTATACTGACGTCAGAGGAGCAAAGTACATACCAAAAAATATTGTTAAACAAGTTTTTGATGTAAAGCAAGTTCCTGAAAAATTTTATTTTTTTCCAATAAAATTAATTTTTTTATCAATTGCTTTTGTAAAATCAATAATACATCTTAGCTTCAATAAATTTGATATTATAATTAGTACCGGAGGCTATATGTCCCTACCTATTGTTTTAGCTGCTAAAATTTTCAATATAAAAATTTTTTTAATTGAACCAAATTCTATTATTGGGCGATCTAATAAATTTTTATTAAAATTATCTTATAATATATTGAGTTATGATAAGGATATTTCAAACAATACTGATAAAAATTTGAATAGCAGAAAAAGAATTATACCAGCCCATAAGAATGTTATAATTGATCCACTCTTAAATAAATGTTTTTATTTAAATAAAAATTCTGATCAATTAAAAAATAAAAATTTTAAAATTTTGATGATTGGTGGTAGTCAAGCGTCATTATTTTTTAGTAAAAAATTAAAAAATGAGATTATTGATTTATCTTCAAAATATGAGATAGAAGTAACGCAGCAATTATCACAAGGTTACGATATTGAAAACTATAGAAAAGAATATGACAAAAATAATATTAAGAATAATTTGTTTTATTTTGATAGCAATTTTTTATGTAAGGAAAATAACTTCGATATTGCTATCACAAGAGCTGGAGCATCAACACTCGCTGAATTAGCTTTTCTACAAATCCCTTTTCTTGCAATTCCATTTCCACATGCAACAGATAACCATCAATTTTGGAATGCAAAAAGGTACCATGATCTAAATTGTTGCTGGATATTGGATGAAAAAAACTTTATTGCTGGAGATATGTATAAATTAATAGATCGAATTATTACAAATAAAGATGAATACATTGCAAAAAAAAATAATTTAAAAAAACTAAGTAAAAATATTTCTTGGAAGGATATAAATAAAAAATTTATAAAATATTTTAATGAAAATTAGTCTTGGAAAAAAAGAAGTTATTCACTTTATAGGAATAGGTGGGATTGGAATGAGTGGTCTTGCATTGATCATGAAAGATTTAGGTTTCAATGTTAAAGGTTCAGATCAACAAAGTGGAAAAAATATAGATAGATTAAGAAGAAATAAAATAAATATTCAAATTGGACATAAAAAGAAGAATTTATCAAATGCTACAATAGTTGTTATATCGTCAGCAATTAAAAAAAATAATCCAGAGTTCTTGGAAGCAAAGAAAAAAAAAATTCCTACGTATATCAGAGGAGAAATGTTAGCAAATATAGTTTCATTATATAAAAATGTTGTAATAGCTGGATCACATGGCAAAACAACTACTACATCTATAGTATCTACTATATTTTCAAAATCAAAATTAGAACCAACCACAATTAATGGTGGAGTGATTAATTCTATAGGAAACTCAGCCAAGCTTGGTAAAGGGGAATGGTGCGTTCTAGAGTCCGATGAGTCTGATGGAAGTTTTTTACAGCTTCCTTTTACATATTCAATTATTACAAATATAGATGATGAACACCTTGAGCATTATGGAACGATTGAAAATTTAAAAAAAAGTTTTGTTAAATTTGCAGAAAAAACACCATCGTTTGGAAAAACATTGATTTGTATAGATGATAAAAATAATAGATCAATTTTAAGTAAAATAAAAAATCAGAATATAGTTACTTACGGATTAAATGAAAAATCAAATTTTTGTATTAAAAATGTAAAACTACATTCAAATGTATCAATGTTTGATTTAGAGGTAAATTTACCCAATCAAAGTAGAAAAATTTATAGATCATTCAAAATACCTTTGATTGGGATTCATAATATCAAAAATTGTTGTGCCTCCGTAGCGGTAGCTATTATGATGGGTGTTTCTGTTAATTTAATAAAAAAAGCAATTTTTGAATTTAAAGGTGTCCAAAGAAGATTTAATTTTATATTTGAAAAAAATAAAAGTAAATATTACGATGATTATGCACACCACCCAACCGAAATCCTTGAATTACTCAAGTCTACAAGAGAAGTTTACGGCACACAAAAAATAATATCAGTTTTCCAACCACATAGAATTTCTAGATTAAATTCTTTAAAACGAAGATTTACTCAATGTTTTAAATTTTCAGATCAAGTTTTGTTATGCCCAGTCTATAAAGCAGGTGAAAATTTTAAGTTAAAATTTAATTACCTTAAATTTGCCAAAGAGATAATAAAAAACTCAAAAGTTGATTTAATAATGATTAATAATGAATATGAGTTAGCAAAGTACGCAAAACAAAATATTTATGGTGATAAAATAGTAATTGGAATGGGTGCAGGAACAATATCCAGTTGGATAAGAAATTTACCAAAATTAATGAAATGAAAATAGATGATTTAGAAAATATTAATTTTTCAGATAATTCACGTTTAAGTTTTGACCATAATCTTTCAAAATTAAATTGGTTTAATATTGGTGGAAAAACAAAAATTTTCCTATATGCAAATTCATTAAAAGACCTATCAGTTTTTATAAAAAAATACCAAAATAGAGGAAAAATTTTTATATTGGGTGCTGGTTCGAATACCTTATTTGACGATAAAACCTATGAAGGGGTTATTATTAAGCTGGGCAAAAATTTTAATAATATCTCTATGTTAAATGATGATTTAATTATTTCAGGAAGTTCTTGCCTTGATAAAAAGCTTTCAGAATTTGCAATGGAAAATAACCTTGAAGGTTTCGAATTTTTATCATGTATTCCAGGATCAATTGGAGGCGGCATAAGAATGAATGCGGGTTGCTATGGAAGAGAATTTAAAGATATTATTGTATCAGTTCAAGCTATTGACCTTGAAGGGAAGGTTATAACTATTCCTTCTAAAGAAATAAGTTTTAAATATAGATCAACAAATCTTCCTAAAAACTTAATTTACCTAAGTGGAACTTTTAAAGGGAAATTGTCTAAAAAAGAAATTATTAAAAAAAATGTTATTAAACTTAAAACTCAAAAAGAAAAATCACAACCTTTTAGAGTAAAAACAGGCGGAAGCACATTTAAAAATCCTATAAACCAATCAACAAAAAAGGTTTGGGAATTAATAAAGGAATCAATAAATATTGATGAAGTAAATCGAATGTTTGGAGATGCAAAACTTTCAGAGAAACACTGTAATTTTCTCATTAATAAAGAAAAAGCATCTTCTAAAGATATGAAAAATCTTATTAATTTTATAAAAGAAAATGTATATATAAAAACAGGAGTTAAACTTGAATTAGAAATAGTTTTAGCTTCTTAAAAATGAAGAAAAAATTATTAATATTAGCTGGAGGATATTCTAAAGAAAGAGAAATTAGTTTCAAAACAGCTAAAGCAGTTTTTAAACAAATTAAAAAAGACTATATATGTAAAATTATTGATCCTAAAAATGGATTTATAAAAGAAATAAGAAAATTTAAACCCCAAGTAATATTTAATGCGCTTCATGGAAGATATGGTGAAGATGGATATGTACAATTAATTCTAGAAAATGAAAAAATAAGATATACCCATTCAGGTGTTGAGGCATCCTCAATATGTATCAATAAAATAATTTCTAAAGAAATATTTAACAAATATAATATTCTTTCCCCTAAATATTTAGCTATCAAAGGCAATATAGAAAGTAATTTTAAAAAAATTTATCATAAAATTAAAAAAAAATTCAAATTTCCTGTAGTTATTAAACCAGTAAATGAAGGATCAAGTGTAGGTGTCTATATTTGTAATAAAAATAATCTAATTAAAAATTTAAAAAAATTAAAAAATGAAAGTGAAATTTTAGTTGAAAAATATATACCTGGAAGAGAGATACAAGTGGCGATAATGGGCAATAAAAAATTAGGTACAATAGAACTGGTTCCCAAAAGAAAATTTTATGATTACACCGCAAAATATGACAAGAATGCTAAAACAAAACATATTTTACCAGTAAATCTTCCAGCAAATAAAATAAAGGAAGTTGAAGATATCGCTTTAAAAGCACATAGAATTACAAAGTGTCGTGGAATAACAAGAAGTGATTTTAGATACAGTAATAATAAATTTTATTTATTAGAAGTAAATACTCAACCAGGAATGACAGAATTGTCATTGGTTCCAGAAATAGCCAAATATAAAGGTATTAATTTTTATAATTTAATTAAGTGGATAATAAATGATGCTTCAATCAATAGGTAAAGGGAGGTTTTATTTATATATAGCATTTTTAATAATATTATTGAGTATCCATAATATAAATTTTAACGAAAAAATAAATAATACGTTTAAAATTAAAAAAATTATTTTGATGGGAGAGATAGAAAATGATTTAAAAGAAGAAATATCTATTGCTTTAAATCAATTTAATAATACGAATATTTTTTTGATAAATCCAAAAGATGTAGAAATTGTATTAAATGACTATAATTTAATTAGTAAATATAAAATTAAAAAAGAATTTCCATCAGTCTTAAAGATAGAATTAAAAAAAACAAATATCCTCGCCTACTTTTTTGAAAATAATAAAAAGATATATCTAGGAGAGAACGGCAAAAAAATTGAAAATATATATCTAGTGAATAATGATCTTCCATTAATTGTTGGAAATTTAGATATTGAAAATTTTTTAGATTTAAAAAAAAAATTACTTCAAAATGGATTCAAAATTAACGATTTTTCAAAATTTTACTCCTTTAAATCAAAAAGGTGGGATTTAGTTCATAAGAAAAAAATAACCATTAAACTTCCAATAGAAAATTTAGATTACACTTTAACTTTACTTAGGGAAATAATTGACAGATCAAATATTGATAAAATTGAAATAATTGATTTAAGAATAAATAAAAGAATTATTTTATCATGACTGAAATCAACATACCAATTTCCATTTTAGAATTTGGCTCGACACATGTGCGTGTAGCTATTTATGACAAATTAACTCCTAATCAAAATCTTTTCTATGAACAAAAAATAAATTTTATAGGAAGCAATGTTTTAGATGAAAATCATCCAGTTTTTGATTTAATTATGAAAGCAGAAAAAAAAATTGGTCAACATCTAAATGAAGTTTTGTTAGTATTAGATAGTCCAAGTATCAGTTCACTCGATTTTTCAATACAGAAAAACTTTGAACAAAAAATTGTCAGCAAAGAGGATTTAAACCATCTTGTAAATGAATGTGAGCAGATTATTAAATCTTATAACAAAGAAAAAAATATTTTACATGTAATTATTTCAAGCATTACATATGATGGAAAAAATATTGAGAACCCTGAATCTATTTCAAATGAAGTAGAAAAAGTAACAATAGAAATCAAATTTATTTTAATAGATAAAAAAGATTTTGATCATATTAAAAACTTATTATTAAAAAAACACATATCATTGCTTAATGTATATTGTGCAAGTTACATCAAATCTTTGGGATTATTAAATAAATTAAGTATTTCTAATTATAGCTCATTTATAGATATAGGCTTAAAAAAAAGTAGTTTAACAATTTATAAAGATAATAAGTTGTTATATTTGAATAATACTCACATAGCAGGTTCACATATTACAAAAGATATATCCAAAGTTTTAAAAATCGATATTAGAAAAGCAGAGGCAGAAAAATTAAAGTTTTCGAAAAGAAATAAGTTAAAAAATAATTCAAAGGATAGAGAGCTACTTAAAAATATTGTAAATGCAAGACTTGAAGAAATTATTGAGTTATTATTTATAGATTGTCCTTTGATTAAAAATAATATTTTTGATGATAATTTAAAACTTTTTTTTACCGGAAATGGATCGAGAGTATTAAATGAAAATTTACTTTCTTTTGGCTCAGAATTAAACTTTATAAAGGAAATGACTATTATTGAGGAGAACAAAGAAGATTGTTGCGAAAGTGCAATAAAGTTTAATAATAGCAAAAAAACTATACAACCTAAAAAGAGTGGTATAATCATAGAAAATAAAGGATTTTTTGAAAAACTATTTGATTATTTTACTCCAAAATAGCAATTTTTTGTAACATTAGTTGTTTTTTGAAAGTAATTTTTTTTTAATATAGTTTTTTAATGTCAATTTTAAATCAAAAAACAATTAACAAAAAAATTGTATTAAGTGGTGTAGGGCTTCACACAGGCAAATTAGTAGAGCTTAATCTTTTACCCGCTGCTCCTAATACAGGAATTATATTTAAAAGAATTGATCTTAAGAATAACAATATTATCATACCAACATTTGATAATGTAATTGATACAACTTTATGTACAACCTTGTCTAACGAAAGTGGTGCCAAAGTTTCTACTGTTGAACATTTAATGGGTGCCTTATACGGACTTGGAATAGATAATTTACTAGTTGAAGTAAATAGTCAAGAATTACCCATTCTAGATGGTTCAGCAAAAATTTTTATCGAAAAAATTTTATCTACAGGAATTAAATCTTCATCTGCTCCAATTAAGTTAATAAAAATTAACAAAAAAATTTCTCATGAAGAAGGAACTAAAAGTATATCTTTAGACACATCTAAAGTATCCTCAGAAATAGATTTTACAATTAAGTACAAGAATCAAATCATAGGAGAACAAAGAAATAAAATAAATGTTTTTAATGATGATTTAAATGAAGTATTCCAATCTAGAACTTTTTGTTTATACAATGATGTAGAAAAACTTAAAGCATCCGGCTTAGCTCAAGGAGGAAGTCTAGAAAACGCCATTGTGGTTGGAGATAAAGAAATTTTAAATAAAGAAGGTTTAAGAAATACCAAAGAGTTTGTTAATCATAAAATTCTTGATTGCATGGGAGATTTATATTTATCTGGTTATAGAATAGTTGGTTCTTTAACCACATCTGAGGGAGGCCACGGTCTTACCAACAAAATCTTGAGAAAACTTTTCTCTGATAAATCTAACTTTACTGTTATAGAAATTAAGGAAAAAACTTTACCATACCAAATTTTAGATAGATCTTATCTAAAATCTATCGCATAAAAATAGAAATTTTTTTTATTTCTGCTAAGACGTATACATGCAATTTTTTAGAATAACTTTATTCATTTTATTTTTAGTTCTTACATCATGTTCAAAAGAAAAAAATATTGAAGTAATTGAAGAAAAAGAAATAAATTTACAAATGATTGACGCTTATCAAGAAGGTATGAAATTCCTTAATGATGGTGATGGACTTACTGCGGCTAAAAAGTTTAGTGAAGCAGAATTATTATTTCCTCAATCTCTTTGGGCACCTAGGGCTGCATTGATGGCAGCATACGCATATTACAATGATGAGTATTACAACGACACAATTTATGAAGTTGAAAGATTTTTAAAAACTTATCCAAATCACCAAAGAACTGACTATGCTTATTATTTGCTGGCTGTAACACACTATAATTTAATTGTAGATGAAACTAGAGACCTTCAATCAATGTTAGAAGCAAAAAACTATTTTGAAATCATTATTCAAAAATATCCGAATACAGAGTATGCAATAGATTCAAAGTTTAAACTTGAATTAATAAATGAGATTTTAGCCGCAAAAGAAATGTATTTAGCTAAATATTACTTTTCTAAAAAAAAATGGATACCAGCTATAAACAGATTTAAAATTGTTCTCGAAAATTATGATGAATCAATTTTTGTTGAAGAAGCTTTACATAGGTTGGTTGAAATTCATTATATTATTGGATTAGAGGAGGAGGCGAAAAACTATGCATTTTTGCTAGGTTATAATTATCAATCTAGCGAATGGTACAAAAAATCCTTTAAAGTTTTCAATAAAAATTACAAGGGAACAGTTAAAAATCTTAAAAAAAATAAAAAGAAGAAAACATTAATTGATAAAATTAAGACAAAAATATTTTAATGAAAGACAAGGATAAGATTAAAAAAAAATATAATGATAAAATTAAAGAATTAAAAAAACATAACAAATTATACTATTTAAAAGATAAGCCTTTAATAACTGACAAAGATTATGATATTTTAAAAAATGAAATCTTAAAATTAGAAGACAAATATCCTTTCCTTAAAAATAAAGATTCCCCATCCAAAAGTATTGGTTTTAAGCCATCGAAAGTTTTTGAAAAGAAAAAACACGAAGTTCCAATGTTATCTTTATCAAATATTTTTGACGAAGATGATTTAATTAATTTTGAAAAAAAAATCAAAAATTATCTAGATTTAAGTTCATCTAAATTATTTGAATATAGTGTAGAACCCAAAATAGATGGAATCTCCGCTTCCTTGACTTACAAAGATGGTATTTTGATCTTAGGTCTTTCTAGGGGAGATGGATATGAAGGAGAGGAAATTACGGAGAATTTAAAAACTATAAAAGATATTCCACAAACTGTAAAATCAAAAGACTTTCCTAAAAATATTGAAATAAGAGGTGAGGTCTATATAAACAAAAGTGATTTTGAAAGCTTAAAAGATAAATTTGCAAATCCAAGAAATGCAGCATCTGGGTCGTTAAGACAGAAAGAATCTTCAGAAACAAAAAAAATTCCCTTAAAATTTATAGCATATACATTTGGTTTGTTTGAAAATAATAGCTTTAAAAAACAATCTGAATTTTTAAATTCATTAAGTAAATGGGGTTTTCAAATTAGTAAACACAACAAAGTCATATCTAGCATAAACGAACTTATAAAAAATCATGAAAACTTTGAAAAAAATAGATATGAATTAGAATACGATGTAGATGGTTTAGTATATAAAATAAATGATCTTCAGCTTCAGGAAAGATTAGGATTTGTTGGTAATGCGCCAAGATGGGCCGCTGCTCATAAATTTTCTGCAGCTTCCTCATTTTCAAAAATTTTGAAAATCGAAATTCAACTAGGAAGAACCGGCGCTCTTACACCAGTTGCTAAGGTTGAACCTGTTAACATTGGTGGAGTTGTTGTTTCAAATGCAACCTTGCATAACGAGGATGAAATAAATAAAAAAGATATAAGAATAGGGGATATTGTTAAAATAGAAAGAGCAGGAGATGTTATCCCACATGTAGTTTCTGTTGACATTAAAAAAAGATCTCCAAAAACTGAAAAATATAAGTTTCCTAATAAGTGTCCTTCTTGTGGCTCATTAGTTGAAAAAGAATTTAATAAACAAACAAAAAAATACGACGCAGTAAAAAGATGTTCTTCGGAGGGATATAAATGTGAAAAAATTGTAATAGAAAAAATTAAACATTTTGTTTCAAAAGATGCACTCAATATAGACGGTCTTGGAAAAAAAGTTGTTGAAAAATTTTGGGAAAAAGGATTTTTAAGATTTCCTCAAGATATATTTAAGTTAGATTATAAAAAAATTGAAAATTTAGAAGGATGGGGCTCACAATCCGTTTCAAACTTAAAATATTCAATTGAAAAATCAAAAGATATTTCTTTCAATAAATTTATATTCGCTCTAGGAATTAGACATATAGGCCAAGAAAATGCCAAGCTAATTGCCAAACATTTGCAAAAAAAGGAAAAGTTTATAAATATTGATAAAAACTTTGATTTTAATTCGTTCATAAATATAGATGGGATTGGAGAAATTCAAATATCTTCAATAAAAAAATTTTTTTCAATTAAAGAAAATTTAACAGTAGTAAGAGAACTATCATTTTATCTAAATATTAAAAATGAAGTAATTAACAATTCAGGTAAGTTAAAAAATTTAAGTTTTATGATAACTGGTAAATTACAAAGTATTAGTAGAGCAGAAATAAAATCAATTATAGAAAAAAATTCTGGCAAGATTTTAAGCTCCGTAAGCAAAAAGTTAGATTATCTAATCGTCGGAGATAAACCAACTACAAAAAAAGTAAATCAAGCCAAAGAACTAGATGTAAAACTTCTTAATCAGAATGAGTTAGATAAACTACTGAATTGAGTTGAGAAGCCAATTTTTTTCAGATTTATTCAGTAGAGGCGATATATTGTTGTAAACTTCCAAATTATATTTGAAAAGATATTCCCTTTCTTTTGTATTTAATAATTTGTAATCAATTAAGTCTTTATCAATAGGAGCCATTGTTAAATTTTTAAATTTTATTTTATTTTTAATTTTTTCAACATAAACTAAATTTTCAATTCTTATTCCAAACTTCCCTTCTTCGTAATAACCTGGTTCATTACTTACAATCATACCTTCCTTTAATTCAATAGAATTAAATTTCGATATTGATTGAGGTCCTTCGTGAACATTTGAAAAAAAACCAACGCCATGTCCCGTTCCATGACCATAATCTAAGTTAATTTCTTTTAATGCACTTCTTGCTTTTTTATCAATCAAATATCCTTTTTTAACTAAATTTAAATTAACTGTAGCAACAGCGATGTGTCCTTTGAGCACTCTTGTAAAAATATTTTTAATTCTTTTAGTTGGTTTTTTAAAGCAGACAGTCCTTGTAACATCAGTTGTCCCATATTTATATTGTCCTCCCGAGTCACATAAAAAAATATCTTTTTTCTTAATTTTTCTATTTGTTTTTTTAGAAGATCTATAGTGTATTATAGCACTGTTTGGACCTGAGCCTGCAATAGTATTAAAACTTGGATATATATAATCTTTATTTTTTTTTCTAAATAATTCTAATTTTTTTTCAAGATAAAGTTCATCGAATCCAAAATTTTTACTCTGCTTGATCCAATATAAAAATTTTGTAAGTGCGGCACCATCTTGGATATGGGCTCTTTTCATATTTTCAATTTCAAATTTATTTTTTATAGATTTTAAATAATATATTGGATCCTCAAAATTTTTTATGTGAAATTTTGAGCTGATTAGACTTTCATAAAAAATTGAGCAAGTTTGTCCATCTACTGTAAAAAAAGATGAATTTAGCTTTGACAATACATCATAAAATTTCTCAAAATTATAGTATTTAATTCTTTTATAATTTATTTTATTTTTAATTTTTTTAATTTTTTTTAAGTTACTAAATAAATGTAATTCTTTATTTTTATCAATTAGTAATCTAGCATTTGGGATTGGGCTGTTTGGATTATCTTTACCTCTAATATTTAATAACCATGCAACGTTTTCGGGTGCAGAAATAAAAATACTGTCTGTATTTTTTTTATTTAGAGCTTTACGCAGTCTATTAATTTTTGAATATACACTCTCGCCTACAATTTTATCATCCAATTTAAAGAAAAATTCACTTTTTCTCTTTTTTTCATGAAAAATGACATCAACTAAATTTTTATTTATTGGGATCAATTGATGTTTATTACCAAAATATCTTTTTAATGTAATCGAAGTAAATAATTTAGGATCATACCCAATTTTTTTAAATTTATTGTCTAAAATATCTTTTGGATACGAATATGGAATTTCAATAATTTTAAAATTTTTTCCACTTTCCAGTTTACTTTGTATTAAATATCTTCCATCTATAAATAAATAATTATTTAATCTTGTAATTATGGAAAAACCCGCAGACCCTGAAAAATTAGTGATAGTTTGAAGCCTGTTAGGAAAAGCATATTCACTAAAAAATTCATCATTTTTAGGCACAATATAAGCGTCAATATTGTAAGTTTTTAAAAGACTTTTTATTTTGAACAGTGTTTTCACGATTTAATCCTTTTTTGATACCTTAGCCAACCTGGACTTTTTATTTCACTTTCATAATCAATATCTTGATTAAAATCAAATTCATCATTTTCATCTTGCATAAATTGATTATTTTTTTCAAGATTTTTTTCTGGAAGTTCGTCTATGAATCTCGAAGATATGCTATCAATCCAGTCTCCTTGATAAAATCTATTCATTGAGAAAGAAATAAACGCTACTTTTTTTGCTCTTGTTATCCCTACATAAGCTAATCTTCTTTCTTCTTCCAAGCCACTTTGCCCCTTTTCCTCCATTGATTTTTGATGTGGAAACAAACCTTCCTCCCAACCTGGTAAAAAAACTACATCAAACTCCAGACCTTTTGAAGAATGCATAGTCATTAAATTTACTTTTTGTCCCTCCCAGTCCTGATCGATCGAGGTTGCTAAAGCAACATGTTCTAAAAAACTTTCAAGATTATCAAATTCTTTCATAGCATTTAAAAGTTCTTTAATATTTTCTATTCTATTTTCATTTTCTAAATCTTTTTTATCTTTAAGCATTTGGCTATAACCAGACTCGTCTAAAATAATCTGTAACAATTTAACTTGATTAATTTTTTTTCTTAAATCAAATCTCCATTTGTCTAACAAACTTAAAATTGAGTTAAGTCCTAACTTAGTTTTTGGTTTTATTAAGTTTAACTCAATCATTTTTTTTGCACTTTCCTCTAATGAATAATTATTTTTTTTGGCATAGTCATACATACTTTTAATAGAAGTTTCTCCGATTGATCTTTTTGGTACATTAATTATTCTTTCCAATGATAAATCGTCTCTGGGTTGATTAACAATTCTTAGGTAAGCGATACAATCTTTTATTTCAGCTCTTTCATAAAACTTTGTACCTCCAATAATTCTATAGGGTAAGCCTATTTTTAAAAAACGTTCCTCAAACTCACGTGTCTGAAAAATTGCTCTAACTAATATGGATATATTATTTAATTTAAATTTAGATTTAAATTTTTCTATCTTCTCTCCTACGCCAATTGCCTCATCTTTACCACTTCTGTAACTATCTAAATATACACTTTCACCCTCTTCACCATCTGTAAAAAGTGTTTTTCCAACTCTATTTTCATTATTTGAAATGAGACTAGACGCGACTGATAAAATATTTTGAGTTGATCTATAATTTTTTTCTAGTCTGATGATTTTTGTATTTTCATATATTTTATCAAATTCAAGAAAGTTTTTTATCTCAGCGCCCCTCCAGCTATAAATAGATTGATCGTCGTCACCTACACAACAAATATTTTTATTCTCTTGGGATAAAAGATTTAACCATTTGCTTTGTATAAAATTTGTATCTTGATATTCATCTACTAATATATACTTAAAATTTTTTGAATACATTTTTGTTATATCAGGGTTACCTTCAAAAATTTTTATACAATGTAAAATTAAATCGTTAAAATCACACGCATTTAAATCAAGTAATTTTTTTTGGTAAATTTCGTATATTTTAAGAAATGAGGACTCTAATCTTTCACTTTTTTTAAGAACAACATCTTTTGGATACCAACCTTTATTTTTCCACTTTTCAATAATATTAAGAATATAATTTGGAGATATTTTTTTTGTATCAACATTTTCTGATTTACAAATATTTTTAATTAGTTTTTTCTGGTCTTCTTGATCAACAATAGTAAAATTATAATTTAAATTTGCTGCTCGAGCATGTTTTCTTAAAATTTTTACACAAATAGAATGAAAGGTTCCTACCCAAGGCATACCAAATTTTTTTTTTTTGAGGTTTGACAGAATTCTACCAAGCATTTCATTGGCGGCTTTATTTGTAAATGTTACTGCCAAGACTTCTGTGGGCAAAGCTTTTTTAGACAAAATTATATGGCAAATTCTAGAAGTTAGCACTTTGGTCTTTCCTGAGCCTGCCCCGGCCACAATTAATAAAGGCCCTTCTATATAAGTTACTGCTTCTTTTTGTTTTTCGTTTAAATTATTTAAGTAATCAAAATTTAACATTTCAAATTTAAGTTGTATAAGTAATTTTTAAAATAATGAAAAAATTTGCATTCACACTTCCTTTTAAAAGTAATTTTTTTAAAGAACAAGATCCTTTTCATCTCGTTATTGTTTTTTTTATAATATTTTTTGGTACTGCTATATTTTTTTCAATACCTACGTTTTATGACTTTAAAAAATACAGCGAAAAAATAGAAAATACAATTAATAGTGAGTATAAATTTAAATTTCACAATTTAGAAAACATTAGCTTTAGATTTATTCCTTCACCGCATTTGTTGATTAAAAAAGCAGATTTAAAAATCAATGCAAATGAAGATACTGTAGTTTCAAATTTAAAAAATATAAAGGTTTTTATATCTATAACTGATTTTTACAAAAAGGATATTTTTGCGATAAAAAGAATAGAAGTTAAAAAGGGAAATTTTTATTTAAATGCAAATTCCTTTAAAAATATAATTCAAAATTTAAAAAAAAATATTGTTAATAATTTAATAATCGAAAAAAGTACAATTTTTTTCAAAAATAAAAAAAAAGAAATAGTTTTAATTTCTACTATTAGAAATTTAAATTATAAAATTGATTTTTTAAATTCAAAAAAAATATTAAAAATAAATGGAAATATTTTTGATGCTAACTATCAATTTACTTATTTGATTGATTATAATTTTCCAAATATACAAAATACAGTTCTTGAGTTAAGAGATCCAAATATTACCTTAGAAAATAAGTTAGAAGAAATTAATTTTAATAAAAATAATTCTAATGGAGATTTAATTATAAGGTTTTTAAACAAAAAAAATATTTTGCAATATAAAATTAAGGATAATTTTATAAATTTTAACAATAAAAATTTAAAAAATCCAATTTTTGATTTAAATGGCTCGGTTAACTTTAAGCCATTTCATTTTGATTTACTGCTTGATTTAAAAAAAATTAAATTAAAAGAATTAGAAAATATCTTATATAATATTTATAAAAATCAAGATTTAATATTTGAAAACTTATCAGGTAATTTCCAAATAAATTTTAGTAATATCGAAAATAAAATTTTAAACTCAGGATTATTAAATCTGAAATTTGAAAATTCTAAATTATTTACCGAAGATAAAAAATTTAACCTAGATGATTTTGCTTCTTTAGAAATAAGTGATTACGAATACTTAGAAAATAATGATCAAGTTCTACAAATGAAAATAAAAGTAAATATTGAAGATAACGAAAAATTTAATAGATTTCTGTTTAATTTCAAAAAAGATAAGATCAAAGTAGACAAAATTTATTTTACATATCAATACAATAACAATACTGGAACAAGTTTTATTTCTCAGATTTCAAACAACGGCTTTGGAAATAATACTGAGTTTTATAAATTTAATAATCTTCAACAATTAAAAATTTTACTAAGAGATGATAATATTTTTAACTTGGATTAATCATTTTTTTTGGATCAACAATTTTTAGATATTCCTTTTCAGTTATTAAGCCACTTCTAATTGCTTCTTGTTTTAAAGTCGTTCCTTTTTTAAGTGCCGTTTTAGCAATTTTAGCTGCATTGTCATAACCAATTTTTGGAGCCAATGCTGTTACCAACATTAAAGAGTTATCTAAATCTTCTTTAATTTTTTTTTTGTTTGCTTTAATTCCTTTAACACAAAATTTAGCAAAATTACTTGAGCTATCTGCTAGGAGATCTATTGATTGAATTATGTTGTGAGCAATTAATGGTTTAAAAACGTTTAATTCAAATTGGCCCTGAGAACCAGCTATGGTAATCCCATTATGGTTACCAATTACTTTAACGCAAACCATAGTAACTGCTTCTGATTGAGTAGGATTAACTTTTCCTGGCATTATTGAAGATCCAGGTTCATTTGCAGGGAGAATTAGTTCACCATAGCCTGCCCTTGGTCCAGATCCAAGAAACCTAATATCGTTTGCTATTTTCATTAAACAAACTGCGGCAGTATTTAATGTTCCGGAGAAATTTACAATTGCATCATGAGCTGCAAGCGATGCAAATTTATTTTTAGCAGGTCTAAAATTTATTTTTGTAATTTTACTGATTTCTTTACATACTTTTTTATCGAAATTTTTTCTAGTATTAATTCCAGTTCCTACCGCCGTTCCTCCTTGAGCTAAAAAATTTATTTCTTTTAATGCATTTTTTATTCTAGTAATTGTATCTTGTACTTGAGACTGATACCCAGAAAATTCCTGTCCTAAAGTTAAAGGAGTTGCATCTTGAAGATGTGTTCTTCCAACTTTAATTATATTCCTAAATTGAGAAACTTTTTTTTTAATTTCTTTGTTTAATAAATTTAATGATGGTAATAATTTATCTCTAGTCTCAATAGATATTGCAATATGCATCGCGCTTGGAAAAACATCATTAGTAGATTGTGACTTATTTACATGATCGTTTGGATGTACTGGTTTTTTTGATCCTAACTTTCCACCTAAAATTTGTATCGCTCTATTCGCTATTACTTCATTTACATTCA
>MDTA01149476.1_pt1 | contig 25521 bp, 32 predicted proteins | sample 811151 | NCBI WGS metagenome assembly MDTA01 (sample SAMN05326648, study PRJNA326480) | marine metagenome | isolation source: seawater | place: Indian Ocean: South | collected 2010 | reverse complement strand
TGTATTTGAAAAAGATAATAAATTTATTGCTTACAACTATCAGATAAATATAAATGATTCAATTATTGTAGATAGCATTTGTAGTACACAAGAATGTGATTCTTTAAGCGGTAACATTATAGAAGAAGTACCAAATAAACTCAATGTATCAACTATAGGTCTAAAGTCTATAAGATATACATATTACATATCAGAACTAGATAATGTCTACTCTATTGTTCATGAGTATAGCTCGCCTACAGATTTTGATATGTTAGATAATATTGTTATGAAAAAAGTTCCTGATAATTTATCTTCATATATTGGGTCTATTAGAATTGTTGCTGAAGATGCTGATGGAAACTATGCAGAAACTGCTATACCAATTAGAGTTGTTAGACCGCTTGAAGTAAAACACTATGGAAAATATGAGTTATCAGAAGTTTATGAGCCTGTTCCAGTTAGTGGTTGTATTGTTGGTTCTGTTGGAAGCAATGTAAATTATTCAGAGTCTACATCAGAAACAAGACAGAATTCTTTAAATATTGTTGTAAGTAAATCTTGGTCTGATAGCAATTCTAAAAATATAAATACAAATACAACTGAGGGTTTATCAATAGGAGAAACACAATCAGTTGTTAATTCATCTTCAATGTCAAATTCAGAGACCAATGCTGAAAATCAATCATATAGTTCTTCATCTTCTGAAAGTTATAATAATGCTTATTCAACTACAGATGGAGAGAATTGGTCTTGGAGTTTAAATGAGTCTAATACAGAAGGTACATCTACATCAAATGGAAATTCTAATACATTGGGAGGAAATGCTTCTGTTAAAGTTGGAGTAAGTGGTGAAGGATCGCTTCCTTTTTTAGCGAAAGCTAGTGGAAGTGTTGATACGACAGTTGGAGTAAGTGCTAGCAATACAAGATCCGAGGTTAACGGAGAATCAAACTCTCAAACAAACGGTAAGGTTTACACAACTTCTGGTGTAAAAAACAAATCTGCATCATATGGAACAGCTCAGAATATATCAAATACATCTTCATTATCAGGAAGCTATGCAGTTTCAAATTCAAATTCAAATTCTATTGCTGAAGGGAATACAGATAGTTCTACAAGAGTGTGGAATATGTCGTCTGGCGTAAGTAGTGGAAAAGTTGTGACAGTAGGTGATAGTGAGAGTATAAGTCAGACAATTGTTGAGTCATCATCAAGTACGACAACGTTTAGTTATGGAGGATTTATTCCTAGAGGAAGAAGTGGTATATTTTATAGACAGACAAGTAGATGGACAAAGTTAAGTGAGATTGTATCTTATGACTTAAATGGATTCCCATATCATGCAGGATATATAACAATGAATACATGGAGGTGGGCGCCAGAATTGGCTATAGGAGAATCTTGTATTGATATACCTAGACCTCGAATGGAATCAGCTACATGTTATATTCAGCCTTGTGGTGAATAATTATTAAGAATATTATATGAGAGTATTATGAATAAAGCAATTTATATAAATAAAAATGAACTAAAGCAAATCTTAGAAATCTATAAAGAGTATAATTCTTTAGGCTTGATAAATGAATCAAACTTTTTAAGTAAGATAAAAGATAAGTCTTCTGGTTTATACAAAAAGTTTGTTAAAATAAAAAAGATATTAAAAGATAAGTTTTCTTTATTTTTTGATTTTGTATCTAATAATTTCTTATTAATTGCAGGAATAACTATAGTTGGTTCTGTAATAACAGTAAATCTAAATACAAATAGTACAAGTTTATATGATTTTAATAGAAGCAGTATTTTGGAGGAATTAATTGGTGACATAACAGAATCAGAAATTATTCTAGTGAATAACAAGGGAGAACAAATTTATATACCTGGTAAATTATCTGGTACAACTTCTAATGATATTAAAGTAAAAGAAATAGATGTTAATAAAGTTAGTAATAAAATAATAAGTCAAGGTGTTTTTACTGTAAATGATATTGAAAACTCTTATGAAGAAATTAATGAAATAATAAATAGCTTAACAAAAAAAATACTTGATTTAAAGAGTATAAAAGATAACATAACAGAAGAAATCACTGTAGGAAATAAGAAACTCTTAATTATAGCTTATAAAGACAATATAGATGATAGCATACTAGAAAACTGGTATAATAGTAGCATAAGAATTTTGGAAAATGAAAATCAAAAAAAATTGTTTAATGAATTTTATTTTGCCTATAGAGGTTGTGTAGAAGAAGTAATAGCTGCAAACAATACAAACGGATTTGTATGTGGAGCGCCACATGAGATTGACATGATGCTTAATAAATATAATATTCCATATCTTGTCCATGTAAAAGTTAGTGATAAAACAACGCTTGCACAATTAAACACTTATCTTGGACACGAGATGGGTCATGCTTTAGAACATACAGATAAAATAAAAAATGAATTTATTAATGCTGTTATGATATCTTTAAATGAGTCTTATACTTATAATTCCAAAGATAAGAATATTAATTTAAAAACAACAGGTTATACTAAAAAAGAGATTTTAGATTCTTTTAATTTTAAAAAATTAAATCAAATTATATTAGAAAAAAGAAAAAAGAAAGGTAAAGATTATACTGAAAAAGATATTTTAGATTCTATTGAGCCAGAAAATAACAGTACTGAAAAAGATTTAAATTCATATGAATGGCTTGATAAAAAAATAAGAGATCATATTGGTGAAGAAAACATTAATTACTTTGTTATTAAAGCAATAGAAATTTTAATTGGAAATGGTGAATGTATTTTTAAAGATGGAAAATACTATTTTTTATCTTCTGACAAGTCAAATGAGTATTATACAAGAAGAGAAGAAAAGAAGGAGTTTATTAAAACATATCAAAAATTTATTAAAAGAATTTTAAAAGAAAACGAAAAGACTGTAAAGTATAGCAAAGCTGTCAAGGATATTATTTTAAAATATAAAAAGAAAGGTCTAGATATTAATGTAGAAAAAGCAATAGCTATTATACTAGATGGTATATTAAATATTTCTTATAGAGAAAATAAAAATGATGGTCTTGGATTTTCTTTTGATTTCGTAAAAAATTTAAATAATTATCTTGGTATTAAATTAAGCAAAGAACATTTAAATTTAGATATAGATGATTTACATAGAATATATAAGATTTTAATTGCTGTTAGTGATAGTGAAGTAGTTAAGCTTGACAATGGTGAAATATTAAACATAGGAAAGTACCATGCAGATACAGTATTAGATATATTGAGATCAATAAATAGAATTGAATCTAGTTATTTATCTAGTATTAATGAGAGCAAGAATATTAACAATGTTGATTTGATTGCAGAGAGAGTTTATATTAGGCTTTTGAGTGAAAATACAAAGAATAAAAGAAAGTATGCTGGGAGTCATCCTGATGAATCTTATGTATATGGATGGCCTGAATTTGGTGAAGAATGGTTCGATGCTGATGGTAAAACTACTTGGAAAGAAGATAGAGAATGGACAAAACAATACTTTGAGTCTATGGGCATTCTAAAATAATTTAAATCTACAAATCAATTTTTAATCCAAGATGTTCTAAATTTTTTAATTGCTTTTTCTCGGTCTTTTCAATGTCTTCTAGTACCTCTTCAGCTATAATATTATTATCATCATTATCTTTTAATTTATCTTTTAATTTTGTAATGCTGTCTTTCCATTCTTTAAAACCTATTTTTAATATTTTTTTACTTAATTCTTGATTTAAAGATTGTTTATCTTGAATATTTAAATCTACTTCTTCTGAATAATTTACATAATTTATAATTTTTATGGTTAATTCTTTTCTAATTGTATTTACCGTACGATTAAACTTTTCTTGATTTACAAGCTTTGGCCTAGGAGGTTTACCTCTATATTTAATATTCCATTGAGTTTGATCTCTGTATACACTTATTAATTCTTCTTTTAATCTATTTGCTTCAGAATTAATAATTCTAAATATTCTATTAATCTTATTGTTTGTTGATGTATTTTTACTTTTTACTACTTTTTCTAATTTTTTAAATATTAAATCTTGATCTTTAAATATTTTCTCAATAGAATCTATGCTTGTTTTGAAATTATCTAATTCGTAGTTTTTATTTTTACAATAAATTTCAAAGAATTTTGAATTTAACTCTTTTAGCTTTTCTACTAAATATCTTTTTTCATATGGCTTGAATCTATAAAAATCTTTATAGTTCATTTTTATTATTTTATTGTTCTCTTGATCTATTTTTGATACAGGATCATTTCTTATTATATTTTTTATAAGTCGCATTAAGAACTTATCAACTTCTAAAGATGAAAATCCATTTTTTACTTGATCTTCACTTACATCAATTTCATCATTACCAAATAAAATTGTTAAAACTATTTTCCAAGCTTTAACTAATCTATTCTGTTTATCATACATTTCTTTATAATCATCTAATTTTTCAAGTACACTTTTACTTAATATTTCATAATGATTATCTACTAATTCTCTAATATCGTTTTCATATTTTGTTTTATCAAATCCTAAAGCTAAAGGATTTATCTCAAATTCATGTTCTGGATATTTAATTTTATCTATTTTTAATTTTTCATTTAAATAATTTTTTAAAGTTGTTAATATTTCATTCTTTATTTTATTTTGATCACTAGCACTTAGTTCAAAATATAACTTTAAGTCTTTTTCTTTATCAGTTTTTAGAGCATTGATTATTCTCGGCTCTGATGGTCTTAATGAGCTGTTTTCATAGATACCTTCTAATTTATTTTTTAAATCGTAAAGTATATTATCCATCATTTTATGTTCGTTATAATTTTTTTCATCTTTCTCGCTAAAGCATTGAATTGCATAATTATATAAAATAACATTGTTATAATTAGATGGTTTAATAATATCTTTACTTTTACTTGAACTTAATTTTCTTATTTCATTTTTAAAGCTAAATATATGCTCTCTAATCTTACTTTTGTTTTCTTGATTGTTTTTTATGTATTTGCTATTTATAAACTTTATGATTTTATCTTTAGGTGAAAGTCCATTAATTATCTTGTCCTTTATTTCTCTTATAGTTTTTTCTAATAGTTGCTTATTATTATATTCCAAAGTTTTCTTTACAAAATCTTCAGGCTCGTCTTCGTCTATTTTTTTAATAGGATAGTAATCTTCACCATTACTTACAATAAAATTATCTTTTATTAGTCTATAAGAACCTTTATCATCATCATTTTCAATGTCAGTATTTAAAATTGCAATATGACCACCTTTTTTATCACCATTAAGTTGGTATGCACAATTAACTTGATTTATATGTATTCCTTCTTTTGTTAAACTATAAGCAATTCTTATAATGCCGATATTAAAGTCTTTTCTAGTACTGACATCTTCGTCATCTCCTAGTTTTAATAACCTTCTAATTTGATTATTAACAGCTTCTTTGCTTGATGATATCTTCGTTTCAGTATTTACAAGATCAAGTGATGATTTAAGATCTAACATTGCTACAATATTGTTATTATACTTTACAACTAAGTCAATAGGGTTCTTCTTATAACTACCTTTAAATTGAAATTCAAAAGTTAATTTTTCTTTACTAAGATCTGGATCGATTATTCTTTTAACACCACTTAAAATATCTTCCTTTTTTATTTTATAGGCATATAATTTATTAACTATTTCTGTAATTTTTGTTGTATTTTCATCATTAAATAAATCTTCAGTTAATGAATCTAAGTTTTCGCAAATATAAATTACATTTAAAATAGAAGCTGAATATTTAACATGTTTATTTTTGCATAATGATGTTATATGAATTGTGTCTTCTAAAACATTATAACTGTCATCTTTCATTGATTTATTTAAAAATACTTCAAATAAGTATCCAATACTTTTTGTAATCATATCACCTTGTAAATCACTAGCTTTAATAATGTTTTTATTTAAATTATACTTTTCGTCTAATAAATTACTTTCTTTAAGAGCATTTAAAAATTTCTTAGCTCTAGCTTCATCTAAAGGATTACTTTCATCACTATCATCACTACTAGACTCTAACAATGTATATAAATTTTTTAAACTATAATCTAAGCTTGCTGCTAAAGTTATATTACTATTAAATACTGAATTTATTATTTTCAATACTTTTTGTTTATTTCCAAAGTAAAACTCTGTTAAGCAAGCTATAAGACCTATTTGAATAGGATTAAGATCAAAAGTTCCAAAATAAGGAATTGTTACGATTCTTTTTGCTAATAAATCTTGACTACTTATATAATCTTCTACACTTTGTTCTTCTTTTTCTACATTTAACTCTTTAGAATCTCCTAATAAATGACTCTTAAGCTTTCTAACAAAACTATTATTCTTTATTAAATCAAAAACACTTTGTTTTGTTTTGGATGCATAATCTTTTACAAAGCTCATTGCTGTTTCAAAATCAATGTTTGGTTTAGGAATGTCCAAATTGAATTCAGTATTTAAAGTCATAGCTTGTTCTTTTAGAATTTCTTCTACTTTTTCATGAACTATCATTTCTTCAGTCATGATTGTATTTCTTAAAGTCTTCTTCACTTTCTTTTTCCTCCAAAGTAAGGTTTAGCATGACCTTCATTTATCATTTGCTGATTATAGCTATTTTCTTCTAAAACGTTAACTTCTTCTAAATCCCATATATGACCAAGCCACCTTCCAAACTTACCCTTCTCTTTTGTATGAAGCAAAACTTTTTTACCCAATATTCTTTCTCTCAACCAGTCTCTAGCCTCATACCCTTTCTCTTTTTCTTTCAAATCTTTAGTCCTAATTTCAGGTGTATCAACTCCTAATAATCTAACTTTAATTCTTTGAAAAGTCTTAAATCCTAAATCAACTACACAAGTACATGTATCTCCATCATAAACACTAACAACTTCTGCTACATAATAATAAGGCTTCATAATTCTATCTCTCTATTTAATAATTGTAATTATTAATAAGTAAACAAAATTAAATCTTAAGAAAGTACTATGCTGATATATTTTTTTAAAATGTTTTCATTTTTTAATTTACTATTTAACAAGTCTTTTGCTAACTCTTTATTAATTCTTGTACCAGAATTCAATTCATTATTCAAAACACTTACAGGACAATTGGCATGTTGCATTATTTTTTTAATATTATCTTCAATGACATAAGAGGATATAGATCTGTTTTCATTGCTAAATATATCAAAAGTTTTGTTCTTTTCTTCCTGTAATCTATTGTAAACGTTTTCTAAAGATATATTATTGCTATTAGCATTATTAATTATTTTAACTAATACTTGATATTCACTAACACTAGATAACTTTTCTAATATACTCATTGGACAATTTATATTTGAAGCTACACTGCTTTTAATGTATTTTGAATTTTCATTTGAAAGCTCTTCTAAGATATGCTTTGGACAGTTTATATTTGAAGCTACAGATGATTTTACTTCTTCTGTATCATTAGAAAGTTTTTCTAGTATATCTACTGGACAGTTTATGCTGCTAGCAGCTATTTTTCTTATAGTTTCAAGTGTGTCTTCCGAGCAAAGTTCTAATATGACTTCTTTGTCTCTAGAGAATTTTAATATTCCCTCTAATAAGTCAATAAAATCTTCTATATTATTTTCGTTAGCTTTTCTTAATGTTTTATACTGATAAAGACTTATTGATTCATAATAAGATATGCCATCTATTTCAAGCTTATCTGAACTTTGTGCATCTTCAAATAACTTATTAAATCTATCGATACCTAGATAGCTTATAAATTGATCTTTACCTTGCTCTTCATTGTTACCATCAACTGACTCTTGCCCTTTTTTAAACCTAACTACATCATTGTTTTTAACAAAGCCAATGCATAACTTTCTATCAACATCAGTAGGAGTAGTATTTTTCTTAATACAGTAATACATGTGAGTATTTTTTGCTATGTGAAGATTATTAAACATATTACCTTCACCTGATGAACTAGTACACCACTTCATCTCACCTATTATGTCACCTGCACCATCAGATACCGTTGTATCTAATTCTAGTCTACTACCATTCCAGTAAGACCTTGATAAAGATATTGAGCCTCTCATTGTTCTTGGATAACAAACAATCCAATTACTATCATTTATAATAACTTCAAAATCTAAATTGCTACTTTTCTGTCTTAAGCACTCTTTGTAAGATTTGCTTTTTAAATTTAAAGATTTTTTTGCGTTTATAAAAGAAACCATTCTGCTATATGTAGTTTCTTCAGGAAAAATCGCATCCCTTAATAATCCAGGTACATTTACTTTCGCAGGCTTATTGACATTCCAACTAGGTGCTATAAATTTTTTATAGTCATCGAACTCTTTTAATATATCTTCAATTGTTATTTGATTTTCTTCTTTAAATGTATTAACAATTATTTTAATAAAATTGGTATCTTTAGAAGCTGGTTTGTTTAAAGCTTCAACATCTCTAATTATTTGTAGTTTGTTTGTCTCTAATAACAAGCTACTACTTAAGAAGTTTTTCCATTCTTTTAATATTGTTTTTGTTTTCATTGTTATTTCTTCTTTTTTGCTTTGGACTTTTTGACACATGCCCAAGGTTTAGAAGGCGTTGCAGAATTAACTCTTGCCATTGCCCATTGATGTGGTGTCATTCCTGGCCTACTACCACTTGTATAAAATGCAGCTAAACCTTTTCTATACTCTTGATAAACTGAACCAGGTGTAAGACCTCTACTTTCAGCTTTCTTTTTTAAAGTAGCTTTTGTCTTTGCTGAAAGACCTCCAGCTGATGATTTTCTTTGACCAGCTTTTCTTTTTCCTTTTTTAGCAGCTCTTTTTTTAGAAGAAGATTTTCTTTTAGCTTTAGTCTTACGCTTTCTTTTAGCTTCATCTAGTAAAATTTCTTTAATAAAGTTTTCAAGTAATATTAAATCTTCCATTTTTAACTCTTTTTCTTTTTTTTCTTCATCTTTTCTCTTGCTTTAGCTTCTTGATCATCTCTCATTTTTCTTCCTCTTGCTTGTTTTGCAGGGTCATCGCTTTTAGCAAGTTTAGTAGCTACGTCTAATGTCTTTTTTCTTTTACCAGTAGCTTTATATTGACTTGGGTATTTAGTAGATTTTTTTCTTTTCTTTGATTTTCTTTTCTTTGATTTTCTTTTCTTTGATTTTCTTTTCTTTTTAGCTTCATCAATCAAAGCTTCTTTGATAAACTCTTCTAATAGAAATAAACTTTTCATAATAACCTCTTTAATATAATTATTTACTTTTCTTAGATTTATTTAATCTTTTTGTTTTTCTTTTTGAAGCTTCTTTTCTTTCTTTTGCATAGTCATAAGCTTTTTTAAGTCTAGCTTTAACTTTCGGGTCTTTTGCATTCTTATAAGCTGCTCTAACTCTTTGATGTATTAAGTTTATAATTTGTGATTGTCTTGCATGAGATTTAGACTTAAAAGATTTTTTTGATAAAGTTTTTCTTATATCTGATGCTGTTCTAAATTTAACTCTTACTGTATCTTTAGGATTTTCATCTGTATATAAACGACGACTACTTCCTTTAGGCTTTTTTCCAGTTCCTACTTTAGGGTCTTTACTTTTGCGCTTTTTTTTTCTAGCTTCTTGAATTAATATTTCAAATATATAACTTTCTAAACTATTCATTGTTTTTGCTTTTTAACGCAGCATTGTGGAACTATTATTTCTCTATTTTCTGATTCTATTTTTACAAGAATCTCATCTTCATTATTATCTATAGATGTAGTTCCAAAGTTAATATACTTTAAAGTCCATTCGTCTTTTAACTCTATACCCTTTTTTTCTCCAGTAAACTCACCACATTTATCACAGTTAGTTATGACCTTTACTTTTTTTCCAATATCACTTTTTTTAAACTTTTCTTTAACACTCTCGTTTATAAAACTTCGCCATTCAGTTAAAATTTGCTTAGTATTCATTTATATTTTCTCACTTCGATAATTAATTTTGTATTGTTTTTATTAATTATTCTGTGCCAAGTTTCTTTTGGAATGTTGTATTTACATTTTTCTATCATTAAAGTAGGAAGCTCGTTATCTAATTGCAAATACCAACCTGATCCTTCTTTTAATGTAACTTCTCTATCTTCTTTATCTCTGTGCCATACAAGTTCTTCGCTATCAAGATCTTTTTTAAATTCTCTTTCTACTGAAATATATTTGTTGTTTTCTTCTAATATTTTTTCTTTAAAAGGTAAATTATTCATTACCACCATCCAGGAATATTTCTTCCAAACATTTTTGTTAATCTACAAGACCACCAACCTGGTTTAGACTTGTCTTTCTTTTCACTACACTTGTGTCTATCGCCAAAAGATTTTCTTCTATCTCTATCTTTTTTGCTTTTTCCCATTGCTTTGGACATTTCAGATCCAAATTCTACTCTTTTAACTTTGCCAGTTTTAGGATCTCTATAATATGCTTGTGCTCTGCCTTTTTTACCTTTGACTCTTGTCGCACCTTTTACTCCTAGTTTTACTTTTCTCCCTTTATATTTTGCTTCTAAAATTACGTCTTGATCCATCATCATAGGAAAGTCTAGTGGAACTAGTTCTCCTTTGTAATAATCCCATTCTCCCGTATCCATTTCAGTAATATACATTTTATCTATTTCGTGTTCTAGAGTTATTTTACCTTCTTTATATAACTTTCTTGCCTCTATAAAAAGTTCAAAATATTTTTCAGATCCTGGTCTATATACGTTCATACTTATAGGAATATTTTCTTCAATATGAAATCTAAGACCTTCTGATATTAATGTCTTTTCTTCTTTGACTATTTCTACAATATACTTCTTTAAAATTTTTTCCATTATTTTGATATCCTGATTAAAAATTGTCGTGTAATATTTTTATTTAATTATTAAAATAATAATAAAAGTTTACAATAAATGAGGATTTTTATGAATAGATTTGGTTATGCATGTATCAATATGGACCTTAGAGAAAAAGGTATTTTTAACTCAAGGACAATGCGGAAAAAAACATTTTTAACAAAAGGTCTATCATATGTTTCTGAGCTTGTACTTCAAAATGTAAAAGACTTATTGCCAATTTATGAGTGGAATAATCAAAATAATATAAAATTATTTAGAATGTCTTCAGAAATAACACCGTGGGCATCAGAATATAATTTAGAAGACTTACCTGACTATGAAGAAATTTGCTACTATTTAAAAAAAGCTGGTGATTATACAAAGTCTATAGGACAAAGAGTTTCTTTTCACCCAGGACAATTTAATTGCTTATCATCAGAAAAAGATCATGTTATTAGCAATTCAATTAAAGATCTTGAAAATCACGGCAGATTGTTTGATCTTATGGGACTTGATAGAAACCATTGGTCAAAAATAAATATACATCTAGGATCAACGTGTGGCGGTGATTTAAAACTAGCAGCTGATAATTTCAATAAAAACTTTTTAAAACTATCAGAGTCTGTTAGATCACGCTTGACAGTAGAAAACGATGATAAACCTGCAATGTTTTCAACAAAATTCTTATATGAAAACATATACAAAGTATCAGGAGTTCCAATTGTTTTTGATTCACACCATTTTGAAATAGGACCCCAAGACGTAGACTATTCTGAAAGTTTTGATATGGCATTTGATTCTTGGCCTAAAGATGTTATACCTACATGTCATCATTCAAATGGCAAAAAAGAATATGAAGACAATACAATTCGTTCAAAGGCAGCACATTCTAATTACTACTATAAACCGTTTAATAGCTGTGGTAAGTCTGTTGATGTTATGCTAGAATCAAAGATGAAAGAAAAAGCTCTTAAAAAATATTTAAAAGACTTTTTATAAAATTTACAATTAATTTATATAATATAAATATTAAAATTAATTTTTGAAGGAAATTTTATATGAATAACAAAAACAAAGTGTTAAGCTTTGATGATGTTTTGTTAGTACCTCAATATTCAGATATTAGAAGTAGATCAGAAATAGACACTTCAGTTAAGCTAACTAAAAAAAACTTTGAAATAAACTTAGATATTCCTATTATATCAAGCCCAATGTCAACTATTACTGAGGCTTATATGTGTAATGCTATTAACAGTCTAGGTGGAATGGGAATTATACATAGATATAATACAATACACTTTCAAAGAAAGTTAGTTTCATATGTTTATAACAACAACTTAAAATCTGCTGCAATTGGTGTTACAGGGGATTACAAAGAAAGACTTAATGAATTAGTATCTGAAGGACTTACTATAGTTTGTATTGATGTTGCTCATGGCGATCATATTCTTGTTAAAGAAGCAATAACTTATATTTCAAATAAATACTCAGACTTATTTATAATTGCAGGAAATGTTGCAACAGGTGAAGCTTACGAAAGATTATCAAGTTGGGGTGCAGATGCTATTAGAACAAGTGTGGGTAGTGGTAGTATATGTACTACAAGAATACAAACTGGTCATGGAGTACCTACTTTAAATGCTGTAATAGACTGTTATGAAGCTAAAAAGAACATTTTAAAAAATGGCGGAAAAGCTGCTTATATTATTGCAGATGGTGGTATAAAAAATAGTGGTGATATTGTAAAGTGTTTAGCAGCAGGAGCTGATCTTGTCATGTTAGGTTCTATGTTAAGTGGAACAAAAGAAACACCTGGAAAAGTTATCATTAGTAATGATGGCAAAAAAGTAAAAAAGTATTCAGGTATGGCTTCTAAAACAGCACAAAAAACATGGAGAGGATCTTATTCTTCAATAGAAGGTGTAAGTACTCATGTAACTTATAAAGGTACAATCAGTAAAGTAGTAAATGAAATAATGTCAAATGTCAGAAGTGGAATGTCTTATAGTGGTGCTAGAAACTTATGCGAGTTAAGAGAAGCACAATTTGTACTACAAACTCAAAATGCACATTCTGAAGGTCAACCACACATTTATAGAAAGTATTAAGCATGCCAGTTAAACTAGTATTAGGTCTTCAACATGGAGACGAAGGTAAAGGTAGAGTAGTAGATGACTTAGTTGAATCTTGGGCAGATGTTGTCATTAGATTTCAAGGAGGAGGTAACGCTGGTCATACTGTATACGACAGGGAAGGTAATAAATTTGTAACTCATATACTACCAGTTGGTATATTAAACAAATCAAAACTAAATATTGTTGCAAGAGGTTGTGTTTTAAATGTTAAGGACTTGTATGAAGAACTTAAAGAATTTGATATAAAACCTGAAAAACTTACAATATCAGGCTTCTGTCCTTTAATAGAACCTACACATATTTTAAAAGATAGACTATTATATCAAGGTAAACTAGGTACAACGGCAAGAGGAATAGGGCCTGCTTATTCTGATTTCTATGCAAGAGACTCGATTCTTTTTAAAGATTTTGTAGAAAATCCAGATAAAACGCTTGTTAAGATTCAAAGAAAATTTTTAAAGTTTATGAAAGAAACTACAGAAGACGTAAAAGGTCTTACAGCGTATTTGAATTCTAATCAAGAAATAGTTGATGAATATTTTGAATTCTTTAATGATTGGACAAAAAATTATCAGCAAATTGCTAACCATGTTTCTAAGTTTATAATGGATGATGAAAGTTTAATTCTAGATTTATATGACGAAGGTAAAAATATTTTACTTGAAGGTGCACAAGGTTGTGGGTTAAATGTTCATTCTAACAACTATCCTGATGTAACATCTTCAGCACCCACTATAGGCGGAGCATTAAATTCTACTGGACTTAGTCATAAACAAATTGATGAAGTAATTGGTGTTACTAAAGCTTATAAAACTAAAGTTGGTACAGGAGAGTTTCCTAGCAAATGTGATAAAGAAAACGGTGAAACTCTTGCTAGAATCGGTAACGAGTATGGAGCTACAACAGGAAGACCTAGAAAATGTGGTTGGCTAGATCTTGATGAGTTAAATCAATCTATCAGAATGAATGGCGTAGATCATCTTTGTTTAATTAAGACAGATGTCTTTACAAATATTGAAAGTCCTTTTGTATATTATAAAAAGAAGAATATTCCTATATCAAAAATAAACGACGTTTCACTTAAAGACGAATCTTTTGTAGAATTATTAAATACAATAAAAGATAAAACAGGCGTTAACGTCATATCATTTACATCTGGTCCAAAAAGAGGACAAATACATTGGGATAAAAAATTGTAGTATATGGATTTTGATTATGAAATTAATGAGCTTGTAAAGATTAGAGAAGTAAAAAAGCTAAATATAAAAGAAGGTTACGGAATTATATTAGGTTTTAAAGAAAATGGATATTGGGATAAAATAAAAACTTATAAAGTTTTATATTCTAATAAAATAATAAACATTACAAGCTTTACAATAGAAAAAATAAAAAATGTATAGTGTCGGTGAACTTGTAATAGTAAAAAAATATAAAGGCTTTAATACATCAGAAAGATCTTACGGGATTGTTTTATGTAAAATTGAAGGTCATTATTTGGACACTTATAATATACTTTGTAATAATAAAATAGTTTCTATAATTGATCATTTTATAGAGAAAATATAAAAGAGGAAGTAAATGATACCAAGATATAAAGTTCAAAAGATACATGAAATATGGTCTACAGATAATAAGTTAAAAACTTGGCTAAAAGTAGAAATGGCTCACTTAGAATCTTTGTTTGCAAATCTTACAAACAAAACAATAAGCGAAGAAGAACTAAATACTATTAAAGAAAATATAAAAATTGATAAAGACAGATGGAAAGAAATAGAAGAAGAAACTAGACATGATGTTCAAGCATTTGTTCAGATGTTAGAAGAATCTATACCTGATAACTCTGGAAGGTGGATTCACTATGGATTAACATCTTCAGATATCTTAGATACTTCTTTAACACTACTTTGCAAAGAATCATTAAAAGAAGTAATTTATTATTGTTCTATTGCTTTATATGATTTGAATAAGCTTATTAAATCAGAATTTGCATTTCAACATATATTAGCAAGAACTCATGGCAAAGCTGCTGAAATACAAACATATTACAATGTATTTCTTAGATGGAGCTCTGCTTTAAGAAGAGGCTATGATGAAATAACAAGAGTAGAAAAAAGCTTAAACGCAGGAAAACTTTCAGGTGCAAGTGGAAATTATACACATAATTCTAGACAAAATGAAGAAATAGCATTAAGATCATTAGGACTTAATTCTACTAGATGCTCACAAATAATACCTAGAGATATTTATTTAGACTACTTTTATGCTATGTTAAAGCTAGTATTAGCAGTTGAAAAAATAGCATACGATATAAGAATTTATAGTATTGATGGTATTAATGAAATGGCTGAACCTTTTAGAAAAGGACAAAAAGGTTCAAGCGCAATGCCTCATAAAAAGAATCCAATTCTAACAGAAAACATATGTGGTCTTGCAAGATTATATAAATCTTATATGCATACTGCAATTGAAAACTGTTTAACACTTCTTGAAAGAGATATTTCACATTCTTCTTCTGAAAGAATTATTTTTAAAGATGCAGCACATATTGCTTGTTTTATTACACAGAGACTTGCTATTATATTTAAAGACTTGCAATGTCTAACTACAAATGCAAAAAATAATTGTGACAAGTTTTATGAAGAAGTATCTTCGCAGGACTTAATGAACGAAGAAATATTAAATGGCTTGTCTAGAAAAGAGTCACATGACAAAGCTCAAGATGATATAATTAACTAGTAAGAACATATTTACATCATATATTAAAAAAAGGATATATGTGATGAAAAGTATAAATGAAAGAGATCTTACAAGAAACTTCTTAAATAGAATAATCAAAGAAGACAAAAATTATTATGAAGAGCATTCTCATGATGATCATACAGCTTTACAGACAGATGAACGTGGTGTTGTAAGCCCAGAAGAGCTATATACTCACTTTGATTCAAATAACGATAATGTTGTAACAGGCCAAGAATATGCAGATCATATTGATTATCATTGCGCTCATCCAGAAACTTTAGATAGATATAGAGAGTTATCAAAGGCTTCATGTGAAACTGTTCCTTGTAAGACTTCATATGATAGCTGTGGATCTTATTGTTTATCTGATCCTGAATCAATGAAATCAATGCTACAACCAATACTGACTGCAACAGGTGCAACATGCCACACTTCAGCAATGCAATCTGTTATTGACGTTTTAAAATGCATGAAAGAATGCGGATTACTATGAAGATTACAGAATCTCAATTAAGAAGTATCATAAGAGAAACAATTATAAATGAGTCTAGACTTGGAGATTTAGCTAAGTCTGGTGCAGCTTATGTTGGTAATAAACTTGTCAATTTTGCAGGCAAAGATGAAGTTTTATTAGCTTATGAAATTTTTAACATACTAATGAGTCAAGAAAAAGATGAAATAGAAATAACATCAGAACTTGATAAAATTTTAGTTAAACATTCTGATAAGACGCCAGAAGAATTAGACAAAGTAATACAACTTTTTTCTGATGTTATAAGTCATTTAGAACTTTATAAAAATCCTAAAAATGAAGGTTACTATGAGAAGAATAAAAATGTTCCGCCTTATTTAATGACACCAGAAAATCAAAAATAAATAATTGTGTAAATATTTGTATTTTTTATTATAATTAAGTGTGCTATACAAATATTAAGGAAAATTTTATGTTTAAAGTTGGGTATAAGGCAGCACACTTTATGACTTCCAATAGAGTTGGAAAAGTTATAGAAATTAATTATGTAAAGAATAATCAGTGGACAATTGGCGGTACTACTGACTCAAAAGTTTATATACTACTTGAGTATCCTAATGGAGAGAAAGTACAACATCTAGCAGGAAACTTACTAAGAATATACGATTAAGGAGAAATATGATTTATCTTTTAGCTTATGCTTTAAGTTTTAGTTGTATGGTTGATGCTATGACAAAATCATCAGAGACTGAAATTAAAAAAAGTAGAAAGAATTGGAGAATAATAAAAACGCAACCAGAAAATAAAAAAAGACTTAGTAAACTATTAAGTCATTCTTGGAAAAACGGAACTGTTGACTCTAGAATTTTAGCAATATCTTGGATAGAGTCTAGATTAAGACCTAATGTAAGATCAGGAGATAACGGAAAAGCTTGTGGTACATTTCAAATTCATGCAAGATATTCTTATCCAATGTTTAGAAGAAGAGGAGGTTTTAGAAACTGGAAAGAGAAAAAGTTTAAAAAACAAATTAAATACGAATGCAATAGACTTAGAAAAGTAAAATATTCAGTCAATACTATGCAAAAGTATTTAAAATTGTTTGATAAAAGAAAGCTACATACATGTCATCACAATTCAGGTATATATGGAAAATGTAATACATGGTATAAAAAAAGAGTTGATTTTTGGATTAATTACTTTAACTTTTCTAAATACTCTTGTTTGATTAATGGTAAACCTTTAGAAGTAAAAAGAAGTCTTGAACTTTACAAAATCAAACAAAAATTGTTTAGAAAAATTCGTAGATATTTTTAATGTGTAAAATTTAAAATAAAAATATTATAATATCTTCGAAAGGCAATAAAATATATGAATAAATATAAAAATTATTTTCATGAAATATCTAATTATTTAAATAACAATCTTAATATAGTAGTAGTTTTATCATATAACTCTGATGGTGACTTTTGGTTTCCTGCACTTAGAAGGATTTTAATAAATAAAAATAATCAGTGGCGAGAAAGATATTATGCATTATTACATGAATCAGGTCATGCTAGATTAGATATAGAATCAGAAAAAATGAGAAGCATGAAAATGGTTGATCAATTTAAAGAAAACATAAGATCTAAAAAAGATTTTGTTTCTCTTCTTAACGAAGAAATCCTTGCTTGGAATATTGGAAAGTCTTTAGCAATTCAATTAGGGCATGATATAAATAGTGAAAAATATAATAAAACAAAAACAAGTTGTATTATGTCATACGTTAAATCAGGTTTAAAAGATTTATATAAAAGCGAAGTTAATGTTGATATTATAAACCCTTAAGTGTATTATGATTGTATAATGAATACAATTATTATATAAGGAGGAAATTTTGGTATATAGCAAAAAGGCATTAAGAGAAGCTAAAGCTAGGATGGAGGAACAAAGTCCTGGCTCTTTAAAAGACATTAGGAAAACTGTTAAAAAGTCTGAAAGAAAAGTTATTAAAAAGGAAGGTTTTGAAAAAAGAAAAAAAGTTTACAAGTATAATTTTAAAGTAAATGAAATCGTTAAACATAAACGTTCAGATCAAATTGGCCTTGTAATAAGTAATACAACATATTTTGGAAAAAAAGTTCAAACTGATTATTATTTTGTATTTATGGGAAACGCAGTAATTCATGTGTGTGGAAGTACATTAAGAAAAATTATATAATGTGTAATTATATTAAATATTTAAATATAATATTAATGTAATAATTTAAAAATTAAGGAATTTACATGAAGTTAAATGTAAAAAGAGATGATATTAATTTTGGTTGCAACATTCTTGATCTTAAAGTTCCAGACAAGCTTAGAGAAAGATTTAAATGTGGAATTGAATATATAGATGATGCATTTGGAGGAAACGGATTTACACCTTCTACAATGACATTATTTACGGGAGAGCCTGGAGCTGGTAAAACTACATTAATGTTAGAATTAGCAAATGCCTTGACAAGACAAGGATATAGTTGTTTATTTAATACAGCTGAAGAAAGCTTATATCAAGTTAAAATGACTTGTGAAAGACTTGAACTTGGTAATGGCTTTGTTGCTGGACAAGAATCATATGTTCCAAGGCTTCTTAGTAATTGTACAAGATTAAGGAATATGTATCCTCATAAACAATTCTTTTTAATTGTTGATTCATTACAAACATTGAATGATGGAAAGTATGGTGAAGATCATGTTAATAGTCAAAGTGCAGTTAGATCATTACAGATGCTAACTGATTATGCAAAAGAACACTATGTTAATATAATTTGTATTGGACAAGTTAATAAATCAGGAAATATGGCAGGTAGTCAAAAACTAAAGCACATGGTAGATGCAATGCTTCATTTATCTATTGAAAGAAAAGATGAAGATTTTAAAGGTTACAGAGTTCTTGAAACAATTAAAAATAGATTTGGAGGAGCAGGTTGGACTTTCTTTATGGATTTAGGGCAAAGAGGGTTTAAAGAAGTTGCAAGAGTTGGAGCTACAAGATAAATGATTTATGCTATAATGATGTATATGCTTGGATCTATTTTTGGATTTTTCCAGCAAAACATACAGTATATTATTCCTTGGTGGAAAAACAGAGAGTTATTGGCTGCAGTTATGTTTTCTATTCCTATTGGATACTTTTATTTAGTTGCTTGGACTTATTTTACAAATGAATTTGGATCAGTATGGTCAACTAGATTTTTATTTTTTGGATTTTCTTATATAGCATTTCCTTTTCTTGCTTACGTATTTTTAAATGAATCACCTTTTACTCTTAAAACTTTTATATGTACTATGTTAAGCATTTTAATAATAGCAATTCAATATAAAATGTAGAAATCTAAATTGTGTATAATATTAATAATTTAATTTATAATCTCTATGTAATTAATTAAACAAGGAATTAATAATGAATATTAAATCTTTTAAAAAAATAGCACCAAATTTACCTTCACATATTGCAATTTTAATGAGAGCACAAACAGGAATTGGAAAGTCAAATATTGTTAGCCAGATTGCTGAAGATATCAATCTACCTTTAATTGATGTTCGAGGATCAACAATGTCTGAAGGTGATGTTGGTGGTTACCCTGATATTGAGGGTATGAAAGAAAAAGGTATTATGACTTTTTGCATGCCTTCTTGGTTTGTAAGAGCTTGTAATGAACCTGTTGTATTATTTCTTGATGAATTAAACAGATCATTGCCTACAGTCCAACAATCATTTTTTCAAATTGTTTTAGATAGACAATTAGGTAACGATGAAAATGGCAATCCTTATAATATACATCCAGAAACAAGAGTGTTTGCTGCAGTAAATCATGGTGCTGAATATGATGTTAATGAAATGGATCCAGCATTGCTAAGAAGATTTTGGACAATTGATCTTGAAGCTAATTTTGAAGATTGGGAATTATGGGCAAAAGATAATAATGTAAATGACATGATTATAAGTTTCTTAAAAACAAGAAAATCACACTTAGCACCTGACCCTTCTAAAATACAGCCTGGTAATGTTTTCCCTACGCCTGCTTCTTGGGCAAGATTAGATGAATCAATTAAGTTTATTAATATCGATTTGCTTGATAAAAGCAAAGAAAGTATATCAAATCTATTCTCATTATCTCAAGGATTTATTGGAAAAGAAACAGCTATTGAGTTTGTTGATTATATAAAGAAATTTGAAATATCAGTTTCAGTTGAAGATATTCTTGAAAGCTTTAATAATTGCAAGACAAAGTTAGAGAAAATGTCTAATGACAGTATTAACTCCTTAATAGAAAGATTAGGTGAACATTCAGGATTAAATGAATGGAATTTATCACAAGGAAAAAATGTTTCTAGACTAAGTGAAGTAATATCTGATGAAATGCTTGTTCATCTATGGTCATGTGTTTCAAAGGCAAGAAACATTAAATCAATTCAAAGTTTTCATCATCACATTGGAACAAAACTTGTAGATATTATTAACAACAATAAGGATCTTGCGAATGATTAATATTGTGTATAAAAAATCAATATAAATTATAATAAATCAGGAGGTATAAAATGAATAAGTCAACTTCAAGTGATATTGTCAAAACAAAAAAAGTATCACAAAAAAGAATAGATGATTTTAATTTAACTAAGTATTTATTAAATCTTTTGATGGAAGAGCCTTTTTATAGCAGAATAATAAGGAGTCTAAATAAAGTTGAATCAAATGAAATACCTACTGCAGGCGTTTTATGTCAAGATGGTGATCTAACTCTTTGGTGGAATAGAAAGTTTCTAGCAAGTTTAGAGCCTAAAAAAGTTAAAGGATTACTAAAACATGAGTGTCTTCATCTAGTATTTAATCATACAACAGAAAGAAGAAAAGATCCTCATATGATATGGAATTATTCAACTGATCTTGCAATTAATTCTATCATACCTTTTGATGAATTACCTGAAGGAGGATTGATACCTGGATATCCTTTACCTGATTTGTCACATGAAGACAGACAAGAAATGACTGATAAACAAATAAACAATTATCAGCATATATCAAATTTAATTAAAAGTTTACCAAGAAACAAAACTTCAGAATTTTATTTTGATAAGCTTTCAAATGATAAAAAGTTAATGGAGGCTTGTGAAGAAGAAGGTGGCACTATCGGTTTAGGTTTTGATGATCATGAAGGATGGGGAAATTTAGATGAAAGCGAAAAAGAGCTTATTAAGCAAAAGATAAATGAAATCTTAAAGGATTCAATAAACAAAGCAGCTGCTGATGGTTGGGGTTCAATATCACATCAAATGCAAAAAGAATTCTTTAAGATGATATCTAGAACAATAAAATGGGAAGATATTTTAAAAAGGTTTTGTGGTTATACTAGAAAAGATGAAAGAAGTTCATCAACAAAAAGACTTAACAGGAAATATCCAACTATTCATCCCGGTATTAAAAAAGTTTATAAACCTACTATAGCTGTTTATATTGATGAAAGCGGATCAATGCCTGATGAAGTATTAAATAAATTCTATGATGAATTAAATATTCTTAGCAAGAAAACTGATTTTTATGTTTATAAGTTTGATGCTGATGTAAACGATAAAGATGGATTCTTATGGAAGAAAAACAAAAGAGTTAAACTAAATAGATCATTATGTGGTGGCACTAGTTTCGCTGCTGTTACAAATCATGCTTTGAAAAATAGCAAAAAGTTCGATGGATATATTATTTTTACAGATGGAGCAGCTCCAAAGCCTAAAGTATCACATAGACTAAAAAGATGTTGGCTTGTTATTCCTGGTTGTAAGCTTCTATTTGCTCATGATAAAAACGATATTTTAATTAATATGAAAAATTAATACTTGTAAAAGGAAAATAAATGTTATATAATTTTAAACAAGAAACATTTAAAATACAATCTGATAATAACGAATTTAAACTTTATCATAAGATTGTCAATAAATGGTCCAGTGGTTGGACTTACATTGGAAAGTTTAAAACAAAAAAAGATGCAGAAAACGCTGCAAAGAGATATACAAATTAGAGGAATAAATAAATGTTGAAGAGATATAGATATAAGTTTACTTTAGAAAAACATGGACTAAAAGATTATGATCAGAGAAATGTTAGTTATGTTTTTGAGTCATCATCTCCTGAAGATGCAATTCGTAGAGTAGATAAAATTATTAAAACATCAAAAGAGTCTGGTAGGAAATTATCTTTTTACGCTAGAGAATTCCTAGAGGCCGTTGCCATATCAGCACAGTCTGATATGTACGAAGAAGAAAATGCAAGTAGATATAACTAAAATAAATTCTTTCTTAGAAGATATGAATAATACAACATCTTCTAATGATAAAATCGAAACACTAAAACTCTCTTCACCTGAAGTTAAAAAAGTACTTTACTATACTTATAACAAGTTCCTTCAGTTTTATATTAAACCAAAAAATTTAGAAAAAAATAATAACTTATGCAATAAGTATACAAAGTTTGATTCTATTTTTGATCTGCTTGAATCTTTAAATCAAAGATTAATTACAGGTCACAAAGCAATTGAAGAAATAAACGGATTTATATTTAAGCACCCAGAATATAAAGAATTACTATACCTCATACTAGATAGAAATCTTAAAATAAGAGCTTCTAATAAATTAATAAACAAAGCAATACCTTCACTCTTGCCTGAATTTAATGTTGCTTTAGCAAACAAATATGATGATAAGACAAAGAAAAAGGTTGATTTAAAGAAAGATGTTTGGTATGTATCAAGAAAACTCGATGGTGTTCGTTGCCTGGTTGTGGTCGACGAAAAAGGAAAAGCAAAATCATACTCACGAGCAGGAAAACAATTTCATACTCTATCCTTGGTAGAAAAAGAAATAGAAAGCTTAGGGCTGAAGGATGTAGTCTTTGATGGTGAAATGTGCATAGTTGATAAAAACGGTAACGAAGACTTTCAAAGTATAATGAAAGAAATAAACCGAAAAGATCATACTATACAAAACGGTTTATTTCAGACATTTGACTACATTCCTTATAAAGATTTTTCAAAAGGTTACGGAGAATCATGCAAGTTTTTTCAAAGAATAGCTATACTACAAAAGATTCTTTCAGATAACAACTGTATTCATATAAGCTTTTTAGAACAAACACCTGTAACAAGCTTTGAAGAGCTTGATGCTTTATCTTCAACAGCTGCATTAAAAGGTTGGGAAGGTTTGATGCTAAGAAAAGATGATTTTTATAAAGGTAAAAGATCTAATGATATTTTAAAAGTTAAAACATTCTATGATAATGAATATACAGTAAAAAATATAAAACTTGGTCCTTTTAGATATGTTAAAGAAGGTAAAGAAGTAGAAGAAGAAATGCTAACTGCTGTTACTATAGAACATAAAGGTAATGAAGTTAGCGTAGGTAGCGGATTCTCTATTACGCAAAGACAAGAATTCTTTAAAGATCCAAGTGGTATTCTTAATAAAGAAATTACTGTTCAGTACTTTGAAGAGTCTCAAAATCAAAATGGAGAATACTCTTTAAGATTTCCTGTTATAAAGGCTATCCATGGAGAAAAAAGAACTTTATAAATGGAATTATGTTTTTACTGATATAAAGCCAAAAAATAAAGATTATGTCTATATGACAAATTTATCAACAAATATATTGGTTAAACGTAAAGATATTAATTACTACTTAAAAAAAGAATATCAAATAGGATACTGCAAACCTTATACATCATGCAGAACACAAAAAAACTTTTAAAATATTAAGCCAGCTTTTTAGCTGGTTTTTTATATATTTTTACCTTAATCATCTTGAAGTTGACGAAACAATAGGCTGCATATACGAGTAACAAATAAAGCTATTTTAATTTAAATAACATAATTATTATTATAAATTGTTTAAAGGAATATAATTTATTATGGCTTATTTAATCTCTGTTTTAATTTTATTGACTTCCATGATCAATATATCATATGGACAAAGTTATGAATGCGACAATAATTTTGGTGACTGTGGAACACCCGAACAAAGCGGAGGTGGAAAAGGTGGAGGTGGTTCTGTATTAATATCAAATACAGACTTAGGTGATACATATCAAAGTGCAGATGATTATGACAATGATGGAGTAGAAGATGCTTCAGATAATTGTATGAGAGTTTCTAACTATGATCAAGTTGATAGAGATGGTGATGGTAGAGGTGATTCTTGTGATAACTGTTTAACTGCATGGAATGAATTACAAGATGATACAGATGGAGATGGGATTGGAGACTTTTGTGATCCTGATATTGACAATGATCAAATTTTAAACGTTGATGACGAATGTCCTTATCAATATGGAAATTCAATTTGCTTTGAAGAATTAAACACACAACAACCTCGTAATCCTAATTTATATCCTAGTTCAAATAGTAATAGTGACAATACATATTTAAGAAAACCTAGAGATCCTTTAAGTAGTAAGCAAGGAGCATGCCAGACTATGAGTGGCAAAGCTAATGGATACTTTGCTTTTTTCTTGTTGATTCTTTTATTTATTTTATACAATTACAAAAATTAAATTATAATTAGTTTATTGAAACTTTAAGGAAACAATAGAAAGAAAATGAACTTAACAAAATCAAGTAGAAGTAAGGTAATTGAGTTTTTAAATAATTTTAGAGACTTACTTGATAATCATAAGGCAAAGATTACTTGTTACGGTGGTGATATAGAAATATATATTGATGGCATTGGTTATGTAGGGTATTTAGAAGATGATGAAGATCAGCTAAACTTAAGTGATGGTGAGAATATATTGTTTAAGAGCAAAAACTCTTCTAATATTTAATTCTACTTCTCTATAGTAATTATATTCTTGGGATTGACGAAGCAGTAGGTTGCCTATACAAGTAATTTATAGCTGTTATTTTTAATTTAATAAATTCTTTAATAATTATAGCTATCAAATAAAAGGTTATATTTTAAATGTCAAAGAACATTAATTTAACAAGAAATTACAACGGCTTATAAATAAAAATGTTTGAGAGAGGCGACAGAATTTATTTAAAGTATTCGGGTTCAAGTAAATTTTGTCAAATGTATATAGAAGAAGTAAATAATTTATATTCTATTGTTAAGATTATAAATCTTTCAGACAATACATTTATTTACAAAAAGTTTTCTAATAATATGCTATCAAAAGAAAACAATAAAGTAGAAGAAGATATTAAAAAAGGTGACTTAGTTTATTGTATTATAAATAAAGTTTATAAAGAAAAAGCTATAGTTTTAGATACTAAAGATACATTTGTAAGAGTAATGTTATCTGAAAGTTTAAAACAAAAAAAGATT
>MDTA01183809.1_pt1 | contig 25537 bp, 30 predicted proteins | sample 811151 | NCBI WGS metagenome assembly MDTA01 (sample SAMN05326648, study PRJNA326480) | marine metagenome | isolation source: seawater | place: Indian Ocean: South | collected 2010 | reverse complement strand
TTGTTAAAAAGAGTGGAAGAAAATCACCATTTGATAGAGATAAATTATCAAAGTCAATTTACATTGCTCTAAAAAAAAGACCAATTGATACCGACACTGTTGAAAAATTTATAACAAATATTTCTAGAGCACTTGAAGAAATAGGTCAAAATGAAATTTCATCTAATGCAATTGGAAAAATGGTAATGGATGGTTTAAAAAATTTAGACCCTGTAGCCTATGTGAGATTTGCATCTGTTTATCGAAACTTTAGAGAGGAAAAAGATTTTGTACAATTTGTAGATAAAATCGATGTCTTCAAAAAAAGATAATATCAGAAAAGACTTACGATTTTTAAATATGGCTTTAAATTTAGCTGAAACTGCTAAATATAAAACTGGTTCAAATCCTGCTGTTGGTTGTTTAGTGGTAAAAGATGATCAGATTATATCATTTGGTGTAACGAATAAAAATGGAAGACCTCATGCAGAACAAATTGCCCTTAATAAAAGAAAATTTCCTGGATCAACTTTGTATGTATCTATGGAACCATGTACTCATACTGGCAAAACAGCACCATGCACAAACTTTATATCAAACTCAAGAATAAAAAAAGTAGTTTATGGTGCTAATGATATAGACCCACGCACTGCTTTTAAATCTAAAAAAATTTTAAGAAAGAAAAAAATTTTATCTTATTCATATGAAAAAAATAAAATTTTTGGAAAATTTTATAAAGATTATTTTTATCATAAAAAAAATCAAATTCCTTACGTAACGGGTAAAATTGCATGTTCAAAAGATTTATTTATTCTGTCTAAGAAATCAAAAAAAATTACCTCTTTAGAAACTGACAGAATTTTTCATATTTTAAGAAGCAACAGTCATGCGATTATCACCTCTTCTAGAACTGCCAATTATGATAATCCAAAATTAAATTGTAGATTACAATCACTAGAAAATCTTTCACCAAAAAGAATAATTATAGATAAGGATCTCAAAATTAAAAATAACTTATACCTTATAAATACAGCAAAAAAACAAAAGACAATTATTTTTTATAATAAATCAGATAAAACTAAAATTAAATATTTAAAATCAAAAGGAGTTATTTTAAAAAAAATCAAATTAAATAAAAATAACCAGTTTGATTTAAAAAAAATACTTAAACAACTTTATAGTATGAATATTTCTTATATTTTATTAGAATGTGGAAGGAATTTATTACAAAATTTTTTAAGACAAAATCTAATTAACGAATTTTTTCTACTTAAAAGCAAAAAAAAATTAGGAAATAATGGACGTATTAACATTAGAATGTTAAAAAATGATTTAAGTAAATATTTTTCCTACAGTAAAATTGTGGAAAAAAATAATACGAACGATTTAATTCTGAAATATTTTTAGTTATGTTTAATGGCATTATTTATAATCAAGGAGTTATTAATAAAATTCAAAAAAAGAAAAACGGGATGACAATATCATTGAGCTCAAATATTAAAATTTCTAGTAAAGATGTAGGTATGTCAATTTGTTGCGACGGAGTATGTCTTACCTTAACTTCACATAGTAATAAAATTAGTCAGTTTTATCTTTCAAATGAAACATTAAAAAAGTCAAAATTTTCAAAAATAAAAATTTATGACAAAGTTAACCTTGAACTTCCACTAAAATTCGGCCAAAGAATTTCAGGTCATATTTGTCAGGGTCACGTAGATTGTATCGCAATTTTAAAATCGAAAAAAAAAATTGATAAATCATATGTTCTTACGTTTAAAATAAAAAAAAAAATGCTAAAAGATTTAATTGAAAAAGCATCAATTTTGATTAATGGTGTTTCATTAACAATTTCAAAAATTTTAAATGATGGATTCCAGATTTGGGTGATACCACACACTCTTAAACTTACTAATTTATCTCAATTAAAGAAGAACGATCCGGTTAATGTAGAAATAGATATTCTTTCTAAGTATGTAAAAAAAAATATAAATGCAAAAAGCTAATTACACATCTATAGATAAAATCATTCAAATTGCAAAAAGGGGTGATATGTACATTCTAGTTGATGATGAAAATCGCGAAAATGAAGGTGATTTAGTAATACCAGCATTTAATGTTAATGAAAAAAAAATTAATTTTATGGCTAAAAATGGCAGAGGGTTAATTTGTTTATCTCTTTCGAACAAACAAGCAAAAAAATTAAACCTATCGCTAATGTCCCCAATTAATAAATCAAGAAATCAAACTGCTTTTACAATTTCAATTGAAGCAAGACGAGGAATTACTACTGGTATCTCCGCAAAAGACAGATCAAGGACCATAAAAACAGCGATAAATGAAAATGTTAAAAAAAATGAAATAATTTCTCCTGGTCATATTTTTCCAATTATCGCAAAAGATGGAGGAGTTTTAGTTAGGGCTGGTCACACAGAAGCATCTGTAGATATCTCAAAATTAGCAAAAAAAAATGCTTCAGCAGTGATTTGTGAAATAATGAACGATGAAGGTAAAATGATGAAAGGAAAAGAACTTATAAACTTTTCCAAAAAACATAATTTAAAGATTGCTAAAATTGAGGATCTTATTGCTTATCGTCTTAAAAATGAAAAATTAATAAAATTAAAAAAAACTGATAAGATTATTATCAAAAAACAAAATTTTACCATTAAAGTTTTTGAAAATTTATTAGATGGTTCAGAAAATTTTGCATTAATCAAAGGAAAAATAAGAAAAAAAGGCAATGTAAGAGTGAGGGTAATTACATCAAACTTAATTGAAAATTATTTACTTGGAAAGAAAATGCCAAATTCATTTGATAAAACAATAAATTATTTTAAAAAATTTAATAATTGCGTATTAGTTTTTATAAGAGATACCAATCTAAAATCAGTATCTCAAACACTTAGAGAGCTTAAATCATATAAAGAAAAAAAAAATAAAAGTGAAAATTTGATTAAAAACTATGGTATAGGAGCACAAATAATTAAATCATTAGGAATCAAGAATATGGTATTAATTACTAGATCTTTGAAGAAAGTAATAGGATTAGATGGATTTGGTATTAAAATTGTAAAACAGGAAATATTAAAATGAGGAAAAAGATTTTAATTGTGGTCGCTGATTATTATAAAAATATTTCAAAAGGGTTATTGGACTCAACCAAAAAACACTTAAAAAATAGTTTTTATACTAAAGAAATTTTTGTACCTGGTGTTTTTGAAATCCCCATCGTAATTGCAAAAAATATTAAAAAATACGAAGCTTTTATAGCTTTAGGATGTGTTATAAAAGGTGAAACACCACATTTTGACTTTATATCCAAAGCAACAACGCAATCATTAATGGACATATCTGTCAATTTTAAAAAACCAGTTGGTAACGGAGTAATTACTTGTTTAAATAAAAAACAAGCCTTAGCAAGACTCAAGAAAGGTGCAGAAGCTGCTTATGCAGTTGAAAAATTATTAAGTCTATAAAATGAAAAATGATACAACAGCTTTAAATAACCCACGTGTAATTATAATCCAAAAGCTATATAGCAAATTTTTCAATAATGAAAAAAAGATTGATTTTCCAAAGCATAGATATAAAAAATTTATAAAAGATGTTGTGAATGGTTCGCTTGAGAGAAACGATATAATAGTTGAAGAAATTACAAATCATCTTAAAAAAGATCTTGATCTCAAAAGACAAGACATGGTTTTTCAAATAATTATCAAATCTGCAATATTTGAGATATTATATAAGCCGAAAACATCTATAAAAATTATAATCAAAGAGTATTTAAATGCATCAAATTTTTTCTTAGATGAATCTCAAACAAAGTTTTTAAATGCATTATTAGATAAAATTTCCAAAAAAATTAGATATTGATGCAAGAAGAAATAATTATAGATAAATTTCTTAAAAAAATTTCCCTTAAAAATAAAGGAGCATTAAAACTTCAGGATGATGTTTTTTTTGATAAACAAAAAGGAATTATAATCACTTTAGATACTTTTAATGAAAACATACATTTCTTAAAAAATAGCAAAAAAAAACTAATAATTAAAAAGGTATTAAGAGCTTCAATATCTGATCTTATATGTAAAGGAGTGAAGCCCAGATATTATTTTTTGTCAGCCTCCGGTAATAAAGATAGTTTTAATAAAAAAGATTTAAAACAAATAATAGGCTCTTTAAAAGAAGAACAATCTAAATTTGGTATACTTTTATCAGGTGGTGATACTACCTTTTCTAAAACAATGTCTTTTACTATATGCGTTGTTGGTTTTTCAAATTCTATTGTAAAGAGAAATAATACAAAATTAAATGATGATATTTATGTTACAGGAAATATAGGTGATAGTTTTATTGGTTTGAAAATTTTAAAAAATGAAATTAAATGTCCGAGTTTTCTTAAAAAATATTTTGTTAACGCTTTTTTTATGCCTAAAATACCAATTTCTATAGTACCCCATTTGCACAAAATTGCTAATTCCTCCATCGATGTATCAGATGGTCTTTTGATTGACATTCAAAAGATGGTCAAAAACCAAAAAAGATCTTTTGAAATATATCTAGACAAAGTTCCTGTTTCATCAAAGCTTAAGAAAATAATTAAATTAAATAAGTTTAATTTAGAAAAGATTATTTTTAATGGTGACGATTATCAGACGGTATTCACAGCCAAAAAAATGTACAGAAAAAAAATAAATTATCTTTCTTCAAAATTAAATATCAAAATCACTAGAATCGGTAAGATAATTGAAAATAAAACAGATTCTTGTGTTATTTCTGGGACTAAAAGACTAAATTACTCAAAATATCCAGGTTATTCACACTTTTTTTAAAAAACTAAATATTGATATTTTTTAGCATTTTTGTAATAAGCGTTTTTTAATATTAATTTTTTTTAATGTCCGTTAATACAGAAACAATTTTATTTTACACAATTTTAGCAGGACTATTGTCTATAGTTTATGGCTATATTACAGGAAAAAGTATTCTTGCTTCAAGCACTGGAAATAAAAAAATGCAAGATATTGCTTCTGCGATTCAAATTGGTGCTAAGGCATATCTAAACAGACAGTATAAAACAATTTCAATAGTTGGATTGGTTGTTTTAATTATAATCAGTGTTTCTTTCAGTTTTTTAGTTGGTTTGGGTTATTTAATAGGTGCTACTTTATCTGGTATAGCAGGTTACGTAGGAATGCTAGTTTCTGTAGAAGCTAATGTAAGGACGGCAGAAGCTTCTAGAAAAGGATTATCAAAAGGTTTGTCAATTGCTTTTAAATCTGGAGCTGTGACAGGTATGTTGGTTGCCGGACTCGCTCTCTTGTCAATTGCGGTTTATTATTATCTTTTGTTAAAATTTAATATTGACGAAAGAGAAATGATTAATGCATTAATAGCTTTAGGATTTGGTGCTTCTTTAATATCAATTTTTGCTAGATTAGGTGGTGGTATTTTTACTAAAGGAGCTGACGTTGGAGCCGACTTGGTTGGAAAGGTTGAAGCTGGTATTCCAGAAGATGACCCAAGAAATCCTGCAGTTATAGCAGACAATGTTGGAGACAATGTTGGTGACTGTGCTGGGATGGCTGCAGATTTATTTGAGACATATGCTGTAACAATTGTTGCTACCATGGTGCTTGCTCATATTTTTTTTCATAATGATATGAACATGATGTTGTATCCTTTAACAATTGGCGGAGTATGTATTTTAACATCTATTATTGGTACCTTTTTTGTCAGATTAGGAAACTCAAAAAATATAATGTTTGCTCTTTATAAAGGTTTTATCGTAACTGCAGTGACATCTCTAATAGCATTATATCCTCTAACTGATTATGTTTTAGGATTAGATAATATTTACACAGTGAATGATAAAATCTTTAATGGTATGAGTCTCTATTATTGTGGTGTAATAGGTTTGATTATAACTGGTTTGATTATATGGGTAACTGAATATTATACTGGAACAAATTACAGACCTGTAAAAAGTGTTGCTTCCTCTTCTATTACTGGACACGGCACAAATGTTATTCAAGGTCTAGCCGTTTCAATGGAAGCAACCGCAATTCCTGCACTAATAATTGTTTCTGGAATATTATTAACAAATTATATCGCTGGATTGTTTGGAATAGCGATAGCTGTTACTGCCATGTTAGCTTTAGCAGGAATGGTTGTAGCTCTGGACGCTTATGGACCCGTAACTGATAATGCAGGTGGAATAGCAGAAATGTCCAATTTACCCAAAAATGTAAGAAAAACTACTGATGCACTGGACGCTGTTGGTAATACTACAAAAGCAGTCACAAAAGGTTATGCTATTGGTTCTGCTGGATTAGGAGCATTAGTATTGTTTGCAGCATACACAGAAGATATCAAGTTCTTTTCTCAATTAAAAGGTTCTAATTTAGAAAATGTAGTGGTGAGCTTTGATCTTTCTAACCCATTTGTAGTGGTAGGGTTATTGGTTGGTGGAATGTTACCTTATCTTTTTGGCTCTATGGGAATGCAAGCAGTAGGAAGAGCAGGGGGCGCAGTAGTGATCGAAGTACGTCGACAATTCAAGAAAATACCAGGAATAATGAAAAGAAAAGCAAAACCAGATTATGGTAAGTTAGTCGATTTATTAACTCGTGCAGCTATAAAAGAAATGATAATTCCCTCATTACTTCCAGTCTTGTCTCCAATAATTCTATACATGATAATTTTTCAAATTGGTGGTCAAGTTGCAGCTTTGTCGTCAGTAGGTGCTATGTTACTCGGAGTAATAATTACAGGATTATTTGTTGCAATATCAATGACAGCAGGTGGAGGTGCTTGGGACAATGCAAAAAAATACATAGAAGACGGAAATTTTGGTGGAAAAGGTTCTGAAGCACATAAAGCAGCAGTGACTGGTGATACAGTGGGTGACCCTTATAAAGATACTGCAGGACCAGCAGTCAATCCAATGATCAAAATTACAAACATAGTAGCCCTATTACTTTTAGCGGTTATAGCTGGTTGAATATTAGTTACCCGTTCTTCTCGTTTTTCTTTTTCCTAAAGGATCGTTAAGTTTTTGCCTTAAACTTGATAAAAATTCATATACAAAGGATTCTTTACTATAAACTCTTTTGGTTGAATCCTTTGAAAATTTAACATCTTTCATATTTTCTTTATTATAAAAATCTTTTTTAACAAGAATTCCTCTACTATTAATTTCTAATATTAATACATCATTTTTGACTAGTTTTGTTGTACCTAGTTTCATTATCGAGTTGTTAGAAATTACTCTTTCTATGTATATCCAAATATCATTATCAAATGTATCTTTAGTCGAGGGCGGACCCAAAAGCTGCATAATTTCGTTACTATTTGTTTCATCAACTACTAGATTTTTTTGTTTTTTTTCAAGGAAATGAATACCGTGATGATTTTCAACTTTTTTTAAATTACAATTTGAAATAAATAGTAATAATATTATTAATAAATAATTTTTCATGAATAAAAAATATATTAATGTTTATAGCAATATTGTCAATTTAACTAGAAATAAAGATTTATATGTCGATTTTACAAAATCTGATGAGTTTTCTGATAGATTAATTTTCTTTTTGTTCCATTTTGGTTTTTTTTTAAAATCTTTTAAAAACAGACACGATAAAAAAGAATTGCAAAATATTTATGATTTCTGTTTTAGACAATTAGAGTTAAGTATAAGAGAAATAGGATATAGTGATGTCACTATAAACAAAAAAATGAAAACTTATATAAATACTTTTTATGCAATATTAGATAATATTAATAATTGGTCTGAACTTGAGGTCTTAAAAAAAAAACAAATACTTGAAAATTTCCTAAATATTAAAATAAATTCTAATTATTTGACTAATTACTTTGATAATTATCTTTTACAGTTATCAAATAACACTTTAAATTATTATACAAAAGGTGTAATAAACAGATAATATGGCAGTTCCAAAAAGAAAAACATCACCCTCTAGAGCAGGAAAAAGAAGATCACATATAAAGTTTTCTGCAAAAAATGTCGTTGAAGATAAGAAGTCAGGTGAATATAGACTTTCTCATCATCTTGATTTAAAAAGTGGCACATATAAGGGTAGACAGGTTTTAGACCCAAAGGATTAGATTTAGAAAGTTAAATAATGATTAAAATTGCATTAGATGCAATGGGAGGCGAAGGCTCACCTGATAAAGTAATCGACGGTGTTATTTTACATCATAAGAATAACAAAGATTCATTTTACAAATTATTCGGTAACAAAAATCAAATTAGCAATTTGATTAAAGATAAAATAAATGAAAAATTCTATGAAATTATAGATACAAATGATCGAGTTAAAGATAGCGATACACCTCTGCAAGCTGCAAAAAGAAAAACAACAAGTATGTGGCAAGCTATTCAAAGTGTTAAAGAAAAAAAATCAGATATCGTAATATCTGCTGGTAATACCGGAGCTTTGTTCGTGATAGCAAAATTAAATTTAGAAATGATTAAAGATATTTCGAAACCTGCCTTATCAGCCTTATGGCCAAATAAAAAGGGAATGAGTGTTGTCTTAGATCTAGGTGCAAACATTGAATGTAATGAAAAAAACTTAATTGACTTTAGCGTTATGGGTTCCTCATTATTAAAATCATTATTTCCATATGAAACACCAAAAGTTGCATTATTAAACATTGGTTCAGAGGATTATAAAGGAAACGATACTATAAAAAAAACTTTTCAGTACCTTAATGAAAAAAAAAATGATGGATTTGAATTTAAAGGTTACATTGAAGGTAATAATTTAATGAATGGCGATGTAAATGTTATTGTAACTGACGGCTTTACTGGTAACGTAGCTCTTAAAACAGCTGAAGGCACAGCTAATTTTATTACTTCTGAATTAAAAAAATCTTTTAATGATTCTTTTTTAGGAAAATTATCAGCACTAATAAATATTAAAAATCTTAAAAGTTTTAAAGAAAAGTTAGATCCAAGGTTATATAATGGTGCAATCTTACTTGGATTAAACTCACCAGTTATAAAGAGTCACGGTTCAATTGATTATATAGGATTTTCATATTCTCTTGATGTATGTTATAAAATTGTAAAAGGTAATTTAATAGAAAAAATAAAAAAAAATATAATTTAATGAGAGTAAATCTTACAAAAAAAGATATTGCCAATTCAATATACATGCAAATTGGTTTTTCAAAAAAAATAACAGAAAATTTACTTGATGATTTAATTTTTATTATAAAGGAAAATATAAAGAAAAATAAAAAACTTAAATTAAGTAATTTTGGCACTTTTACTATACGCGAAAAAAAAAAAAGAATTGGAAGGAATCCAAAAACTAAGGAAGAAAAAATTATAAATTCTAGAAATGTAATTCAATTTAAACCATCTAAAAAATTTAAAAATTATTTAAACATGGAAAATGATGCCAAGTGAAAAAACATATAAAACAATAGGTGAGGTTGCCAGAATTCTTGGTCTAGTTAATCAAAATAATGAAAAATCTAATACTCATACACTCCGCTTCTGGGAAAAACAATTTAAACAAGTTAAGCCTGTTGTCCTTAATGGTAATAGAAGATATTATGATAAAAAAAATATCGAGATTTTAAAAAAGATTAAATTTCTACTAAAAGACAGTGGAATGACAATTAATGGTGTAAAAAAAATGCTTAATAATAAAGAAACATTAATTCTTGACGATATTAAAAATAAATCTATAAAAGATAAAATTAAAAATATATCTAAAATTGCAAAAGATTTAAAAACTTTTAAAAATGGCTAAGAAAACACACATTAAAGTAAGACTTGTACCTGAAGAAAAACCTAATAGTCCTTTTTTTTATTATGTAAAAAAACCATCAGGTGGAGAAAAGGCAAAAATTAAATTAAAAGCAAGAAAATATAATCCATCAACAAGAAAACATGAGATCTTTGTTGAAAAAAAATTACCTCCTCATAGTAAATAATTATTTTTTCTTTAATTTCCGAAATTCATAATCAATATAGGCAGAAATCATTTCTTTCCAAATTTTATTTGTTACTTTTGTGTCAATTTTTTTTCGTTTTGATTTAATTCTAATATTTTTAAGAATGTTTTTAATTCTATTTCTATCTATTACTTCTTTTTTATTTTTTTTTAATTTTATAACATTATTGATTATGGTGGTTCTTTTTTTTATAATATTTAAAAGTTTATCATCTAATAAATCCAGCTTTTTTCTTAATTTATCTAATTTTTTTTGATTTATTGGCGACATTTTATTAATTGGAATTTTTCTTTATTAATATAATTAATATACTATGTATATAGAGAATAAAATTCAAAAAAAATATATTTATTATTGGCTAATTTTATCATTTTTATTAGTATCTTTGATGATAGCTGTTGGTGGACTTACAAGGTTAACTGACTCAGGTTTATCAATAACAAAATGGGAATTATTTTCTGGTATATTTCCACCAATAGATAATAACGATTGGAATAATTATTTTAATTTATATAAAGAAACCTCTGAATATAGGTATCAAAATTATTTAATGAGCATCGATGAATTTAAAGTTATATTTTGGTGGGAATGGGCACATAGAAATCTTGGTAGATTAATTGGTGTTTTTTATTTAGTTCCGCTAATTTATTTCACTTTCAAGGTTGGTTTTAAAAAAATAATTAATCTTTATTCGATTTTATTTTTAATATGCTTTCAGGGGTTTATGGGTTGGTATATGGTAACCAGCGGCTTAACAGATAGAGTAGATGTTAGTCATTTCAGACTATCGGTTCATTTATTATTTGCTTTCATAATATTGTCTTTAATTTTATGGAATATTTTTCATTTAAAAGTTCAAACAGAAAAGATTATTAAAAAAAGCTATTTAATGTCTTTATTCTTTTTAATTATAATTTTTTTACAAATTATAATCGGTGCTTTTGTCTCTGGTATGGACGCAGGAAAAATATATAATTCTTGGCCATTAATGGGATCTAGTTATTATCCAGACGATAATAATTTTTTAAATTTTTTTAAATTGTCTGCCTTCAGTGAACCATCATTGGTTCAATTTATGCACAGAAATTTAGCATATTTAATCTTGTTTATTTACTTTATTTTATTTTTAAATATTTATATGAAAAAACTTTATTATTTTTATAATATAATTAATTCCATAGGAATTTTGCTTTTAATTCAAATAATTCTTGGTATTTCAACTTTATTGACTGGTGCACATATATTCCTTGCTTCAATGCACCAAATAAGTTCAATTTTTCTTGTAAGTCTATCAGTTTATTTTTTTTTCTTAAATCGAAAAGAAAAAAAAAGCAAAACTTATTTTGCAGGATAATTTTTTAAAATAAATTTCTTCAATACTGCTAAAACTCTGTCTGCTTCTTCTAGAAGCATCATATGACGACAATTATCTATAACATCAACTCTACTATTATCAATTAAATCTGCTAGTTTTCTTCCCTCTTTAACTGGACACATTTTGTCACCTGTTGCTAAAATTGAAAGTGTAGGTATTTTAATTTTTTTTGCAGCCTCAAAACCATTTTTATAATTATCGCATGCTCTAAAATCTACTCCTAAGGTATCTTTTATACTTCTCGTTTGTGCCAACATTGAACCGGTATTTAAATGATACAATCCTGGAACTGGATGTCCACCAAAATGACCAGCTGGGCCATGAGCCCAATCCATCATTAAGTCCACTGCTTTTGGGTCATTGTTTTCTGCTAGCGATAAAAGCTCTGGGTTCATTGGGATTGCTCCAGCTCCACCCATTAAACTTAAAGTTTTAATCTTATTTGGGTTTCTAGCAGTACACTCCATGGTAACCAAACAACCTTGCGAATGACCTACTAAAGAAGCTTCTTTAAATCCCACAGCGTCAATAACATCGCTGACCCAATCGGCCATGTCCTCAATTGATACTAAGCATTTTCCTGATGATAAGCCATGACCTGGCATGTCTACAGCTAATACACTGTAACCATGAAATGCAAAGTATCTTGTTTGTAAAACCCAACACATGTGAGTTAAACCACTTCCATGAATAAAAACTATTAATGGTTTACTTTTGTCAAAAGGTCTTCCACCAGTCGATGCATAAACTTCTTGATTATTTACTTTAAACTTCATTGATTTGAGACAAGTCTGGGTTTTCTAGCAGCTCTAAAACCATTCTCAAAATCATTTTTGATATCTTCTATATCTTCTATACCAACAGACAGTCTTATCATATCGTGTGACAAACCAGCAAATTTCAAAGTAGCTTCATCCATTTGTGAATGTGTTGCTGAAGCTGGATGAATGACCAAAGTTCTTGTATCCCCAACATTTGCAAGATGAGAAGCTAATTTAACATTGTTAATAAATGCTTCACCCGCTTCTTTTCCACCTTTTATTCCAAAAGCAATCATTGAACCCCGACCATTTGGTAATAGTTTTTTTGCTAATTCATGATCTGGATGATCCGGAACACTAGGGTGTGAACCCCAAGCCACACTTTCATGTTTCGATAAATAATCGACCATTTTTTCAGCATTTGAACAATGTTTTTGCATTCTTACAGACAATGTCTCTATACCTTGAAGTACATTCCAAGCATTTTGTGGACTAAGACACGGGCCAAAGTCTCTCATTCCTTCAGCTCTAGCTTTCATTGTAAAAGCAGTTGGACCAAACTCTTCAGCAAAAGATAGGCCATGATATCCCTCATAGGGTTTTGTCATAGTAGGAAACTTATCATTTTGCATCCAATTAAACTTTCCACCTTCAACTATAATCCCTGCCATTGATGATCCGTGACCAGCCATCCATTTAGTTAATGAATGAACAACGATATCAGCTCCATGTTCAATTGGTCTGCATAAATATGGGGTTTGATATGTTGCGTCGATCATTAATGGTATTCCTGCTTCATGAGCAATTTTAGCAACTTCTGGCATATTCATCAACTCGTTACCTGGATTCCCAACCAATTCACCAAATATACCTTTGGTATTTTTCTGTATAGCTTTTTTAAATCCTTCGGTATCTCTTGGTTTAACAAAAGTAGTTTTTATTCCAAATTTTGGAAGTGTTAGTCTGAATAAGTTAACAGTTCCGCCGTATAGTTGAGAAGATACTACTAAATGGTCTCCTGCCTCGCACAAGGTCATTACTGCTAAGAAGATTGCACTCATCCCAGACGAGGTAGCTAAGGCTGCTGTTCCACCTTCTAAAGATGCTACTCTTTCTTCCAATACTGCAACTGTTGGGTTTGAAATCCTGCTATAAATATGCCCACCTCTTTCTAAATTAAATAATGCAGCCGCGTGGTCTACATCATCAAACAAATATGAAGTTGTTTGATATATTGGAACTTGTCTTGAGCCAGCATTTTTGTGAGGTTGATAGCCAGCATGTAAACTTAATGTATCGAATTTGTATGTTTTAGGGTCATTTTTTTTATCACTCATTGATTGCTCCTTTAAATTATGTATGTTTTACCATACAGTTTAAAAACAAAATACTTTAATTTTATTTTTTTTAAGACAATTTTAATAAAATTTAACAAGACATAATATCAAATTAACTGCATATTTATTGGTTTTTTTACAAATTGGTGTTTGCAATTAATTTGACAATCTTTACAATTATAAGTATTAATCCCGCTCAATGACAAAATACATCAAAAAAAGCGAAATTAACAATAATTGGTATGAGATTGATGCAACAAATGCAGTTGTTGGGAGATTAGCATCTGTAATTTCGAAAATATTGAGAGGAAAAAACAAAACAACTTATACCCCTCATATGGACAATGGTGATTTTGTAATAGTAAAAAATATTGAACAAATTAAATTCACAGGGAAAAAGTTTCAGGATAAAAAATATTATAGACACACAGGCCATCCTGGTGGAATTAAAGAGACAACACCAGAGAAACTTTCGAAAAAAAAACCAGGAGAAACATTGAAACTTGCAGTAAAGAGAATGCTGCCTGGTGGACCCCTTGGAAAAAAACAATTAACAAAACTTAAAATTTACACAGGTCAAAACCATCCACATACTGCTCAAAATCCAAAAATTATTGAATTAAATAAACTTAATAACAAAAACTTAATCAGAAATTAATGGAAACAGTTTCAAAAATTAAAGATAGTCGATATGCAACTGGCCGAAGAAAAACTTCGATAGCAAAAATATGGCTTAAAAAGGGTTCGGGAAAGATAATAATTAATGGTATTGATTATGAAAAATATTTTAAAAGAGCGAGTCACAAAATGCAATTATTAAGACCATTTGAAATTACAAACCAATCTACAAATTTTGACGTTAAATGTAGTGTTAAGGGTGGGGGACATACTGGTCAAGTTGGAGCAATGGTACTAGGCATATCAAAAGCTTTATTGCAATTTGATAGTGAATTAAAAACAACTTTAAAAAAAGAAAAGTTAACCACACGAGACTCTAGGTCAGTTGAACGTAAAAAATACGGTCATAGAAAAGCCAGAAGAAGTTTTCAATTTTCTAAAAGATAATTTTAATTTAAATAAAAATACAATAGGATTTAATATGCTAAAGTTAAATGTATTAGTCGCTGGTGCATCTGGTTATATTGGGCTTCAATTAATAAAACTTATTTTAAAACATAAAAATTTGAAAATCAGATATTTGTGTGGCGATAGTTCAATCGGTAAAAATTTAAGTAAATACGATATTTATTTTAAAAGAAAAAAACTTCCAAAAATTATCAAATTTAATTTCAATTTATTAAAAAAAGTAGATGTTGTATTTACAGCTCTTCCAAATGGTGAAGCACAGAAAATTTCAAAAAAAATATCTAAAAATAATATTTTAATAGATCTAGCAGGTGATTTTAGATTAAGTAATAAAGATTATTTTAAATGGTATAAAATAAAACATAAAGCCAAACAGAAAATTCACAAAAGTATTTATTCATTACCTGAAATAGTTAATAAAAAAGTAAAAAATTATCAAATATTGTCATGTCCAGGTTGTTATCCAACTTCAATCTTATTACCACTTGTCCCACTTATTAAAAAAAATTTAATATCAAATAAAAATATAATAATTGACTCAAAGTCTGGATATTCTGGTGGAGGTAGAGGTATTCATAAAAAGTATAAAAATAAAAATTTATATGAGTCATTAAGAGTATATGGGGTTTCTACTCATAAACATAATCCTGAAATTAAAAGCGCTATTAAAAACTTCACAAATAGAAATATTGATTTTATATTTACACCACATCTTTCTCCAATGTTTAGAGGTATATTAAGTACAATTTATATTGATCTTAATAAAAATTTTAAAATTAAAGTATTAATTAATGAATTGAAAAGATTTTATAAAAAAAATAAATTTATTAAAATATTGAAAAAAAACACTCTATTGAGCACTAATGAGGTAATAGATACAAATTACTGTTATATTTCAATTTGTGAAACTAGTTCTAAAAATAAGATTATATTATTATCTGCGATAGATAATCTTATTAAAGGTGGTTCAGGACAGGCTATTCAAAATCTTAATAACTATTTTGACTTTCCTTCTAATAGAGGTTTAGAATGAGGATTATTTTATTATTAATTATATTAACCTCGTGTACTAAAAATATTGATAATAAACAAAATATAGATTTCAAAGACGATATTTCTTTCAATGAGTTTAAAAATTCGTTGATAGAATACACTAAATTGTCTAATTATCCTAAAATTGATGAATAACAAAAGCAAAAAAATAAATATTGCAATTATAGGTCTTGGCCAAATTGGCAATTATCTCTACAATGAATTAAGACTAAAAAAAAATGAAATTGGTACCTTAACTAATAGTAAAATTAACATTGTTGCAATTTCAGCAAAAAACCCAAAAAAAAAAAGAAGATACAGTGTAAACCAAAAAATTTTTTACAAAAATCCATTTGATATATTTAAAAATAAAAAAATTGACATTGTTTTTGAATGTATAGGACAAAAAGATGGCATTTCAAAAAAAATAGTCGAATACGCCTTAAAAAATAGTATTCATGTAATTACACCAAACAAAGCATTGATCGCAAAACATGGAGATTATCTCTCAAAGATTGCTGAGGCTTATAAAGTAAATTTAGAATTCGAAGCTTCAGTAGGAGGGGGAATACCTGTAATTAGAACAATTAAAGAAGGGTTAGCTACAAATAAGATTAATAAAGTTTATGGTATTCTTAATGGTACGTGCAATTACATATTATCTGAAATGGAGAGAACAAAAAAAAAATTCTCTGAAATTTTAAAAAAGGCGCAGTCGTTGGGTTATGCAGAACCAGGAAATCCGAAATTAGATCTCAATGGATATGATACTTTAGCGAAAGTGCAAATCTTGTCATCATTATCGTTCAATAAGAAAATTTCAAAAAAAAATTATTTAATGGAAGGCATTGAAAATCTCGATCCAAAAGATTTTGTTATTGCTGAAGAATTAAATTTAAGAATAAAATTATTAGGCATTACTGAAATAATTAACAAACAACTTTTTGAGAGAGTACATCCATGTCTTGTAAAAAAAAATACTTATATTGGCAATGTTAATGGAGTAATGAACGCAGTAATTTTACAAGGCAATCCTGTAGGTGAAACGGTTTTACAAGGTGAGGGCGCAGGACCGGAGCCTACATCATCTGCTTTAATGTCTGATTTATTGTCAATCCTTAGAGGAAATATTAAATTTCCTTTCGGTATAGCATATAATAAAAGAAAAAATATAGATTTGTATAATATTAATAAATATTCAAACTCATTATACTTTCGCTTTGAGGTTAAAGATAAACCTGGTGTTCTTTCACAGATAACTAAATCTTTAGCTCAAAATCATATATCTATTCAAAGACTGATACAAAAACCTGATAATAAAACTAAAACAGCTTCTATAGTAATAATCACTCATAAAACTGAAGAACTTAATTCTATGAAGTTTTTAAAAGTGATTCAGAAAAACAAGAATATTATTAAAAAGCCGGTTTTATTGAGGCTTTTTTAAATATGGAAATTTATGTAAAACTTTTTGAAGTTATTTTTCCTGTTTTTTTTATAATAGGCATTGGTTATTACTTAGGTAAAAAAAATCCTAAATTTGATACCAATTTTATAACTAATTTTGCTGGTAACATTGGCACTCCTGCAATGATTTTTTATACTGTTACAACCACAGGAATTACGCTTAACATTTTTATTCATTATTTTATTTACGCAATAATAGTAATTACAGGTTTTTCTATAATTGGAATAATTATTCTCTATTTACTAAATAAAGATCTGGTTATGGAATTGCCGCCTCTAATTTTGCCAAATACCGGCAATATGGGGATCCCAATATGCCTCTTTGCTTATGGCTCTCAAGGTTTAGGTGTTGCATCTGCAATCGCTTCCGTAATAATTCTGTTTCATTTTACATTAGGTGTTTTCTTAGCAAAAAAAAAATTTTCTTTTGATATTGTTATTAAAAGCCCACCTGTTTACGCAATTATTGTATCTGTATTGTTTTTATATTTTAAAATCAAAACACCAATATTTTTAGAAAATACCACTTTTCTTTTAACTTACGCAACAATTTTTTTGGTCTTAATGTCTCTTGGTATTGCTCTAACTAGATTTAAATTTTCTCTTAAAAATTCGATAATTCTTTCATTGTGTAGAGTTGTAATAGGCCCAATAATTGGATTTACAGCAATATATTACTTTAACCTAGAAGGCTTTGCTGCTGGTGTTTTGTTGATACAAAGTGCAATGCCAAGCGCTATCTTAAATTATTTAGTTGGTAGTATGTACTCTCCAAAAAAAGTTGTTGATAGTATTGCAAGCACAATAGTGGTTTCAACTTTAATGTCTTTTATTACCATTCCAGTGATCGTCTATATCTCTCTAAAATATTTCAATTAAATGAAAGCAATAACATTTAATTTATTAGCTTGGATAATTTTGCCAATAATGGATGGATTTGCAAAATATTTAAGTTCAAATTTGCCAGTTTTGCAAATTACTTGGGCAAGGTATTTTTTTACAGTCATCTTTACATTTCCTATAATGTTTTTTTTTTTTAAAAAAACCTTAGTGTGGACAAATCAGCCAAAATTACAAATAGTTAGAGGGTTAATATTATTATTTGCAAATATATGTTTTTTTTACTCAATATCTATTATCTCTTTAGCTAAAGCACTTACATTAGCATTTATTGCACCATTAATTGTGACAGCATTTTCTCCATTGTTTCTTAATGAAAGTGTTGGTCTAAGAAGATGGACAGCCGTTTTTTTAGGGTTTATTGGTTCTTTAGTAGTAATAAGACCTGGTATTCTTGAAATTAATTTAGCTAGCTTAGCAGCTCTTGCGACAGGAATACTTTATGGTTTTTACATCTTAATCACTCGAAAATTAAGTTCATCTGACAACCCTTTATTGACTTTGCTTTTAACTGGAATGGTAGGGGCCATAATTGTATCTACTATAATGCCTTTTATATGGGTTAAACCCACGCTTCTACAGTGGTCTATGATGGCAACAATAGGTGTTCTGGCAAGTATTGGACATTTTTTTCTTATACTATCTTTAAAGTACGCTGATGCGTCTAAGTTAGCTCCGTTTAGTTATTTTGAAATAGTTACTAATATTGCAATAGGTTATTATTTCTTTAATGATTTTCCAGATAATTGGACCTTTTTGGGATTATTTATTATCATTTTTAGCGGTATATATATTTCAAAAAGAGAGGCTATATTTAAAACCAATAAATAGTAAAAATATAATTAAAGTAACACTTTAATATTTATATGTAACTTATTGAAATTATTGTTTTTTTTAGAAAAAATAAAATAATTTATTTATAAAATAAAAAAAAGCTTAATCTTTGTTGAAATAAATTAATTTAATTAAATTTTTTTTTAAATATTGCTAATTTTCAAGAAAAACTGCAAAAATACCTAGTAAAATCGGAATTGGATGCACTAAAATTTTTATTTATCATTGAGTAATGCGCTTTATGAATATAGCTTTTAAACGCCCGTAGAGGGGTCATTTTTAATCAAAACTATTTCTTTAGTACAACTCAAGCGAGAAATACAAAATTATGGCTTTAAATGGCTTAAATTTTAAAAAAACCCATAATTTACAATATAAATAAATGATTATTTGTTTAAAAAAAAAGGATTTACTTTAACTTTTTCAGACTTTAACAATCTAATTTTTCCTCTTATTCCCCCAGGTCCAGAGTATCCTCCAAGACGACCATCTGATCTTATTACTCTATGACACGGTATTTTTGGAGCGTATGGGTTTTTAGCACACGCGTTTGCCACTGCTCTGATAGACTTTGGTTTTTTAATACTTATAGCGACTTCTTTATAAGTTCTGACTTCACCTTTGGGAATTTTCAATAAATACTTCCAAACTTTTAATTGAAATTTTGTGCCTATCAAACGCATAATAATAAACCCCTGTTTCCTTGCACTTTTTAAGGTGCAAAGAACAGTTGTTTTGGCACGTCGTTGATTGCGCTACCGCCATGCCTCCCGCTCAACGATTTTAGCGCTACTCCGTTGAGCTTTCTGCCCCCTAAGATTGAACCTCTCGGTTTTTCCCTAGTCGGCCAGTTAAGGGTTGCCCCTTAATTCATGATTACTATATCAAATTTAAAATATTAAATGTATCACTTATTCGTTGAATTTTAGGTTTTTTTTAACACCTTTGAATAGTGGGGATAACTTTAATCCCAAAGTAAAGCAACAATTGATATTAGTAAAAATAATGAACTAAATATCAGTGTCAAATTTATTTTTTTCTGTGTTCTTTCATCTGATGAACGAGATCTAAATATCATTAAGTAAGATATTAGTGCTATAAAAATTGCTGGGAGCAAATATTTAATCATTTTTTTATTTATCTTAAATGCTTGACAATTTAAATAAGATATATTATTACTAGTGATAACAATTAATTATCAATAGTAAAAATATGAGTAATATAACTACAGATTTAAAATCACTACAGGATATTACATTAAAAAATTTAAAAAATTCAAAAGCAACAAATACTCTTAGAGCTTATAAATCAGATTTTAAAGATTTTTCAAGTTTTTGTGTCAAACATGGTCTAAATAGTTTGCCGACTGAACCAAAAATTATTTCTCTATACCTTACCTCTTTGTCAAAAACTTCAAAAGTAAGTACAATTAGAAGGAGAATAGTCTCTATAAGCATGATTCATAAGCTTAAAGGTCATTACTTGGATACAAAACATCCCATAATCATAGAAAATTTATTAGGAATAAAAAGGACTATTGGAACTAAACAAAAAGGAAAAAAACCTTTATTAATCAATCATTTAAAACAAATAGTTAATGTAATAGATGAAGAAAATACAAATGAAATTAAAAAAATTAGAGATAAATCCCTCATATTAACGGGATTTGGTGGTGGATTTAGAAGAAAAGAATTAGTTTCAATTGATTATGAAGACCTCGAATTTGTAGAAGAAGGATTAAAAATTGAAATAAATAGGTCCAAAACAGATCAATTTGGTGAAGGAATGATTAAAGGGCTCCCCTACTTTTCAAATGAAAGATATTGTCCTGTTAAAAATTTAAAGAAATATATACAGATGGCTCAAATTAAAAAAGGACCTGTTTTTAAAAGATTTTTAAAAGGAAATGTATTATCGGAAAAAAGACTATCAGACCAATCTGTTGTGCTAATTATAAAATATTACCTTAAAAAGGCAGGTATAGAAAACAAAGACTATTCAGGTCACAGTTTAAGGTCAGGATTTGCCACAGTTGCAGCTGAGTCAGGAGCAGATGAAAGAAGCATAATGGCAATGACTGGTCATAAATCAACGCAAATGGTCAGAAGATATATAAAAGAGGCAAATCTATTTAGAAACAACGCGTTAAACAAGGTTAAAATATGAAAAATAAATGTCTATCAAAAATTACAGTAATAATTATAGGATATCATAGCACAAACAAAATAATAACTTTCGTAAGAAAAATACCAAAAATAATTAAGGTAATTGTTGTTGACAATTCAAATGATAAGAATTTAAGAAAAAAATTGAAAAAATTCAAAAATATAAAGATTTATTTAAAAAAAAATTTAGGTTTTGCAAGTGCTATTAATTTTGCCTTCAAAAAGATAAAAACAGAATATTTTTTTCAGATCAGCCCTGATCTAATTTTTGATTTTAAAAAATTGATAGATTTTTATCAAACAGCAAAAATAATGAAAAATAAATTCTGTTCTTTAGGGCCAAGATTTATGAATGTTGATGAAAAAGGACATAAACAAATTCCTCAAAATTTAAAAATAGAAAGTATTGAATCAATACATGGTTCCGCAATGTTTATTTGTTGTAAAGTTTTTAGAAAGCTAAGAGGGTTTGATGAAAATTTTTTTTTATATTTTGAGGAAACTGACTTCTGTAAAAGAGGAAATAAAATAGGATATAAATCTTACCAAATAAATAAGATAAAAGTGTATAAAAAGGGAGAAACAGTTAATGTAAATAAAAAACAAAAAAAAAAATTATCTAATCTACTCACGTGGCATTTTATTTGGTCTAAATATAATTGTAGTAAAAAACATAATGGATTGTTTATTACAATATTCAATTTCATACCAATATTGATAAGAACGATGTTTAAAATTATGATTAATAAAATATTAAGAAATCAAAGTAAGCTTGAAAAGTATAGATTCAGATATAGTGGTCTAAAAAGTGCCTTTTTGGGAAAAAAATCATATTATAGAATTGACTAGCCCCAAACTCTTTTGCATAGCAATGATTTATTAAAAGCTGTTGAGTTTTTATAATTTCTGGTGTGTCGATCGGATATAATCAACTTGTTTTGTTGATTAAAGCAAAAAGTAAGGCTATTTTTCATATTATTTAGTTCAAATTTATTTCCATCAGAATTTAAGATAAAGATTTTAAAGCCTTTCTCTTTAAAGAAATTAGTCATACTTTTTTTTCCACTCTCAGTAATCCATGCATGATGTTTATTTTTGTATGATTTATCCTTAATAAATTTTATAAAGTCATTTTGGAGTAAAAAAAAAGATGGCAGTCTTACATGTGGGTTTGGAAATTTCTTAAAATTATACTTAAAATAACAATAATGATATAAATTACGTAAAAACTTATATTTTTTTTTAAATCTCAGGCTTGAAAACATACTTTCATTTGAACCGGAAAAACCAATGAATGAATTCTTTGAATATTTACTATTTATTAATTTAAGCCAATTTTTTTTTGCAGGATATGCATGACTATTTAAAAAAAGAATTTTACAATTTTTGTATTTTTTTATAGCTCTATACATAGACATAAATTCGAAGTCATTTTTATTATGTCTGTCAATAAATTCATCGTGTTTTATTTTTGATGTAATTAATCGATAATTTTTGATTTCAGTATCTTTTATGAGCTTATAACAAATTATTAACTTATGTTTATAACCTGAATCGTACTTATAATAATATTTTATAAATTCTTTTAAACGTTTAACATTGTCATATTTTGAAAAAACATAGAGAACTATAGTTTTTTTTGTCATTTAATAAACTTTTTTAAATAAGTATAAAAATAATAAATTTTAACTAATGATAAATTAAATAAATAATCAAAATTTTTGATTGGTTCATTTAATGGTCCGTTGTACTTTTTGCATACTATAACATCGTTGATTGTTTTTGTTCCATTTAAATAATATTTCAAAAAAAATTTAATCGTAATACCCCATTTTAATAAGAAAAGTTTTGAACCTTTGCTACCGGACTCAGTAATAAATTTCTCTTTTTTATACTTATCCCTAGTAACAATTGATCCAAAATGATAAACTCTACAATTTCCCAACCCTTTAAATATTCGAACATTTTCCCTCCATAATTTCATATTTAAATCTGGATCAGAACCCGTTCCCGGAAAATATTCTTCACTTAAACCGCCTACCCTATTCCATAATTTTTTATGTATTAGATGTGGTGCCCAAGTACTACCTTGAAAATCATGAAATAAAATATCTTTATTTTTTTTAATTAATGTATTTTCATTAAAATTTTCTACACTATCGCCACAATCTAAAGGAACCTGGCCCTTGTGCAACATTGTTCCTGATAAATAAAAATGATTATGTCCTATTTTACTAATTTCTTCTGCAAAATATTGATCCCATTTAGGTAAAAAATAAAAGTCATCGTGGGAATATAAAATATAATCTTTAGAAGATAGTTTTGCTGCTTTATTTACACCTTCGCAAATCCCCGCGTTATATTCTGTAAAACTATATTTAATCTTATTTGATTTTGCAAAATCAAGTGTACCGTCATCTCCTACGCTAATATGTAAAATAATTTCATGGTCAAATTTAGAATTCTTTTTAATACTTTTAAGACAAAGTTTCAAATACTTAAGGTTATTTAATGTAGGAATTACTATAGAAAACATTAATTATGCCAAAGATATTTTTTTTTATTTTTAAGCTCCAAAGTTTTGTTTATAATAAATTCAGCTACATTAGTTGAGTTAAAATATTTTAAATATTTTATTTTTCCATTTCGGCCTATTTTTTTCCTTAATTTTTCATCTCTTGATATTCTAATTATTTTTTCAGAAAGATCGTTTAGGTTTTTATAAAAAACCATTTCTTTATCTGAAAAAAAGTTATTATAACAGGTTTTTTCATCGATTAATGTCACTAGTCCATTCCCGATGATTTGCGTGATTCTATCACTGCTATAATATTTTATGGGCTCGCCTCTACTTAAATTTAAACCCATTTTAGAATTAGATATAGCTTTAAAATAATGATCCGCCCAAACTGGTTGAATATTATTTAAACCATAAACATCAAATTTTACGTTTTTAGTTATGTTCATCAAATTTTCAATAAAACCTGTTCTTCCATCATTTTTTCCAGACTTTAAAACACCTCTATGAACACCATGGCTTAGGGCAAAAAAAACATCCATATTACATTTATTTTTGTAATTATCTAGTGTCTCAAATGAACTATCTGCAGGATTTGGTATGAAATAATTTTTTTTATTTTTATCAAAAAAATCTAAAACTGATGGTGATGTGGTTAAGAAATTTGAATCAACAAAATCTAACTTATCCAAAATTCTATTTCGATTTTTAAGATAATCTGGACCGTTTTTGTTGAGAGGATCAAGAAACCACTGTGCAACTTTTAAATTTGGATAATCATCTTTAAGGTCTGATAATGTTTCTTTGCTTATTGCATCAGCATGTCCTAAAATAATTATATCAGGTTTATAATTGTAACATGTTTTCTTCAATTTATCATTTAAAGCTTTTGATCCATTAATATCTTTATAAGATTTATAATATTTTTGAATGTCTCTATCGCTGAAGTCTAAAATACTATGGCCAAGTCTAATGAATCCATTATTTAATCTTCTTCCTGTATTAAAAAATAGACGTCCATCGTGCCTTTCGTTAAAATTAGTCACATGAAGAATTCTAAGTTTTTTGGACTTTTTTGATACATAAACGTTGTTAATTTTTCTAAATTTTTCATCTCTAAAATTGTCAATAATGTTAGACACATATCTATGGGTAAGATAAAAGTTTTTTTGCGATAATGATTGTAAATTTTTTCTTTTTCTCTCATCTTTTATAAGTTCATCAATTGCTTTATATACAGAATTAATTGATAAATTTTTTAATATAACACCATTAGTAATAGTTTCTGGAAGACCCCCTTTATTGCTTATTATAACTGCGCAACCGTTAGAGGAAGCCTCTAAACTGGTTCTTCCAAAAGGTTCATCCCATCTAGAACACACTACAGCTATTGAAGTTTTTCTATAGTTATCAAGTACTTTATTATGTTCTAAGAAACCTTTTATAATTAAATTTTTATGATTAAATTTTAATTTATCTCTTAATTCATCACCTATTACAACAGATTTCCAATTTTTGTGTTTCTTTAAAATTTTGACAATAGCGTTGCCAAAAAGATCATAACCTTTAGATCTATTCAACTTTCCAACGAAAGTTATTATTTTGTCCTTTTTTTTAAAATTTATTTTTCTTTTGTCAGCAGATTGATAAACAATTATAAGTTTTTCACTATTTATGAATTTGTTATCCATTCCTTGTAGAAATCTTTTCTTTGACCAATTACTGTTAAATAAAATCTTAAAACAGGTTTTAAGTAAGAATTTTCTATCAGATATAGATTTTGATCCTGTCATTGTAAGTGGATCATTATGAAAATAAAGTGCATAATTTTTAGAAGGAAGCTTGCTTTTTAATAAAGGAAGATAATTTGGACGATTGTGTATTTCAATTAAATCAGAATCAATTTTACTTTCTAACTTACAGAATTCTTTTATGTAATTTCTACTTTGACTTCCTATGAGTATTTTTGGCAATGAAATATTTTGATAATTTAAGTTAAATTTTTTTTTAAAATTTGTGTTACCAAATATTGTGATAGATTTTTTAAATTTACTTATCTTAACGGTATCATTTACAAACAAAGATACTGC
>MDTA01079467.1_pt1 | contig 25555 bp, 21 predicted proteins | sample 811151 | NCBI WGS metagenome assembly MDTA01 (sample SAMN05326648, study PRJNA326480) | marine metagenome | isolation source: seawater | place: Indian Ocean: South | collected 2010 | reverse complement strand
TAAGAAGACAAAAAAATTAATGGTCTTCGAAAAAATAAATGGAAGCCACCATGGTATCGGATACAACGAAACATGATCCGGTATTACTTAATGAAATAATAAGCATTATTACCCCTCAACATGGTGGCACATTTATTGATTGTACATCTGGTCAGGGCGGTTACTCAAAAAAAATTTTAAATTTTAGTAATACTAAAGTTATTGCAATAGATAGAGATATAGAAAGTAAAAAAAAAGCTGAAGAAATTTCCAAAAAATTTAAAGACAGATTTTTATTCAGAAATAAGAAATTTAGTCAATTAGGCGATCTCAAACTTAATGGATTAGATATAAGAAGTGTTATTTTTGATTTGGGTTATTCTTATTCACAAATTAAAGATTCAAAAAAAGGTCTCTCGTTTAATTACACAGGTGACTTAAATATGCAAATGGGTATTAATGATTTTTCTGCGAAAGATGCTATTAATATTTTAGATCCAAAGGATTTAGAAAAAATCTTTAAATTCTTTGGTGAGGAAAAAGAGGCAAGAAAAATTGCATATGAAATTAGTTTTAAGAGAAAAAAAAAAGAAATTAATACAAAGGATTTAGTTGAATTAATCCAAAAAATAAAAAAAAAAAAAATTTTAAAATTCATAGTGCAACTAAAGTTTTTCAAGCATTACGAATCTTTGTAAATAAAGAAATTACCGAACTTATAAATGGTTTAGTATTAGCTACTAAAATATTAAATCAAAATGGCACTTTGGCTGTAGTTACATTTCATTCAATAGAAGATAAAATAGTTAAGTATTTTTTTAAAAGTTTATCTGAAAATGAAAGTGTTTCACGATATGTTCCAAAATTAGAACAACCCAAGACATTATTTAAGTTAACCAAAAAAAAACCATTAACTCCCTCTTTAAAAGAATTAAAAGAAAACCCACCTTCACGATCTGCCAAATTGAGATATGCAATTAAAAAAAAAAATTTTCATCAATTCGAGACTGATATTTTTGAAAAATTCGATTATCTAATAAAAATAGAAAATATAGGAAATAAATTATGAAGAAATTTTTTATCATTTCCTTAATTTTATTTTTAATTTTGTTTACTGCAATAATTAAAAATTCTACAAAAAAAATCGAAGAAGAGATATTTATTACTGCTGAAAATCTTAGGATTTTAAGTAAGGAATTTGAAAATTTTAAATTAGAGTTTGAATACTTAAGTTCTTCTGAAAAATTACTTGAATTCCAAAATTTATATTTTGATGATGAATTAAATCACATAGACATTAATGATATAAAGATAATTAATGAGTCGTCAAAGAAATTATCAATCAAGGATCTTAAAATTATTAATGAATGATGGCAAATAAGGATACAAGAATCATAATTGAAGACAAACAATACGATTTTCTATACGAAAAAAGTAAATCTAATTTGAATATTTCATTTAATAGAATAGCTTTCATTTTTTTTATTTTTTTTATCATCTCTTTTATCTATTCAATTCATTTAATTCATTTGGGATCAAGAAAAGCTAATGCACCAATTGAAAAAAATTTTACTAGGCCTCTCAACAATCTTTATAGAGCTGATATAATTGATAGAAATGGTCGTTTTTTAGTAAAAACTGTCAGTTCTATTGACATAGGAATAAGTTCTCAAAAAGTAATCAATAAAAAAAAATTATTGATTAACTTAAAATATATTTTTCCAAATAAAGACTATGAAAAAATTAAACTTAACTTAAAAAATAAAAATTTTTTTTACTTTGAAAAGAAAATTTCAGATGAAGATTATGAAAAAATAATGCAATTAGGTGATAAGTCTATTCAACCTGAGGAGAGACTAACAAGGATATATCCAGAAAAAAATTTATTCAGTCATATAATTGGCCAAATTGATGCTGACAATAATGGTATATCAGGTTTAGAAAAATCATTAGATCAAGAATTAAAAAATTTTAATAAGCCAATTAGGTTAACTGTTGATCAAGATATTCAATATTTAATAAGGAATGAACTAATTAGATTTAACAATATCTTTAAAACAAAAGGTAGTGCAGCAATTTTAATGGATGTGAATAATGGTGAAATTTTATCTTTAGTATCTTTGCCAGATTTTGATCCTAATAAAAGAAAAAATATTTCTGATGTGAACTATATAAATAGGGCAACAAAGGGAGTTTACGAATTTGGTTCTGTTTTTAAAACTTTTACTTTAGCAGCAGCCTTAGATGAAAAAATTATTGAACCAGAGACAGTATTTAATGACCTTCCAAAATCATTAACTTGTGCAGGATTTTCAATTAAAGAATATGATAATGAAATACCCTCTAATTTAACAGCTGAACAAATTTTAATTAGATCAGGAAATATTGGATCTGTAAGAATTGGACAACAGTTAGGGGAAGACAAATTTAAGTCATTTTTATCAAAAATTGGAGTTTTAGAAAAAATAAGATTTGATATTGATGAAGTTGGCATACCAATTAATTTTAATTGGGGTAAATGTCCACTTGCTACTGCCTCCTATGGTCATGGTATAACAACAACTTTATTACAATTAGCTAAAGCTTATTCAATTATAGTTAATGGTGGATATAAAATAAATCCTAGTTTTTTAATTAAAGAAGAAATAGAAAAAAAAGAAAAAATTTTAAGTAAAGATGTATCAAATAAAATTTTACCTATTTTGAGAAAAATTGTTAGCACTGAAGAGGGAACTGCCTCTTTAGCAAATATCCCAGGTTATGAGGTTGGAGGAAAGACAGGAACTGCTCAAAAAAGCATATCTGGGAATTATTCTAGAAAAAAAATAAATTCATTTGTATCAGTATTTCCAACTTCAAAACCAAAATTTGTTTTGGCTGTAATGTTAGATGAACCAAAAACTAATGAAGATTATATTTATCATTACAGAGATGGATCTAGTATTAAATATAAAGGGACACCGTTTAATACTGCTGGATGGACTACTGTTGAGGCCACAGGTCAAATTATAGAAAAAATTGGGCCTATTTTAGCCACAAAATATAGTGAAATTAATTAGGTAATGTTTCTCAAAGATTATATCCCAAAAATTGATAAAAAATATAATTATGTTTTTTTCTCAGGTATTGCATTCGATAGTAAAAAAATAAAAAAAAATAATATTTTTTTTGCAATCAAAGGCACTAATTACGATGGAAATAATTTTATTTCATTTGCAATTAAAAAAGGTTCAAAAATTATTGTTACAGAAAAAAAAGTTAAAAAATTTCAAAATGGTATTTTATTTATTCATACAAAAAATATAAGAAAATTATTATCTCAAATATCTTTTAAAATTCACAATAAAATACCAAAAAATCTAATTGCTGTAACTGGCACTAATGGCAAATCATCGATAGCAGACTTTTATTATCAAATTCTAAGACACTGTAATAAAAAAGTTGCTTCAATTGGAACTTTAGGAGTTAAATATAAAAATTTTAAATTGAATTTGTCTAATACAACAACTGATCCGATCCGATTAGGTAAAATTTTAGAAAAAATAAAAAAACTCAAAATAAACAATGTAATCATGGAAGCCTCAAGTCATGGTCTTCAACAAAACAGACTAGATGGTTTGAAATTTGACACAGGGATATTTACAAATTTATCCCAAGATCATTTAGATTATCATAAAAATTTGAGAAATTATTTGAATGCAAAACTCTACCTATTTAGAAATCTTATTAAAAAAAAAGGAAATACAATAACTGATGAAGAAATACCTGAATTTAAAAAAATCAAGAAAATTGCAAAAATAAATAATCAAAAGTTGCATACTCTTAATTTCAAAGGAAATGATTTTAAAATTCTGTCACATTCTTTTAGAGAAGAGGCTCAGATACTAAATATTAAACATGAGGATAATGTTAAAAAAATTAATATTAATCTAATTGGAAAAATTCAATTAAAAAACTTATATATGGCAATAATTGCTGCAGCAAAAAGTAATATAAAATTGAATAAAATTTTAAAAATAATTCCTAAAATAAAGTCTGTGGAGGGAAGATTTGAAAAAATTGGTAAAATAAAAAATCAATCTAAAGTAATTCTTGATTATGCACATACACCCAAAGCTCTAAAAACATGTCTTTTGAATTTAAGAGAGCAGTTTCCAGATAAAAAAATCTCTTTACTATTTGGTTGTGGAGGAAACAGAGACCAAAATAAAAGATCTAAAATGGGAAAAATTGCCTCAAAATATTCTAATGAAATATATCTTACTGATGACAATCCAAGATTTGAAAATCCAGATAAAATCAGAAGTGATATTAAAAAAGGGTTAAAAAGAAAAAAAATTATTGAGATACCAGATCGAGCAAAAGCAATTTCAGTTGCAATAAAAAATTTGAAGACAGGAGAAATTTTATTAGTTGCAGGAAAAGGCCATGAACAAATCCAAGACTTAGGAAAAAAAAAAATTTATTTTTCAGATAAAAAAAAGATATTAGATGCAATTAGGATAAAAAATTTAAATTTATCTAAAAATTTTAAATTAAATATAATTAAAGAGTTATTTGTTAATGAAAAATTTTCATATTCATTACCTTTTAGAATGGCTCGAATTAACTCTAAAGAAGTAAAAAAAAATGATATTTTTTTTGCAATTAAGGGAAAAAAAAACGATGGAAATAAATTTGTAAAACAGGCATTAAAAAGAGGAGCATCGCTTGCTGTTGTAAATAGAATTCAGGATAATTTGAATAATAAGAAACAAATAAAAGTTAAAAATACTTTAAAATTTTTAACTGATACTTCAAAAATTTTTAGAAAAAATATTAACACAAAGATTATTGCCATCACTGGAAGTTGCGGAAAAACTACATTAAAAGAATTATTAGGAAATTCCTTAAAAAAAATTTCTACAGTCAGCATTTCACCAAAATCCTACAACAATAAATATGGAGTTCCTCTTAGTCTGTTTAATTTAAGTCATAAAGATAATTACGGCGTTTTAGAAGTTGGAATGGATAAAAAAGGTGAAATTTATAAATTATCAAAAATTATAAAACCAGATGTGAGTGTTATAACAAATATAAACTATGCACATATTAAAAACTTTAAAAATATTAAACAGATTGCTTTAGCTAAAGCTGAAATTATTGAGAATACAAGAACTAATGGTTTTATTGTTTTAAATGCTGATGATAATTTTTTTAAATTACATCAAAGAATAGCTCTTAAAAATAATATCCAAGTAATCTCTTTTGGTATCAAAAGTCAAAAATCAAATATTAAATTTATAAATATTAAAAAAAACAATAATAATTTTAAGATTTGTGTTAAGGTTAATGGATTAAAAAAGTTTTTCTTAGTTTCTAATAATTTTCAAAATAATATATATAATATTTTAGCTGCATTAGCTGTGATGAGTATTTATATAAATATTTTTCAACTGAATAAGAATATCTTTTTAAATTTCAAAACACCTCAAGGCAGAGGAGATTTTTCTAAAATCAAAATTAACAAAAAAAATATAAATTTAATAGATGAAAGCTATAACTCAAATCCTTTATCTCTTAAATCTGCATTGAATAATTACGATAAATTTGTTACAAAAAAAAATAAAAAATATGTTCTACTTGGAGATATGTTAGAACTTGGAACTCAGTCAAAAAAACTCCACCAATCTATTGCACCTTTAATTAATCGAACTAAAATTGAAAAAGTTTTTGTTAAAGGAAATAATATTATTTCATTATTCAATAAATTAACAAAATATAAAAAAGGTAGAATTTTGAAAAATAAAAATCAAATTATTGAATTGATTAGAGATGAATTAAATAATAATGATTATTTGATGGTCAAAGCCTCTAATGCTACAGGCTTAAATAAAATAGTAAAAAATTTAAAAGGGTTAAATTGATGTTGTACGAATTTTTATTAAATTTTGTAGATACTTTTGGATTTTTAAATGTCTTTAAATATTTAACTTTTAGAACTGGTCTTTCAGTTTTTACATCTTTAGTTATTGTTTTGATAATTGGAGGGCCGTTTATTAAATTTTTTTCAAATCAAAAAATTTTGAATCCTATACGTAATGATGGACCGGAGGATCATATTGTTAAAAAAATAGGCACACCAACAATGGGCGGAGTAATTATCTTATTTGGATTGCTAGTATCAGTATTTTGTTGGGGAGATCTTTCAAATATAAATATTTTATTTTGTTTATATATTGTAATTTCCTTTGGATTGCTTGGGGCATTTGATGACTATAAAAAAATTAAATTTAGCAACTCATCTGGTATTTCGTCAAAAGTAAAAATAATTACACAAATCATATTAGCATTCATAGGTGTAAGTTTATTTGTATACTATGTAGATTATCAAGATATGAACAACCTTTACTTTCCATTTTTTAAAAATTTAATTATAAATCTTGGTTGGTTCTTTATACCTTTCTCAGTATTTGTAATCATCGGTTCTTCTAATGCAGTTAATCTTACAGATGGTTTAGATGGCTTAGCTACCGTTCCAGTAATATTGGTTGCAGCTTGTTTTGCTTTCATCAGCTATGTAACCGGAAATGTAGTATTTTCAGATTATCTTCAAATTCCCTACATTGAAGGAACAGGAGAAATTTCAATTTTTTGTGGAGCAATCATTGGAGCATGCCTAGGTTTCTTATGGTTTAACGCACCGCCAGCTAAAATTTTTATGGGAGATACAGGCTCACTGTCTTTAGGAGGATCATTAGGTGCTGTTGGGATAATAACTAAGCACGAAATTGTACTAGCAATTACTGGAGGTCTTTTTGTTTTAGAGGCAGTATCAGTGATGGTTCAGGTAATATCCTTTAAGCTAACAGGAAAAAGGATTTTTAAAATGGCACCAATACATCATCATTTTGAAAAAAAAGGTTGGGCAGAATCAACGGTTGTCATTAGATTTTGGATAATTTCAATTATTTTGGCAATGATAGGTCTTGCAACTCTTAAGTTAAGATAATGAATAATAATTTGAATATTTTTTTAAACAAAAAAATATTAATCTATGGTTTAGGAAAAAGTGGTCTTTCAGCCTATAAATTTTTAAGTAAAAAAAGTGATATTTCATTATTTGATGATTTTAAACTAAAGATAAATAATTCAGATATTAAAAAAAATTTTATTGCTTACGAAAAAATATTAAAAACGAAATTTGATTGTATAATTATAAGCCCAGGTATTGATATTAATAAATGTAAATTAAGTAATTTTTTAAAAAAAAATTTTAAAAGAATTTATTCTGATTTAGATGTCTTCTATGAATTTTATAAAAATGATTGTATTACTATCACTGGTACAAATGGTAAATCGACAACATGTAAACTTTTATATGAAGTTTTATTGGACCAAAAATTAAGCGTTAAATTAGTAGGAAATATAGGAAATCCTATCTTATCAGCCAAAAATGTAAAAAAAAAAACCATCTTTATTATTGAGGCTTCATCTTATCAACTAGAATATAGTAAGATTTTCAAATCAAAGTTTGCTGGTATATTGAATCTATCATCTGATCATATTGAAAGACATAAAACTTTAAATAATTATGTTAAAGCTAAATTTAAATTATTAAAAAATCAAACAAAAGACTTTTTTGCATTCGTAAAAAAAGATGATTTTTTAATTAAAAAGCAGCTTAAATTACAAAAATTCAAAAGCAAAATTATTAAGGTTGATACGAAAAAAAAAAATAATTTCACAGATAATATTGACAATACTTATTTTTCCTCAGAAACAAATAAAGAAAATTTATTATTTGTTTTAGAAATTTGTAAAAACTTTAATTTAAAAAAGAAAAAATTGATTAAAACGATCCAAGATTTTAAAGGATTGAAATACCGTCAACAAATTATTTTTAAAAAAAAGAATTTGACAATAATAAATGACTCAAAATCTACAAGTTTTTCCTCGTCTTATGGAATTTTGAAGATGTATCCAAATATTTATTGGTTGTTAGGTGGTATATTTAAAAAGGGTGATAGATTTAACTTGCAAAAAAAGTATTACAATAAAATTAAAGCATTTATTTATGGAAATAACGTTAAATTTTTTAATAAAGAATTAAAAAATAAAATTAGTTTCAAAAATTTCAAAAATTTAGAGAATGCATTAAAAAAAATAATTTTAATAACAAAAAAAAATAAAATAGCAAAACAAACTATTCTATTTAGTCCTTGTGCAGCATCTTTTGATAGATTTAAGAATTTTGAGGATAGAGGTTTTTATTTTAATAAGCTAATAAAAAAATATTTAAATGGAAAATAAACAACAATTATATAATTTATTATATGAATGGTGGAAAAATATTGATAAATTTATATTTTCTTTAATTATTTTATTATTTATTACTGGATTATTTTTTTCCTTAGTATCAACTTCACTTATCGCATCAGATAAATTAGATACTAATGATTATTCTTTTTTTTTTAAACATCTAATTTTTATTTTACTAGGAATAATTATAATATTTGTTTTATCTTCAATAAGCGAAGAAAAACTTATAAAACTGTCTTACATAATTTTCTTTTTTTCATTAATTTTTTTGTTTCTTGTCCCACTTATAGGAGTTGAGGTCAAAGGTTCTAAAAGATGGGTTGATATATACTTGTTGCCTAGATTTCAGCCAATAGAATTAGTAAAACCATTTCTAATAGTTTTTATTAGTTTAATTTTAAGTAGTCAAAAATATAGGAATATTTACTTTAAATATTTGATTTCTTTTTTGACGACTTTAGTTGTCGCATTATTGTTGGCCGTTCAACCTGATATAGGACAATCTTTATTAGTTTTTTTTAGTTGGTTAATTCTAATTTTTACCTCCGGAATAAGTATCATTTTTTTAATAATTTTATTTTTATTTTTAATTTTAATATTTTTCTATTTAATATTCTTTATTCCTAAATTTGGATATATAAAAAACAGATTGTTATCTTTTTTAGATTCTGAGACAGGAACATATAATTTTCAATCAGATAAAGCATTAGAATCAATTACTAGTGGTGGTTTTTTTGGAAAAGGACTTGGCGAGGGTATTCTAAAAAATAGAGTTCCAGAAGCCCATACAGATTATATTATTTCAGTAATTTCTGAGGAGTTTGGCGTAATTGCCATAATTTTAATTTTATTATTGTTTTTAGTATTTATTTATTCTGTATTTAAAAAAGTTTATTTTGAGAATGAGGAAAAAACAAAATTAATATTGGTTGGTTGTTCGAGCCTAATTTTAATGCAGGCGATGATACATATAGGTGTAAATATAAGACTATTTCCAACTACAGGAATGACACTTCCTTTCATAAGTTATGGAGGTTCTTCAATTATAAGTATTTCAATAATTTCAGGAATTATTCTTAATTTAACAAAAAGAAAAATAAATTAAGATGAAAAGAAACTTTTTAATTTCAACAGGTGGATCCGGAGGGCATGTAATTCCAGCAACAATTATTTATGATCATTTATCTATTAAGGGAAATGTAATGATTTCAACTGATAAAAGAGGTTTAAAATATTTTGATAAAAACAAATATAAATTTGAGATAATTGATACCCCTAAATTAAATAATATGTTTATTTTACCAATAAATATTTTAATTATTATCATTTTAACTTTTAAATCCTTTTTTCTGTTAAAAAGAAGAAAAATTGGAAAACTTATTTCTACTGGTGGATATATGTCAATTCCATTAATTCTTGCAGCTAAATTACTCAATCTTGATATTTATTTATTTGAACCTAATCACATTTTAGGTCGTGCTAATAATTTTTTTTTAAATTTTTGTAAAAAAATATTTTGTTATTCAAAAAAAATAAAAAATTTTCCTAATAAATTTTCTAGTAAGATAGTTGTTATTAATCCTTTAGTTAAAGAGGAATTTTATGAAATAAATTCAAATACAGATTTTGAAAAAAAATTAAATCTTCTTGTTGTTGGAGGTAGTCAAGGAGCTTATATTTTTGACAATAGTCTAAAAACGTCTTTAGTTAATTTATCAAAAAAATTTCCATTGAAGGTAATTCAACAGACTAACAAAAAAAATATTTCAAACTTAAGAGATTTTTATATTCGAAATAATATAGAAAACATTATTTTTAGTTTTGATAAAAATTTTGTTCAAATAATTACTCAAGCAGATCTTTGTATAACAAGAGCAGGTGCTTCAACTTTAGCCGAATTATCAGTTCTAAATATACCTTTTATTGCAGTTCCATTGCCAACTTCTAAAGACAATCATCAAATTGAAAATGCAAATTTCTATAAAAATAATGATTGTTGTTGGATTATTGAGCAAAATTCTTTTGAAGAAAAAATTGAGGAAAATCTAAAAGACATTTTAATGAATAAAAGTAGCTATATGAGAAAAAAAGAAAGTTTAAAAAAATTAAATTATCAAAATACATGGTTTAATGTTAATCAAAAAATATTAAAAAATATTAATGAAAATTGAATTAGCAAAAACTGAGGTAATACACTTTGTTGGTATTGGTGGAATAGGAATGAGTGGTCTTTCTTTAATAATGAAAGGAAAGGGATTTAAAGTTCAAGGAAGCGATTTATCTTTGAATAAGAATATTGAAAGATTAAAAAAAGAAAAAATTAAAATCTATATTGGACAAAAAAAACAAAATTTAAAGAATGCAACTATAGTTGTTATATCTTCAGCTATAAAAGAAAATAACCCTGAAATAATTGAGGCTAAAAAGAAAAATTTACCTATTATAACTAGGGGCAAAATGTTAGCTCATATAGTTTCTTTAACAAAAAATATTGTTGTTGTTGGCTCTCATGGCAAAACAACTACAACTTCTTTAGTAACTTCAATTTTTCAAAAAACCAAGTTAGATCCGACAATAATTAATGGAGGTGTTATTAACTCGATTAAAAATACTGCAAGATTAGGAAAAAGTGATTGGTCTATTTTAGAAGCTGATGAGTCTGATGGAAGTTTTGTTCATATTCCATCAACATATTCTATTATTACTAACATTGATAGAGAGCATATGGATTTTTATAAATCAATGGATGATCTAAAAAATTATTTTACCCAATTTATTGAAAGGGTTCCTTCATTTGGAAAATCGTTTATTTGTATAGATGATAAAATAACCAATGATCTTGTAGAAAAATTAAAAACTCAAAATTTTTATACTTATGGGCTAAATTCAAAATCTAATTTTTTTATAAAAAATATCAAACAAAAGAAAAAATTTACTGAATTCGATTTACAAGTGCGGGTTCCAAATAAAAAGAAAAAACATATTAAAAAAATTAAAATACCATTACTTGGTATTCATAATGTGAGAAATTCTGTTGCCGCGACAGCTGTGGCGTTAACAATAGGTATATCTGTCTCTGATATTAAAAAAGGGTTATTGAATTTTAAAGGTGTCCAAAGAAGATTTAACAAAATTTTCACTTATAATAATATAGATTTTTACGATGATTATGCTCATCACCCAACAGAGATAAAAGTTGTATTGGAAGGTGTGAATAAAGTTTATAATGGCTATGATAAAGTTTGTATTTTTCAACCTCATAGAATTTCAAGATTAAAAGATTTGAGAAAAGAATTTTCATTTGCTTTCAAAAATGCGGATACTGTTGTTTTGTGTCCAATATATAGTGCGGGAGAAAAACTTAAATTGGGTTTTAATTATTTAAATTTTGCAAAAGAAATTATGAAGAATTCAAATGTAGGATTATTTTTAGTAAATAATAATCATCAACTAGCAAAATTTGTTAAAAAAAATATGTATGGAAAAAAAATTGTAATAGGAATGGGTGCAGGATCAATTTCTACCTGGATGAGAGAATTACCACACATGATAAAATGAAAATTGATGAATTAAAAAATTTATTGGAGGAATTTGGTGAGAATGTGAAGTTTGAATATGATCTAAAGAAAAAAAATTGGTTTAATATTGGGGGTAAATCTAAAGTTTTTTATAAAGCTACAAATTTAAAAGAATTAATAAGGTTTCTTAATATACTAAACAATAAAGAGAAAATATTTATACTTGGAGCAGGCTCAAATACATTAATTAGTGACAAAATTTTTGATGGAGTGGTTATTAAATTGAGTAAAAATTTTAATAACATTTCTATACTTGGTAAAGACATAGTAATTGCTGGCACTTCAGTATTAGACAAAACTTTGTCAGATTTTGCGATGAATAATGATTTAAGTGGGTTTGAATTTTTGTCATGCATACCCGGAACTGTCGGAGGTGGAATAAAAATGAATGCAGGATGTTTTGGAAAAGAATTTAAAGATATTTTATTGTCAATTCAAGCTATTGATAAAATGGGAAATGTAATTACACTAAAATCTAAAGATATAAAATTTGAATATAGAAACAATAATTTACCTAATGATTTAATTTTTATAAGTGCTTCTTTTAAAGGCATTAAAAGCAATTATTTAAAAATTCAAAACGAAATCGATAAACTTAAATTTGAAAAAGAAAAAACCCAACCTACAAAAATTAAAACAAGTGGAAGCACTTTTAAAAATCCAACATCTCAAACTAAAAAAAAGGTGTGGCAACTAATAGAAGAGTCAGTGCCATTAGATCTAAGTTTTGGGGATGCTTGTATTTCAGAAAAACATTGTAATTTTTTCGTAAATAAAGGAAATGCATCATTTGAAGATATGTTAAGTTTAATTAATTTTGTAAGTAAAAAGGTTTTAGAAAAGACTGGAATTAAATTAGAAAAAGAAATTAAAATTTTGGAATAATTTGAAAAAAAAAATATTAATAATTTCGGGAGGTATATCTAAAGAAAGAGTTATAAGTCTTGATACCGGTAGACAAGTTGCAAAAGAACTTGCTAAAAATGGATATACTGTAAAAATTGTTGAACCAAACTATAAGTTATTTAAGGCGATTAAATTATTTAAACCTAAAATTATATTTAATGCGTTACATGGTCAATTCGGTGAAGATGGTTATATTCAAACTGTACTAGAAAGTACTAATATTCCCTATACTCACTCTGGAGTTATTTCCTCTGCTATCGCAATGGATAAAGAAATATCAAAAAAGATTTTTTTAAAAAACAACATTCTAACTCCAAATTTTTTTTTATATTCTTTTAATATATCAAAAAAAAAGTTGATTAGAAAAATTGAGAAAAAACTTAAATTTCCAGTAATAATTAAACCTATCAATGAAGGTTCAAGCGTAAATGTTTTTATTTGTACAAAATTAAATATTATTAAATATTTAAAATTATTAAAAAATTATGAAAAAATTATTATTGAAGAATTTATTCCTGGAAGAGAAATACAGGCTGCTATAATCGGATCAAAAAAACTTGGCGCCATTGAATTAAAACCAAAAAGAAAATTTTATGATTATCAAGCTAAATACAATTCTAAAGCAAAAACCAAACACATAATTCCTGTAGAATTACAAAAAAATAGGTATAAAAAATTAATGAATATAGCTTTCAGAGCTCATAAATTGATTGGATGTAGAGGAGTGACACGTTCAGATTTTAAATTCCATAATGACAAATTTTATTTATTAGAAATCAATACACAGCCTGGTATGACAAATCTTTCATTGGTTCCTGAGATTGCTTCTTATCACGGTATTAGTTTTATTAAACTTATTGAATTAATATTGAAAGATGCATCAACAAAAAAGTAAGAAAATTATAATATATCTTTTTTTATTTATAATAATTGGATCTTTAAATAATAAAAATTTTGTAAATTTTAAACTTACAAAAATAAGTGAAATTGCAATTATTGGTTTAGATGATAGTAGTAGTCAAAAATTAATAAAAAATTTAAATTTTTTACAACTAAATAATTTATTTCTATTAAAAAAAAAAGAACTCACAGAAATTATAGACTCAAATACATTGGTAGAAACTTATTCAGTTTACAAAAATTATCCATCAACTTTGAATATTAAGATTAATAAGGCTACTTTTTTAGCTCAAGTTAAAAAAGATAATGAAATTTATTTTTTGGGATCTAATGGTAAATTGACAAAAAAAAATAATAAAAAATTAGATGTTCCATATATATTTGGAGACTTTAACAACAAAAATTTCTTTGAATTAAAAAATATTATTGATGAGTCATATTTTAATTATAATGAAATTCAAAATTTATTCTTTTTTAAATCAGGAAGATGGGATATAGAAACAAAAAAAGGTCTTTTAATTAAATTACCAAAAGAGGGAATGAAAAAATCATTCGATCTTTTAAACAAAATTTTAAGTGATGATAGTAAAGAAAAAATTAAAAAAATTGATTTTCGTCAAAAAAATCAGATTATCATAAATGAGTGAAAAATTAAATTATGAAACTTTTCTTTATATAAATTCTAAAAAATTAATTATATTAGTAAATTCGGAATTAGATAAAAAAATTTACAAAAAAGAATATATTCTTGATCAGGACTCTAAGAAGATAAATCTTAATGAATTGGACCTTCTTCTTAAAGAAAATATTTTTCAAATTGAAAAAAAATTAAAAAGTTTCATTAAAAAGATCTTTATAATAATCGATTTAGATATTTTTTTTCCGGTAGAAATATCTATTAAAAGAAATAATCATAAAAATATTTTAAATTTAGATAATGTTAGTCACGTTTTGTATGAAGCAAAAGATTATTGTAAGAAAACAATTGAACAAAAAAAAATAGTTCATATGATAATTGATAAATATAAAATTGATAATAAAGATTACTTATATTTACCTGACAATGTGAATTGTAATAACTTTTCTTTGGATGTGAAATTCATCAGCATTTCAAATGAATTAATTAATGATTTAGAAAAAATTCTTAAAAAATTTCAAATTTCCATAAGTCATATTGTTAGTGCGAGCTATATTAACAAATTCATTTTAAATGGTGATGAAGATGTATTTTTAATGGCAAAAAAAATAGTAAATGGTTACAATCCAAATGAAGTGAAGCTAGTGAACAAAACTAAGGAAAATAAAGGTTTTTTTGAAAAATTTTTCAATTTTTTCAATTAGATTTGTATTTTACAGTAATATTTGTTGTTTTTGAGTTCTGATAATTCAATATTAAAACACTTTAATGTCTATTTTAAACCAAAAAACAATTAAAAAAAGTATTAACTTTAAAGGTGTAGGTCTACATAGTGGAAAATTAACTGAAATTTGCATTAAGCCATCTGAGCCAGATACCGGAATAGTCTTTAAAAGAATAGACCTTAAAAATGATAATCTAATTTTTCCTAATTTTTCAAATGTAAGTAGCACTTCTTTAAACACAACTATATCAAATGAGTCAGGTGCAAAAGTTTCAACAATTGAACATTTAATGGGTGCTTTATTTGGTTTAGGAATAGACAATGCCTTAGTTGAAATTAATAATGAGGAAGTACCAATTTTAGATGGATCTGCAAAAAACTTTATTGAAAAAATTTTATCTGTTGGTTTAAAAATAAGTCACAAACCTATCAAAATTATTAAGATTAATAAGAAAGTAGATTTTGTAGATGGTAATAGATTTATTTCAATAGAACCATCTAAACTAAGTTTAGATATAGAATTTGAATTAAAATATAAAAATAAAATTATTGGTAATCAAAAAAATAAAATAAATGTTTATCAAGATGATTTGAACGAAATTTTCAATTCAAGAACTTTTTGCCTTTTTGAAGATATAGAAAAGATTAAAAAAATTGGACTAGCTAAAGGTGGAAGTTTAGATAATGCTATAGTAGTTAAAGAGGATAAAGTTTTAAATGAGTCTGGTTTAAGAAATTCAAAAGAATTTGTTAATCACAAAATCTTAGATTGTATTGGTGATCTTTATACATGCGGATATAGAATGATAGCAAGTGTAAGAACTTCTCAAGGTGGTCACTATTTAACTAATCAAGTATTAAGAAAAGTATTTAACAATAAAGATAATTTCTCAATTTTTGAAATCCAAGAACGAAATTTACCTCATACATTGATTAATAGAAGTTTACTCAGATCTATAGCATAATATTTTTTTATCTTTATAATAGCCATTTAAAAATCTTAAAAATTTATGAGTCGAATACATATTTTATTTATATCAGCAATTTTCTTTTTTTTGAGTTCATGCTCTCAGGAAGAAAAAGAAATATCATTAATTAAAGAAACTAAACAAGATCTAGAAATGATTTCAGTTTATAGGGAAGCTTATGAAGCATTAGAGGAGGGTGACCCATATTTTGCAGCGAAAAAATTTTTAGAAGCAGAATTATTATTTCCTCAATCTGAGTGGGCTCCAAGATCAGCATTAATGGCATCTTATTCTTATTATATGCAAAATTATTATTCTGAAGCTTTAGCAAATCTAGAGAGATTTTTAAAAACTTACCCCACAGATAAAAATTTGGCTTATGTTCATTACCTTATCGCCACTTGTTATTATGAAACCATTGAAGATGAAAAAAGAGATACAGCACCATTATTAAAAGCAAAAAATCAATTTACATTTGTGCTAGAAAATTATCCAAACACAGATTTTGCTTTAGATGCTAGATTTAAATTAGGAGTAATAGAAGATATACTTGCATCAAAAGAAATGTATTTAGGTAGGCATTATATCAAAAAAGGAAAATGGGCAGCTTCTATTAAAAGGTTTCAAAATGTAATTAATAATTATAATCAAACTGTATTTACAGAGGAAGCATTACATAGGCTTGTTGAAATAAATTTTAAGCTTGGTCTTGAGGAAGAATCTAAAAAATATGCAAGTGTTTTAGGCTATAATTACCTTTCAAGTGAATGGTACAAAAAATCGTATAAAGTATTTAATAATAATTATGATGAACGAATCCAAAAGCCAATAAAGAAAGACAAGAAAGGCGTGATTAATAAATTTAAAAAACTTTTTGATTAACATGAAAAAAAATTTAATCAAAAATGAGTATAAAAAAAAAATTAATTTATTAAAATATTATAACCAAAAATATTATAATGAAAATTACTCAGAGATTATTGACTCAGAATATGATGCTATTAAAAAAGAAGTTTTAAGTCTTGAGAAAGAATATAAATTTTTAAAAAGCAAAGACTCTCCCTCAGTAGTTGTTGGAGCAAAACCATTAAAGCATTTTAAAAAAGTGTCTCATAAGGTCCCAATGTTGTCACTTGCAAATGCTTTTAGTGAGGATGATTTGAAAAATTTCGAAAAAAAAATATTAAATTTTCTTAATAAAGATAAATCATATGAAATTGAGTTCAGTGCAGAGCCAAAGATAGATGGTATTTCAGCATCACTAACCTATAAAAATGGAAATTTTTTAAGAGGTTTATCTAGAGGTGACGGGACAGTAGGAGAGGATATTACAGAAAATTTAAAAACAATTGAAGATATACCAAATTTTATAAAGTCAAAAAGCTTTCCAAGCGATATAGATATTAGAGGAGAAGTATTTATTCAAAACAGTGATTTTAAAAAAATTAAAAATAAATTTGCAAATCCTAGAAATGCTGCTTCAGGTTCTTTGAGACAAAAAAATCCAAACGAAACAAAAAAAATTCCTTTAAAATTTATTGCTTATACTTTTGGGCACGAAAAAAATCTTCAGTCGTCAAATCAAAATGAATTTTTAAAAAAGTTAAAAGAATGGGGTTTTAAAACCAATCCATTAAATAAAACTTTTAAAAATATTAAAGATTTAATGAAAAATTATTATGATGTTGAAAAAAAAAGAGATGAAATTGATTTTGATATAGATGGTATAGTTTATAAAGTTAACGATTTTAAATTACAAAAGAGACTAGGAAATATTGCGAATGCACCTAGATGGGCAATAGCTCATAAGTTCTCTGCAAATAGTGGAATTTCTAAAATAGAAAATATAGAAATACAAATTGGTAGAACCGGAGCGTTAACTCCAGTAGCTAAAATTAAACCAATTAATATTGGTGGTGTCGTTGTGTCTAATGCTACATTACATAATGAAGAAGAAATAATACGCAAAGATATAAGAGTAGGAGATACTGTTTTAATTGAGAGAGCCGGGGATGTAATTCCTCATGTAATATCTGTAGACATAAAAAAAAGAGACAACTATACAAAAAAATTTAATTTTCCTTTGAAATGCCCCTCTTGTGGATCAAAAACAGTTAAAGATTTCAATACTTTTACAAAGAAAGAGGATGCAGTAAGAAGATGTTCAAGTGAAGGCTATAATTGTAAAAAAGTTGCTATAGAGAAAATTAAACATTTTGTTTCTAAAGAAGCTTTTAATATTGAGGGGTTTGGTAAAAAAATTGTCGAAAATTTTTGGGAATTAAATTTAATAAGATTACCACAAGATTTATTTAAACTTGATTATATTAAAATTGAAAAAATGGAAGGTTGGGGAAAACAATCTGTTTCAAACCTTGAGCATTCTATAGAACTTCGCAAAAATATTTCTTTTGAAAGATTTATTTATGCTTTAGGTATAAGACACATTGGATTAGAGAATGCAAAATTGATTTCGAAAAATCTTAAATCTTTAAAAAATTTAATTTTGTTAAATAAAACAAAAAAATTTGATGATTTGTTAAATATTGATGGAATAGGAGAAACTCAAATTAATTCAATTAGAAATTTTCTTTTAAATGATACAAATTTAAAAGTAATCAAAGAACTCGAAAAAGTGCTTAAAGTGAAAGACTCTGTTACAAAAAAAAACAATGGTTTATTTGGTAATAAAATATTTATGCTTACTGGTAAACTTAGTGGAATAAGTAGAGCTGAAGCAAAATCTTTAATCGAGGAAAATTCTGGCTCAATAGTTAGTAATGTTTCAAAAAAACTTGATTTTTTAATAGTTGGGGAAAAACCTACAAAAAGAAAAATTGATGCTGCAAAGGAACTGAAAATTAAAATATTGAACCAAAGTGAGTGGTTAGAAATGTTAAAGAAAACTAGCTAACCATTTCTTTTCCTTTTTATTAAGATATTTTGATAGTTTTGAAAAAATATTCAAATGATAATTATGTAGATAATTTTTTTCTTGAGGGTTCAATAATTGGAATTTTATCAAATCTTTATCTATGGGAGCTAAAGTTAAATTTTCAAATTTTAAGTTACTTTTGTCTCTTTTTACATATAAAAGATTTTCAATACGTATTCCAAACTTATTTTTTTTATAGAAACCAGGTTCATTGCTTAATACCATTCCTTCTTTAATTTTAATTTTGTTAAATTTTGATATCGCTTGTGGACCTTCATGAACATTTGAAAAAAATCCTACTCCATGTCCAGTCCCATGCTCGTAATCTAAACCACTTTTCTTTAAATATTTTCTAGCTCTATTATCAATTAATTTTCCATTATAGTGAGTTTTTAAATTTGATGTCGCAACTGCAATGTGACCTTTTAAAACTTTAGTGAAAATATTTTTTAATTCATTCTTAGGTTTTGCGAAACATACTGTTCTAGTTACATCTGTAGTTCCATATTTGTATTGACCCCCAGAGTCACATAAAAAAATATCATTTTTTTGAATTATCTTAGTATTTTCTTTTTTAGCTCTGTAATGGATAATGGCTCCATTTTTGCCTGACCCTGCAATAGTATTAAAGCTAGGAAATAAATATTTTTTATTTTTCTTTCTAAAGAATTCCAACTTATTTTGTGCATCAACTTCCGTTATTCTTTTTTTATTTGAAACTTTTATCCAGTATAAAAATTTTGTTAATGCAACTCCATCAAAGACATGACTATTGATCATATTTTTAATTTCATATTTATTCTTAATTGATTTTAGGAGATATATAGGATCTTTTTTTTTAAGTATTTTGAATTTATCTTTAATTAAGTTTTTATAAAACAAAGAGCATGATATATCATCAATTATAATTTTACCTTTTTTTATTTTTTTTAATAAATTTTCTATGTTTTTTGGATCAATTAATTGCTGGTAACTAATTTTTTTTTCTTTAATTAACTTCTGAGCTTTATTTTTTTCAGAAATTAAAAAAAAGTTTTTATTTTTTATTAAAAGCAAACGGCAATTAGGAATTGGGCTATTAGGATTATCATATCCTCTTATATTCAATAACCATGCCACATTTTCTGGAGCACTTACAAATAAATAATCAGATTTTTCTTTTTGTAAAATTTTTGAAACTTTATTTATCTTTTTTAAATGGCTTTCTCCAGCTACTTTTTTTTCTATTGAATAAAAAGATTTAGAAGAATTGTTGCTTTTATTAAATATTTGATCAACTAAATTTGGTTCCAATATTTTAACATAATTGTTTTTTAAAAAAAAATTATTAACTTGTTTTGAGGTAAATATTCTTGCATCTATACCTAAAACTAAACCTTTAAATAGCTTACAATTATAGATTTTTTGAAGTTTTTCTACTTTAAAATATTTTCCTGACTCAATTTCAGCCTGTAAGGTGTATCTTCCGTCAACAAACAGATAGTTCTTATTTTTCAATATCACTGCATAACCTGCAGATCCACTAAAATTAGATATTATTTTTAATCTATCTTTTTGAGAATATTCTGAAAAAAACTCATCATTTTTCGGTATTACATATCCATCTATACCCATTGAATAAAATTTTTTCTTTAAAGAAATTAATCTACTTCTTATCATTTTAACTTTTTTTGGTACCTAATCCATCCTGGACTTCTTACATTTGAGTCATCAAATTCTACATCTTGATTAAATTCAAAATCTTCAATTTCGTCCTTATTTTCATCAAAAAATGAATTTTTTTCTAAAAATTTTTCTGGCAACTCTTCAATAAATCTTGAGGCCATGCTATCTATCCAATCTCCTTGATAAAATCTATTCATTGAAAAAGAAATAATAATTTTTTTCTTAGCTCTTGTAATTCCAACATATGCAAGCCTTCTCTCCTCTTCTAAACCATTATGACCTTTTTCTTCTATTGATTTTTGATGAGGAAAAAGACCTTCTTCCCAACCAGGCAAAAAAACAACATCAAATTCTAAACCTTTAGCTGCGTGCATTGTCATCATATTTACTTTTTCTCCTTCCCAATCTTGATCTATAGAAGTAGCCAATGAAACATGTTCTAAAAAATTTTCTAAGTTATCAAATTCTTTCATTGCACTTAAAAGTTCCTTAATATTTTCAAGCCTATTTTCATTTTCTAAATCCTTTTTATTTTTTAACATCGCAGAATATCCTGACTCATCTAAAATTATTTGAAGTAATTTTACATGATATACATTTTTCTGTTTTAAATCATTTCTCCATTTATCAATTAAACCTAAAAACAAATTTAAACCTATTTTTGCTTTAGGTTTGATTAAATTTTCCTCAATCATTTTTCTTGATGAAATCTCTAAACTCAATAAATTTTTTTTTGAAAACTCATGTATAGACTTAAGAGTACTCTCACCTATTGACCTTTTTGGGTTATTTACAATTCTTTCAAATGCTAGATCATCTTTTTCTTGAAAAATTAATCTAAGATATGCAATGCAATCTTTAATTTCAGCTCTCTCGTAAAATTTGATACCACCAATTATTCTGTAGGGTATTCCAACTTTTAGGAACCGTTCTTCAAATTCTCTAGTTTGAAATATTGCTCTTACTAATATTGTTATATTATTTAACTTAAATTTTTTCTTTATTTTTTCTATTTCATCAGAAATTCCGGTAGCTTCATCCTTACCATTTTTAAAACAATTTAGTTTTATTAGGTCACCTTGATCCATTGTTGTTTCAAGTGTTTTACCTACCCGATTTTTATTATTAGATATTAGACTAGATGCTACAGACAGTATATTTTGTGTAGATCTATAATTCTGTTCTAACCTTATTATCTTAGTTTTTTCGTATATTTGATCAAATTCTAAAAAATTTTTAATTTCTGCACCCCGCCAACTATAAATTGATTGATCATCATCGCCTACACAGCAAATATTTTTATTAGAACCAACTAATAAATTTAACCATTTATTTTGTACAAAATTTGTATCTTGGTATTCATCAACTAAAATAAACTTGAAATTTTTTGTATAAATTTCTCTGATATCATTATTTCTTTCTAAAATTTTTACTGAATGCAAAATTAAATCTCCAAAGTCACAAGAATTTAAATCTGTGAGTTTTTGTTGATATATTTTATAAATAGGTAAAATTGTTTTTTCGTAGATATCTTTATTATTAATAAGTACTTCATTTGGATATAGCCCTTTATTTTTCCATCTATCTATAATTGCCAAAATGTATTTTGGAGCTAATTTTTTTACATCTATATTTTCTGCAATACAGATATTTTTTATTAATCTCACCTGATCATCAGTATCTATAATTGTAAAATTTGAATTGAGATTTACTGCAGGAGCATGTTTTCTTAATAGTTTTGCACAAATTGAGTGAAAGGTGCCCAACCAAGAAAGACCTATAGCTGAGGACCCTAAAATTTTACTTACTCTTAATTGCATTTCTTTTGCTGCTTTATTTGTAAATGTTACTGCAAGAATTTGATTAGGATAAGCTTTCTTCATTTTTACAATATGAGCAATTCTACTTGTTAAAACCTTAGTTTTGCCAGATCCTGCACCTGCTACAATTAATAACGGTCCATCTAAGTGTGTTACAGCCTTATTTTGAGCATCATTTAAACCTTTTAAATAATCAGAGTTTACCATTTATATAATTTAATTATAAGTTTCGTATTAATGTTCAATAATTTATTAAAAAAACGATTTAATAAAATACTATTATCAATAAATGAATTAATAGAAAGTTTTTTCAACACAATTGAAAATTTACTAAATTTAAAAAAAAGAAACAAATCTAACTTAAAAAAAGTTGATAAGAAGATAACGATTGGCGTAAGTTTAATAGTAATTATTGTCTCAAGCTATTTTTTAATACCTACTTTTTTTGACAAAAATAAAGTCAAGTCTTTATTGGAAGCTCAATTGAAACAAAAATACAATTTAGAAGTTAAATTTAAAGACAATTTAAAATATGATCTTTTCCCAACCCCTCACTTTTCAACAAAAAATTTGATTATAAGCTATAATGAAAAAAATTTAGCTGTCTCAAAAAATGTAAAAATTAATGTTTCTGTAAATAATTTTTTTTCATTAAAAAATTTAAAAACAAAAAAAATTTTTTTCAAAAAAAACGAATTCAATATCAATTCAGAAACGATAAGTTTTTTTCAACAAATTTTAAATTCTAACAAAAATAAAAATGAAATAATTTTTGAGGATAGCAATCTATTTTATAAAAATAAATTAAATGAAATAATATTTTTATCAAAAATTAATAAATTAAAATTTTCATATAATGATGAAAGCTTAGATCATGTGATGGTGTTAAATTATGAAATTTTCAATTTACCATTCTTATTAAATATAACTAATAATCAATTAAATAAAAAAGCAAGAATAAAACTAAAATCTAAAAAAATTAGATTAAATTTAGAAAATGAATTTAATTATCAAAAAGAAAAAATTGCTGGTGATATAAAGTTACTGGTTATGAATAAAGAAAAAAAATTCAATTATTTAATTAAGGAAGACACACTTGAATTCGAGTCCGATAACAAAAAATTTGATGGCAAAATATATTTTAAACCGTTTTACTTACAATCTAACTTAAATTTTAATCAATTAAATTTTGAAAGATTATTTTCAGATAAATCAATTCTAATAAATCTGATAAACTCTGAATTACTTTTTAATCCAAATTTAAATGCTAACATTAATGTATACTTAGAGAAATTTAGCAATAGTAATTATTTAAATGATTTAAAATTAAAAATTTTTTTAGAGGAAGGTAATATAATAATTAAAGACTCATATATTGATTGGAATAAATCAATTGGAATAAATTTAGATAATGTACAATTGATAAATGAAAATAACGAAATTAAATTTGTTGGACAAATAAAATTCATTTTTAATAATATAGGAAAGTTTTACAGTTATTATCAAATTACAAGAAGTGACAGAAAAAGAATAAATCAAGTTAGTTTAGATTTTGTTTTTAATCTAAATCAAAAGAAAATAAATTTAGATAATTTGATGATTGATAATAAATTAGACAAGAACGTTAATAATTTTTTAAATAAATTTAATACTCAAAATGAAAATATTTTTAATAAAGTAACTTTTAGAAACTTTGTTAAAAATTTTTTTATTAATTATGAGGGGTAAATCATCTTTTTTGGATCAACAATTTTGTCAAAATCTTTTTAATTAATTAAATTTGTTTTTAAAGTTTCTTCTTTTAAAGTTGTTCCATTTTTTAGAGCTTTTTTTGCTATCTTTGCTGCGTTATCATATCCAATGTGTGGGGCAAGAGCAGTTATGAGCATTAAAGAATTGTCTAAAAAATTTTTTATTTTAACTTTATCAGCTTTTAATCCTTTAATGCAAAAAAGGGAAAAATTTTTTGAACTGTCAGCTAATAAATCAATAGATTGTAAAATATTGTGCGCTATCAAAGGTTTAAATACATTTAATTCAAAGTGACCATGAGAACCTGCCATGGTAATACCATTATGGTTACCAATAACTTTTACACAAACCATTGTTACTGCTTCTGATTGTGTTGGATTTATTTTGCCAGGCATAATTGAGGAACCAGGTTCATTTGCAGGTAAAATTAGCTCACCATAACCAGCTCTTGGACCTGACCCTAAAAATCTTATATCATTAGCAATTTTCATCAAGCAAACTGCAGTAGTATTTAATGTTCCAGAAAAATTTACAATTTGGTCATGAGCAGCTAGTGAAGCAAATTTATTTTTTGTTGGCTTAAATGGCAGCTTTGTAATTTTTTTAATTTCATTGATAATTTTTTTATCAAAACCTTTTTTACTATTTATACCAGTCCCTACTGCTGTACCACCTTGAGCTAATAAATAAATTTCCCCCAAAGCATTTTTAATTCTTGAAATGCAATCTTCTAATTGTGATTGATATCCTTAAAATTCCTGTCCTAAAGATAAAGGTGTGGCATCTTGTAAATGAGTTCTTCCAACTTTAATTATGTTTTTAAACTTTGAAACTTTTCTTTTCAATTCTTTATTTAATAGCTCTAGTGCAGGCAAAAGTTTTTTTTTTGTTTCAAGAGAAATAGCTATATGCATCGCTGTGGGAAATACATCATTTGTCGATTGAGATTTATTTACATGGTCATTAGGATGAACAGGTTTTTTTGAACCTTTTTTTCCTCCCAATATTTCAATAGCTCTATTAGCTATAACCTCGTTTACATTCATGTTCGTTTGAGTGCCAGATCCAGTTTGCCAAACTTTTAAAGGAAAATGCTCATTTAATTTTCCAGATATCACTTCATCAGAAGCTTTAATAATTGCTTTAGAAATATTTAGTGAAATTTGTTTTTCTTTTACGTGAACTCTAGCTGCAGCCTTTTTTATAATTGCGATAGATTTGATAAGAATTGGCCTGACTAAAAATTCACCAATATCAAAATATTTTTTTGATCTTTGAGTCGACGCGCCCCAATATTTATCATTAGGAACGTTAATTTTTCCAATACTATCGAATTCTTTTCTTAATTTCATGAATATTGTTTCTTAAAGTATATACAATAGATATATAT
>MDTA01106368.1_pt1 | contig 25574 bp, 15 predicted proteins | sample 811151 | NCBI WGS metagenome assembly MDTA01 (sample SAMN05326648, study PRJNA326480) | marine metagenome | isolation source: seawater | place: Indian Ocean: South | collected 2010 | reverse complement strand
GACTGCTCAATACAAAGACATTAGGATTCTTCCTAGCATACGGTAGTACTGGTGCTTATCGACATGGAAGTTTTAACGAGTATTTACGCTCAAATGCTAATTCGAATTTTGCTAAATTCAACGAGATGGATTCTCAGAAATTTGAACCTATTTCGGAATCGGCGATTATAAAGGAAGTGATTCGCCGATGAAAAAACGTAAGCTATCAATTTTAATACTCTTATTCTTTCAAATTTTAGATGATCCTGCGTTATTATCAGCAGATACTCTCGTTCAGGGGCAAGTGAAATCGAATGGTAATTCTTTACCTTTTGCTATTGTAGGTGTTAAGGGTACTACTTACGGTGCACAGGCCGACGCAGATGGTAATTTTATTCTCAAAAATATACAGCCCGGAGATTACATATTTAAAGCTTCATCTATGGGATTCCAAAGTCTTGAAGTAACAAAATCAATAATTCCTGATAAGACATTAATAATCGATTTTGAGTTGCAACAGAGTGCTATCGAAATAGATGGTGTTGCTATCACCGGTAGTTTAATGCGCAGCTTCGTAAAAGAATCACCAACTAAGGTTAACGTCGTTTCTTCAGCATACATCGAAAAGATACCGACTGTTAATGTGATGGATGTCATAGAGAATGTAAATGGTTTGTATCAACAAATAGATTGTGGGGTATGCGGGACTAATAATATCCGAATTAATGGGATAGATGGCCCATATACTGCTGTGCTCATAGATGGCATGCCTATTATGAGCAGTTTAGCGTCGGTATATGGACTAAATGGTATTAGTCCAGCTATGATCCAACAGATCGAAATAATTAAAGGTCCAATGTCAACATTATATGGTAGTGAGGCGATGGGAGGCGTTATCAATGTGATTACTAAAACTCCACAGACTGCGCCACCTCTCACAGCCAATGTGTTTCGTACGTCTTTGGGTGAAAATGCTATTGACATTGGTGGTGCTCGCCGCTGGGACCGATGGTCTGCATTAGCTTCTGCTACACTGCTCCATAATGATGAATACCACGATGATAATGCCGATAATTTTGCTGATCTGACATTAAGTACTCGTGGATCATTATTCATTCGCGCTGCTCGGCGTGATTTGTTGGGACGTCCGGAACTAGAATTTTCGAGTCGCTATTATTACGAAGATAGGCTCGGCGGTACTTCTGATTTTGTTCGAAATTATTCTGATGCCTACCGAGGGTCTAATACTGTGTATGGAGAGACAATTCTGACTCATCGCTTCGAAACAATGGCCACATTTAATATAAAACCTGAGACGGGTGCTCGATTCGATATGGCACTTAATTTTCATGATCAAGATAGTTTTTATGGCGTTGATAGTTATTCAGCTCGTCAGTCCTCACTTTTTATGCAGGGTTTATGGCCAATGCTTCTTAATGGTCGACAGACATTGATGTTCGGAGCATCATTGCGTGGCCAACGCTATGACGATAATACAAGTGCAACGGGTCTCTTCAATGAAACACAAGAATTAATTCAAAATTTGCCGGATAATCGATGGATACCAGGTTGGTTTGCCCAACATGAATGGTTAGTCTTCGATGCTGTGCGGCTTCAATCTGGTATTCGTATTGACTTTCAAGAAGATTACGGCTGGATCTCGTCTCCTAGTGCGAACCTAAAAATTAACGCGAGCGATGTTACGACTTTGCGTCTCAATGCGGGGACGGGTTTTCGTGTCGTTAATCTATTCACTGAAGATCATGCAGCATACTCGGGTGCTCGGACGACAGTTCTGCTGGAGGATCTAAATCCCGAGCGGTCGCTCAATGGTACTGCCAGTTTACAACATATTTTTGATATAAACAGAAATCCATTAACGATAGATTTGGAGGGTTTTTATACTTACTTTACGAATAAAATTGAGCCGGATTATAGCCGTACTAATAAGATAGTTTATGCTAATTTAAAAGGTTCGTCTACCACAAGAGGTTTGTCTCTAACACTGAGCCAATCAATGACATCTATTCCTCTCACTTATACCGCAGGAGCTACAGTAATGGATGTCTTTGTCAAGGACAATGGTATAGTACGCCCTTTGGAATTTGCAGCTGATTATCAGGGAGTAGTTAATGCTACCTATCGATTATCTACTGGATTACGTCTGGACTATACGTTTAATCTAACCGGACCAATGAAACTTCCGGAGTACGATCCACCGTTTGTTCGCGATCCTATATCTGAGAGTTTTTCCGTGCATAATCTTCAGTTGACGAAAGACTTAGAATTAAGTTCTGGATCTCTACTGCAACCTTATTTTGCAATAGAAAATTTTACAAATTTCACTCAAGGTTCACCATTAGTTGATCCTGAAAATCCTTTTGGTGAAAATTTTGATACTTCATACGTCTATGGACCGATTCATGGACGAAACTTAGGATTTGGTTTCCGCTGGTTTCAGCGATAGTTTTAAAAGGTCGAAAAAAATGTACATTGAAATAAGTAAAAAATATCATTAAAACATACCAGAGGGATTATGTCGAAAGTATGAAATTTTGGATTAGAAATAAATGGATATACCCAATATTAATTTTATTTGCGTCGACGGTGGATTCTCAAAATTTAGGTAGTATTTCTGGTTCGATTACAGATGATTCTTCAGGTGAGAGTCTTCCAGGTGTTAGTATACTTTTAGAAGACACTAGGTTGGGCACTACAACGGACATCAAAGGACGATTCCACATTCCTAATGTTGAACCAGGTACATATTTTTTACAGGCTAGTATTATCGGTTATAGAAGTTATAAGGCAAAAGTCAAAATTTCTCAGGGTCAGGAAACGCAATTGGATTTCCATCTACACCCCAGTCCCATACACCTCAGTGAGGTATTGGTGCAGTCCGAACGTGTTTATTCAGCGGCTTCTTCGCGCTCTATGCGTACTTTTGACTTAGAAATCCGACCCAATCGTACAACCCAACAGATGTTACAGATGGCTCCTGGACTGATTGTTGCACAGCATGCCGGTGGTGGTAAGGCAGAACAGATTTTTTTGCGAGGTTTTGACGCTGATCACGGCACTGATGTAGCAATAGATGTTGACGGCCTTCCGGTCAATATGGTTTCCCATGGTCACGGACAAGGTTATGCTGATCTACACTTCATGATTCCAGATGTGATTGAGCGAGTTGACGTTTTTAAGGGGCCCTATTTCGCCCAATACGGTAATCTAGCCACGGCTGGAGCAGTTAGCTTTCAGTCACGTGATCATTTGGAACATAATGAGATTCGTTTTACCGGAGGAAGCTTTGGCACTGCTAACTATACGATGTTATATCAATTGCCGATGGCAGATATTGGTGAAACGGTCTATTTCGCTGGGAATTACTATCGGAGTAATGGGCCTTTCGATAGTCCACAAAATTTACAACGTTTCAATGTTTTTTCAAAAGTACATACACATTTATCGGAGCGGTCTACATTGACATTAGATCTGGGAGCTTTTTCCTCGGCTTGGGATGCCTCTGGACAACTACCGGTTCGTGGCATAGCTACAGGTCTAATTGGGCGCTGGGGGGCTATTGACGATCTTGAGGGTGGCACTACAGGTCGAAATAATGTCAATTTGACATTTCGCTCTAAGGGGCTCAACAATAGTGATTTTACTACGCAGGCCTATTTTAGTCGCTATAATTTTAAACTATTTTCAAATTTCACCTTTTTTCTTACCGATCCAATCAATGGCGATATGATTGAGCAGATTGACGATCGTCACCTCTTCGGATTTAAAAGCGATTATTCGTTCTATCATAATTTGGGTCCGTACTTAGTTAGAGCGACGGTAGGCGGTGGTATGCGGGGTGATAACACTGACGTGGGTTTATGGAAGAATATTTCTCGTGAAAGAAATCAATCGCTGGTCGATTCACGAGTTTTGGAACGCAATTTCTCTCTGTGGGGTCGTGAGGAAATTTTCCTTAGCTCGCAGTGGCAACTTATGCTCGGGCTACGAGCTGATTATTTTACTTTCCAAGTTGAGGATCGGCTTGTGGGTTTACCCGCGGACCTACCACATGCTTCAGGTTATGCCCAAGATCAAATCGTAAGTCCAAAGGCTACGTTAGTTTATAGTCCTGGACGATCTCTTGACTTCTTTTTCAATGCTGGTAAGGGGTTTCATTCCAACGATGCACGAAACGTAGTTATTGATCAGCGGGTGGGTGAATTAGAGCGTACGTTTACGGCACAGGGTCGTAGTCGAGATGAATTGCTCGATGCCCTTGCTGAACGCCACTTTGATTTCGGTCATATAGAAGCAGGAACGTTGCCGAGTGCGATTGGTGCAGAGATAGGCCTGCGCTCGCGCCGCTTTTCGAAACTCAATTTTGCTGCTGCGCTTTGGTGGCTGGATTTGGATAGTGAGTATGTTTATGTGGGTGACGCCGGAACTACTGAAGAAAGTGGAAGTAGTCGCCGAATTGGTTTGGATTTGGAAGCGCGATTCGAGGTTTTGAAATGGCTATGGGCTGATGCTGATGTGAATTTTTCTCGTGGCACTGTTCGTGATGCGCCGATGAGCCTTAACGAGATTCCGCTTGCACCACGTTTGACCTCTACAGGCGGTTTAACAGCTCGACACCAAACGGGATTTGAGGGTGCGTTACGATATATCCACATTGGAGATCGGTCAGCTAACGAAAGTGGAAGCGTAATAGCCGAAGGGTATACTCTGTTTAACATCAACGCTTCCTACTTGTTCGGAAGATGCAGGACTCAGATCATTGTTGAAAATGTTTTTGATGTCAAGTGGAATGAGGCACAATTTGATACGGAATCGAAGCTCCGTGGGGAGGCTGAAAGTGTTTCGGAACTGCATTTTACACCGGGCAACCCGTTGAGTCTTCGAATTGGCTTAGGCTACCTTTTTTAAAGGTAGTTCTTCTGAGAAAATAAAAAAAGCCAGAAACTGCAGATCAGGAGGTTTGGAGTTTGAACCCCTATGGGTACGCCATTTTTATTTAACTTGTCGATTATTTAAATGTTTACAGAAATATAAGAGTGATTAATTTCGCCCGAACATACCCCCGATTGAGCACATAATCAGCTGGTCACTTGGGGGTTTTTCGTATGGACATTTATCGTTGTTATGAGCTTTTTCTCACCGATAGAAAAGTTAGTGGGTGTAGTGAAGCTACTCTTCGGTTTTACGACTGTGTGATCGGAAAACTTCTTCAGTATATCTAAGAAAATAAACCTTGGCGGTCGAAAACTATCACCCTATCTTTTACGGTACAGCTTTGCATCGGCTTATATCGATGTTGGTGGAGATCCGTTTGGCTTACAACGAATACTGGGTCATACGGATCAAACGACCTCTTCAAAGTATGCGAATATGGCTCTTAGCAATGTGAAAGCTCAGCATAGCAAGTTTTCGCTGGGCGCTGGTATGTTTTTTGCCTTCTAAAGAGGAAGTAGATAGGGTAGCCGCTGGAGGTTTAATCGAGACTCTGAACGCAATCGCAGACAAATGAGATATGGATAGAAAAAAGGTTCATAAGCCTTTGCCTGTGGTGCTAGGTTTGCATATAGGTCATGATGCTACGGCTTGTTTGGCTGTGGAGGGGACGGTTTTAGCAGCGGTTGGCGAAGAGCGATTAAGTCGTACTAAACAGCATTATGGGTTTCCGTTCAAAGCCATTGCCGCTGTGTTGGAACAAGCCGGGGTAGCTCCTAGTGAGGTGGATTGTATTGCGCTAGGAGGAGGCGATGCACTCGATTTCAATCCATGGCAAGTTCGACATATATACAACTCGTCTGAAAATGGCGAGATCGATTTTTGAATCAAGTGCCCGCCAGTGTGGGGCGACAAGCATGTTTGGGAGCTTTGCGGATCGCCGCGACGAAGGTATTGAGGTTGAACGACCACCGGCCAGCGATTGCCCGAGAAGGTCTTGAGGACAGTTTGCGTGCATGCGGACTGGATCCAACAAGAGCAAAAGTTGTTGACCACCATCTAGCACATGCAGTAAGTGCTTATGCAACATCGATGTTTGACCAATCTTTGGGAATCACAATCGATGGTTATGGAGACGGGGTCAATACCGCGATTTGGGCTTGCCAGCCAACGGCGATCGAATGCTTGGCATATGGCCCTAAAGCCGATGATGCCGGAGCGTTTTCTCCGGGCGATTTTTATTCTTATGTAACACGTTACCTCGGTTTTAAGAGAAATCGCCACGAAGGCAAGATTACGGGCCTTGCAGCCTATGCTCCTCCTACGGATTATTACGATTCTATTCAAGATCTGCTCACGGTGGACCCGGAGAGTGCTTGTTTTACCTCCAGTCTAAGTGCTTTTCGCTATACACGGGAAAGGCGGCCCTATGTTATTTTTCGGCGCTTGATTCGCTGGGCTATTTCAGGCGAGATGTGGGATCCATTATTGATAGACGAATTGGGCCGCCGTTTCACAGGTGCCTCACCGGCACAAGTAGCCGCTGCAGCCCAGCAATTGGTGGAAGATCGAGTAGTCGCCTTGGCGACATTCTGGGTGCAAAAGACTGGGATGAGCCGAGTCTGCTTGGCGGGAGGAGTTTTTGCAAATGTAAAATTGAATCAGCGAATCGCCGAAATCGATGGGGTCAATGAGGTGTTTATTCATCCCAATATGGGAGACGGTGGACTTTCTTTGGGGGCTGCGATCTGGAAGAGTCAAGAACCAGTGCCTGGCAAAGTAGAACTGAAGCGCCATGTCTTAAATGACGTTTATCTCGGACCCGAGTTCGAACGTGAACATATGCGGCAGACCCTAGAGGTTGCCGGTGCTTCCTTCACCGAAGAATCCGCGATCGAAGAACGCATCGCCGAAGCCGTGCACCAGGGCAAAGTGGTAGCTCGTTTCGATGGTCGAATGGAGTATGGGCCGCGGGCACTTGGCAATCGATCGATATTAGCAGCGCCTACTGATCCAGACATCAACGATTGGCTGAATGAACGTTTGCAGCGAACGGAGTTTATGCCTTTTGCGCCGGCCGTTCTGGCCGACTGTGCCGCTGATATTTTTGACAATTTTCACATGGATCAGGCTCTGAAGTTTATGACCATTACGCTGGACGTAAAACCGGAATGGCGCCAGCGGATCCCAGCCGTATGCCACATCGATGGTACAGCACGGCCACAGCTTCTCGATCCCATAAACACTCCATCTTTCCACAAGATCGTGTCTTGCTACAAAAAACTATCTGGTTTGCCTGTACTAATTAATACCAGTTTCAACATGCATGAAGAACCTATCGTATGCACGCCCGAAGATGCCTTGAGAGCCTTTGAAATGGGTCATCTCGATTTCCTGGCGATGGGACCATTTTGGGTTGCTAACCAATAAGTGAAGTGAGGGCCTATGCGCGAGCGTCAAGATGGTTTATTTCGTCTATTGAAAAAAATTTATAGCGGTCTCCAAGGCTATTTAGATAGTGATGTAGATGTTGAAATTCAACCAATTAAACTAGGTTTTTCGATTTGTTTCAGACACGATATGGACCGCTTTGACGAACGTGGTTTTGATGAATTTATGCAGTTCGAAGAGCAGTTCAATGCGCCCGCCACACTTTTTTTTCTCGAATCGCAGGTCTCGCGTTTCGGTCAGCGTATCCGCAAAGTAACTGGCGGAAAATTTGAGATGGCACTACACAGCGAAGCCAAACCTACGCCGTTTTGCTGGTCTCTTTTCCAACTCTCGAGGTTTTTGGAGCGCGCTTATGCCCGTTGGTTACGCAAACAAGCAAATCGGTTCGACCGCAGTGGTTTGCCCACTTCGGGACATTCTGCCCACGCGGTGAATAACTATTTGCCCTTCCAAGGGTGGATCAATTGGAATATCATTGAAAATGCCAGTTTGCGAGCCGGATTCGATTATATTTCCGACTGGCGCCTACCATCACGAATTGCAGAAGGAGAAGATTTTTTACCCCCTTGGCCGGCCTATATACGCCAACGCGGAAAGCGGCATATCCTCGTGCTTCCCACATCTTGGGATGACAAGATCTTTTTTTATTCCTACGAAGACGTGAAGATACGGCTGCTCGCCGATGCAGAAGTAGCATATAGACCGAGGAGTGCACAAGATGTCTGGCCGTCTTTTCTGAACCAAGCCGAACGATGTCGTGACTTGCAAACGCCTTGTATAATCAATATTCATCCCTGGCACGCGGTGTGCAATGGACAGAGCCAATTTTACGAATTGAAACGAATGATCATCGAGTGGTGTCAGCGCAACGACATTCCGCTCCTGCGTTGTCGAGACTATCTTACTTCTATTAAAAATTCGAATGTATGAGCCGGTGACTACGGATCAGATTGTTTTTACGGTAAAAGGAAATGATTCTGAGAGCAAGTTAAAGGGACCTCTTACAACGGGGGTTTCTTTACCTCAGAATGCTGTAAAAAAAGTAACGAACCTTTATTTGAATCATGAAGGAAACGACCTTATTGCTCAATTCAAGCCTCTTTCTTTCTGGCCAGATGGCTCCATACAATGGGTTCTGATAGACTTTGAGGGGCGAACCGGTGATCGATTGATAGTTGGTTGGGTAGATGAAAAAAGCCAAACAAAACATGACCAGGAAATTTCTTTAATTAAAACAGACGAGCATTACGAAATTTGTACGGGTGTAATGCGGGCAAAGATAAATAGGCGAAAGTTCTCTTTAATTCAGGCTGTTGAATTAGGAACGCGTTCCAAGAATGGAGGTTTTGTATCTGAGATTAACATATTTCAGAAGGATTTATGTGATACCTGGGTTCGAATTGAAGAATCGTATCAGGATGGCTCGACGACTCGTAGACTCTACGGTATGGGTGGTTGCTGTTATGCTTCGTTGGCTAGGGATGAATATGCAGTAGAAGTAGAAGAGGAAGGACCGCTCCGAACGGTATTATGCCTTCGAGGCGCATATGAAGCCGATATTGGTATGCACCATTATTCCGGTTATCGTCCCCTAAAGTGGATCATAAGGCTCCATTTTTTTGCGGGTCACAGCCAAGTGCGTGTGCTGCATACAGTTATTTTTTCTGCAAATCCCCGTGAAGTGAAGATTAGTGAAATAGGATTACGGATTCCAGTCGCCTCAGAAAGTCTGACTAATTATTCTTTGGGAACGGAATCGATCAAAACCGAGAATATCAAAAATGGGCTCTATTTTTTGGCACATCAGCGATCGAAATGTGAATATATACTTGATTCATTTACGACCAACGGCGAAAAAAATAAAGTCTGTCAGGGACAACAACTTGATGGATGGGTAGAGTGGAGTGACAATAAGCGGAGAGTTGGGGTTGCTATAAAAAATATGGCAGAGGAATATCCAAAAGCTTTTGGTGTAAGTAATGAAGGACTCGATGTTTTTCTTTGGCGCAGCAATAACTTCGATTCACATCTCGATTATAGTCGATATTCGGAAGAGGTTGCTTGGCACGAAGGCGAAGGAGTTTATGCTGACGGATTGGGTAGTGCAAAGACGACGGAATATAGCCTATGTTTTTCGTCAGGAAAGGAGACAACAAAAGAAATTCTTTCGAGGTCTTTGCGATGCCCTGTCGTTGTTTCAGAACTTGAAAATGGCAGATGTGCGCCCTTACTTGGGAATAGTGTGCAATTTCCTGATAGGTACCCAGAAAGTGAACGAATGCTTGCGGGGTATGTCGATTGGATGGCCCGTCAGATTTCTAGTGAGGAATGGTATGGCTATTTAGATTATGGTGATGTCCTAAGCACTTGGGATGATGATAATAATACTTGGGAATTTCGTGGACGTTGGGGATGGTCGAATAGCGAATGGGACCCCAGGCATGCGGTCTGGTTATATTTTTTGCGAACTGGACACGTCGATTCAGCTCGTCTTGCAGAGGCTATGTCGCGTCACTCTGAAGATGTTGACACGTGTCATTTCCATCCTCTTCGCCCCTATTGGGTAGGAGGATCCTTTCGACATAGTACGGATCACTTTGGTGATGAGCCGTGTTCATCTCATACCTTCGTGGATAACTGGGTTGACCATTATTATCTCACAGGCGACGGTCGTGCTAGAGAGGTTATCGAGCAGGCGGGAAACTTTTTTTTTAAAGTATCGATGGGTAGAAGATTCACGCTTTAGTTTTAGTTTGCGTTCGATTGCTAACGCGTTTCGGGGACTGATTTATGCATATTAAGTGACGAGTAACAGAAAATATTTCGATCGAGCGAATGAAATATTTACCGTTGTAGCTCGAGCTCAGAATGCTGATGGTAGTTGGCATAAGCGATTTCAAATAACAAGTGATGAAAGATTGCCTGATCAACTTCCATATGGTATGGCTACAGAAGGGGCAACATTAGCCACGGAATTGGGAACGACACCGCCGTTTACTGATGATGAGTTCTGTGCATTAGGGCCTCCGTATACAAATCTTATAAGGGAATTACCTCATGAAGAATTAAAGGGTTACCAAACTCACTATTTACTTATTGGTTTAGAGCGTTTCCACAAACTAACGTCTCGTACGGACGCAGCTGAGTGTTATCTCAGAGCTGTTGACTGGTTTTGCGGTGGTCGGGATGTTTTTGATAATGAACATGCATTACGACATAGTTATTACGGCGCCTTATGCGGTCCTTTGGCCTATGCTTATTACTTGACAGGAGATATAAGATACTTGAAGACTGGTAGAGTTTTATTGAGAGATCTACGCGATCAACAAGATTGGAGTGAAGATCTGTCTCGTTCTGGATCTATTGCAATGAATTCTATGGGATTGAGTTTAGTCTTCTTTGGTGTCCCACCTCTTTTAGACGCAATGTGTAAGGCTGGTTTAGAAGAATGAGATCAGTGTGAAATCGGAGTCCTGCTACAGGATCCACTTGCCTAAAATACTAGCTACTCTGTCATAATTAAACGGGAGAAACACGGACAAACCTGTGGTTGACCATCTTCTTGAGAACAAAAGCTCAATCCAACGGGGTGTTACTGTTCGTGCAGTGTCTTTAGGCCTTTTATGCTGCCTCGTAATCGCGTGTGGCGAGGCATACGGCGTATTGGTAGTGAGAGGCTCACCCATGGCAGCGGACTATTCTGCTGGAGCTGCCGTCTTTCTTTTTTTCATAATAACCCTTTTGATTAATCCCTTAGCCCGGCTGTTTACTGGTACTTGTCTGCACGGTGGGGAAATGGCGACGGTCTACATTATGATGATTGTTTCCTCGGCGATACCATCCTGGGGATTTGTAATGAATTTAATTCCTTTTCTTGGGGGGCTATTCTATTATGCTACCCCTGAAAACGACTGGGCAAACCTCATTCATCCCCATTTGTCGACTTGGATGATCATACAGGATCAGCAGGCGATTTGGAAACTTTTTGAAGGGGCTGAGCGTCACGAATCTGTGCCTTGGTCCATCTGGCATAAACCAATGCTTCTCTGGGGCCTCTTCGTAATGAACATCTACTTCGTCACGTTATGCATCTTGGTAATCTTGCGAAAGCCTTGGATGGAACACGAACGTTTGATTTTTCCTCTCTCGATCCTACCCTTGGAATTAAGCGCTAAGAAAGATGGTAAATGGCTCCCACCGCTTTTGCGCAATTATCTGACCTGGATTGGTTTTTCGATCCCACTTTTGATTAATTCAGTCAATGGCCTGCACGCTTATTTTAATTTTGTCCCGGCGATCAACATAAATTCTTACATAAGTATTATCCGTAATTCGATGACCCTCCAACTCGAGCCTCATTTCGAAGTGATTGGCCTTTCTTACCTATTGAGTTTGGACGTATCTTTAAGTGTGTGGTTTTTCGCTTTGCTGGCTAATGTTCACACAGGTATCGAACGGGGCATGGGTTGGAGTATCGGTCCCAGTCAACCCTATTCTATGCCAGCGTCAGCCAGCGTAGCACATTTAGCACAAGGAGCGATGTTCTTTCTGGTTTTCTCGAGTCTTTGGTCTGCACGCCGCCATCTCAAGGATGTTATTCTTAAGGCGATTGGCTACCGGACAGAGATTGATGATAGTAACGAAATGATGTCATATCGCACAGCGCTTATTGGCATCGTTTTAGGATCTATGCTAGCTGTTTTCTGGTTGGCGCAGACCGGCCTTAACTTTGTAAGCGCACTTTTTTATTTTTCTCTCTGCATCATTACTTTTATCGGCCTAGCCAGGGTGATCTCACAGGCGGGTCTGGCTTACGGCGTATCGCCCGTGGCTCCGCCGGTCTTTACGGTTAACGCCTTAGGTTCTTCTTCCCTTGGTTCGGAAGGCCTTACGGCTCTAGGGTTAAATTTTCCTTGGTCGGCTGATTTGCGAACCTTTGTTATGGCGTCTGCGGCTACTGGTCTTAAAATCGCCGAGGTTGCCCGTCTGGAATTACGACGACTATTTTGGGCTATACTGGCGGCGATAGTGGTAACTTTAGTCGCGGCATTCTGGGCGGTTACCAGCTTGGCCTATAAGTATGGCGGCATTAACCTGGGTGGATGGGGTTTTGGGGGACTAACACAATTGACAGGTAACTGGATCGCTCACAATATCGGTAGCCCCGAGCAATTGCATGGTTGGCACCTGTTATATACTGGTTTCGGCGGATTTTTCATGGCCCTACTAACCTATGTCAAGGCGCGTTTCGTTGGTTTTCCTGTGCATCCTGTAGGTTTGGCGTTGGGACTTACATATCCGATCAGTAGGATCTGGTTTTCAGTTTTCATTGCTTGGCTGCTCAAGGCTGTAATCCTCAAGTATGGTGGGGCTAGAGCATATCAAATCTTGCGACCTTTTTTTCTCGGCCTGGTACTTGGGGCATTTGTTTCTGCCGGGGTTTGGCTAATCATCGACGCTTTTGGTGGCATGTCGAATTGGTTCACTCTGTGAAAGTGTTACAGGGAAAAAAGTTTGACTGTAAGCCTCAATAAAGTAGTTTTACTGAATTGCATTAAATGATAGTAAGCAATCTTCTAAAATAATTACATAGAGGGACCGTAATATGCCGACTGTATCACATTTGAGTAGGGAGCAACTTGAAATAGGACTGGAAAAAATTAGCCAGTCTCCTAAGGACCAAGGAACTTTAGATATGATAGTTCGGAGACCGAAGATTGGAGTGCGTGACATTGTGGAAAATGGTGTATTAAATAAAGACGTCGGCTTAGAAGGCGACAATTGGAAGACGCGCGGTGGTTCCGAAAGGCCCGCCAAACTAGAAACGCAAATCACGCTGACTAATTCCCGAGCCATCCAGCATATCGCTCAATCCAAGGGACGCTGGGCGTTAGCTGGTGACCAGCTTTATGTAGACTTTGACTTAGGAGAGGAAAATCTACCTGCTGAGACACACCTGTCCATTGGTAGCGCTGTCTTAGAGATCACTGAGGAACCGCACAACGGCTGTAAGAAATTTGTAGAGCGCTTCGGTATGGATGCTATGTTGTTTGTTAATTCAGAGATAGGAAAGAAGATGCATTTACGGGGCGTCAACGCGCGTGTTATACAGGCGGGTAACATCACTGTTGGAGATATTGTTAGTAAGGTATAGGTTGCCTCGTTAGGAACTATAGAAAGGAATACTAAGCGTGTATTATAGATCACTCGGTGCCACTGGAGTAGAGGTTTCTACAGTAGCATATGGTTGCAATCGGCTTGGTGAAGATGCATCGGCTACTCGCTGGGATGCGTTGGTGGGTAATGCAATTGATTTAGGCATGTTTTTTTCCTACCGGAAGTGACCTCGAATCATTCAGGATAGTTATATCGTAAGTAAAAAGTCGCCGAGAATTGTTGAGATTTCATCCAAATCGTCTTCTGAGATAATCCACTCGCTTGCTGCCGCGTTGTATACAGCTTGTTCAGGAGTTTTTGCTCCGACGATGCAACTGGTTACTGTAGGTTGAGCGAGTAACCATGCGATTGCCAACTGCGCACCCTCCTTGCCGTGATCCCCAGCCCATTCCAATAATTTCTCAACTACTGGCATTGCGAAATTGAGTACATCATCCTGAAATTCGCGTTTCTCACCCCGTTCGTCGTCATCTGGGAACATGTATCCGGGACGGTAGTTTCCGGTAAGTATACCCTTGGCCAACGAAGAATGTGGAATTATACCAATTCCCAGATCAAGACATGCGGGCAACACATCGATTTCTGGCTGACGATGAAGCATATTGTAGCGTGGCTGAGAACTGTGGATGACGCCGTGCTGAGCCGCCTCTCGATGCTGCTTACCCGAAAAATTCGACACGCCAATGTAACGAATCTTTCCGGCATCCCTCAGTTTCTCGAGGTTTGTTATTGTATCTTCGATTGGCGTTTCGGGACGTGGCCGGTGGAGCTGATACAGGTCTATATAGTCTGTATCGAGAGCTCGCAAACTGTTTTCTATGGCTGAATTCATGTGCTCTAGTGAATGATCACCGCTAAGTTTGGTGGCCAGAATCACGTCGTTACGTCGCCCTTGAAGTGCCTTACCGAGTATACTCTCACTTGTGCGATAGCCCTCAGCGGTATCGATAAAATTTGCTCCGGCATCGATCGAAGCGTGGATAGTCTCAATCGCCTGCTTGTCGGAAATGAGACCCATCCCACCACCGAGTGGCCATGCTCCAAGGCAAATTACTGACACTTCAGGGCCATCTTTACCTAATTTTCTTGTCTGCATGTCTCCTCCTCCTATCCAACTCGGATTCCATAATTATTGGAGCGTCAATTTGCTAATATATTTTTTATTATAAGCTATAAGCTATAAGCTTTGCTTGGCCGTGTGGTGAGTATCGCGCTCTATTTCTGACTTGGGGGTTAGCGATCGCTTCACGGGATAGAGCTTCGCCCTTTGTCTTATCCTGTTCGTGCTATTCATGGCAGCCTTTGCTTCCGGCCCAGTCTATTTGTCCGTTAAAGGTAAGTCCTTTCCATCAAAAGGTTCATTCCCATCTTCCCATTTTTCGCCGATAGGTCGTAACTGGCCATAGCCCGTCGCATTGTATTTAAGACCATCCATATCTGGAATTACATATTCACTGAACCATGATTCTAACATCGCTCTAAGCTCTTTCACACGTTTGGTTTGATCCGGATCGGCAATTAAGTTGTCGCGGTCATCCGGGTCATTAACGACATTATAAAGCTCATTTGGTCCATCCCGATAACGGTGAATGTATTTCCATTCGGAAGTTCGAATCATTCTGCAAAAACCGTATTCGTCAAAAATAATTACACTTTCGCGACCGTCGGTTTGCTCGTTCTTCAATACTGGAAGTAGCGATTGGCCTGGAAGGTTTTTGTCGGGAACTGGAAGCCCAGTATAGTCTAATAGCGTGGGTAAAATGTCGTAGGCACAAGACATAGCAGACTGCACTGTCCCTTTTGGAATCACTCCCGGATGACTGGCAAGAAATGGCACTTTGATAGAATTTTCGTACATATTCACAGGGTCCGTTCCATTACCTTTGCCCCAAAAACCATGTTGTCCGCAGGAATGCCCATTGTCAGAGGTAAAGACCACTAGAGTATTTTCGCGCATACCCCTTTCTTCCAATCTATCCAATATTCGCCCTACATCTAGATCCATCGCCGTTACCGCAGCATAATAGCCCTTCAAACTCTCACGTTGTCCTAGATTATTGCTCAATCCTTTTGCTGAGCGGGCCGGAAGATCAGCATTATCCTCGGGTACTTTTGCCCATGGATGCAGCGGTTCCTGTGGACATGTCTGGAAAGCGCACTCGTCATAAGAGTCCACAATCTCTTGAGGATGGCCTATCCACGGCGCGTGTGGCGCTGTATAGTGAACGCTCAGATAAAATGGGTCTTTGTCTTCTCTATGGGCCTCCATAAAAGCAAGGGCATCATCTGTAATTACGTTCGTTAGATAACCGGAAACGGCCTGCGTCACGCCATCGCGAATCATATTTTGATCGTTATAATCACTCGCACCGCCGGGTAGCGCGAACCAGTGAGAAAAGCCACATTGCGGAAGAGAAGTGCTACCCAGATGCCATTTGCCAGATAGACCGCATGTCCACCCATTGTCTGCGAGGACATTCGTATAAGACACTTCATTCTCAAGAAAACTCGGTTCTGTCCCAAAATTGGCGTATCCTCCAATAAAATCGTGTACACCGTGTTGAGATGGAATGCGACCTGTTAAAAAAGAAGCACGGCTAGCCGAACATACAGGAATCGTCACAAAAAAATTTTCAAAACGTACGCCCGTTTCTGCAATGCGGTCGAGATTGGGCGTACGGATTTCTTCATTTCCATAACAACCTGCCGCCCAAACGGCTAGGTCGTCTGCGAGAATAAAAATGATATTGGTTTTTTCTACACTGGACAAAAAATCCCCCTATTTTTTCAAGTAGGTTTATGGCCACGCAGTTCGATTTGATCGAGAATGATTTCTGAATGACGGTCTAGAAAGATAAAGGAAAAACGCACATTGTGGACCGAAGGTATAGAATGTTGATATTTTATTTCGTATTTATTTAGCGTACTGTCCACCCTAATTTCTTCTGAGGTCCAGATGATGGGCTCATTGTCGGGCGCCTGGCCAAGTTGAAGTTGAAACCGAGCGCTTCCAACTTCGCATCGGGCATGAAATGAGATGTCGTATACTCGATTTTCGCGGAGTTGGATAGTGTATTTGTTAGCCTGTTCCTTTCCCATAACGCGGAATTTCCAATCTGGCTCGTATTGCTGGTAGAGCGAAGGTATAATTTTGCGACCAATGTCAGGTTCGTAGGTAAAGGGCACGTGCACTCTGATGGCTCTCGTGCCATCTACGCCATGCTCATCGGCTGTGCCCATTATAGCATATTCGGATGTGTTCCAGTCCGTCAAATCGAGCATGAAATCAGAATTAACGATTTGATTAGTGGGAGGAACTTCTTTGGGGGGCTCTTTGCCGGTTAGGTTTCTTACTATTTCTTCCACACCTGCAAAGCCCCATTCCGAATTGAACAGCCCATAGGGCCAGGCATTATTAAATACCCCGCAATAGTAAGACCACTCGATATTTCTTTTAGCCAGTTCAGTTACAACAAAGGCCGTATATTCTTCCACATATTTTTTTTTTGTGATTGAGACGCGTGCCCCATTCGCTGAGGTAGATTCTTTTGTTGTGTTTTTTCGACCACGCATTTGCTTCTTCCAAATCGGCGATGATGAGTTGTTTCCAGTTGGGGTGATCTTTATTGATATCCTGATCTATTGCGCCGTGGGTAAAGGACTTGGGATGATAACAATGAAAGACGCCCCAGATATTAGGATCGTCAGCAAAACCGGTTCCGTCCTCGAGTGTGTAAGAAAGATACTCAGGGGTTACGTATTCGGTGAGAAATTCCACACCATTAAAATGAGGACCACCGACAGCTAATAATCTTGTTGGATTGGATTTGCGGATTTCCTGGATACACTCCCCATACCACTGCATAGTTTCCGACTCTTCTCCGTCGGAATGGCCTGCCATTTTCGGTTCGTTCATGATTTCAAAAACCAGTTCCGCGGGATAATCTTTATAATACTCCGCTACTTCGTCCCACCACTGAACAAGATGACCTTTACCCCAGCAATACATTGAAAAGGGGACGAGGACGACCTTTAATCCAAGTTGAAGTGCGTCGTCTACCGCAGGTTTATAGAATTCTGGGCACCATCCTTGTTTGATAAAAAAACGGACAGAATCGAATCCGGCATCTTTGAATGCAATATAAAATCCTTTGTCGTATGCGACTTTGTTTACTTCGGTTGTAGTGAAGTCTGTATTGACGCCGCTACCCAACGTCAATGCCTTGTTTGTTTCGGTGAAGTTCTGAGCCATCTGCAGATCTCCTGTAATGTTTTATTGAACTACGGTAATGTTTTCTACATTGAATCTTCCGAGATGTTCATCTATCAGTTTTTTCATCTGCTCACATATCGTTTGATATGCACAATGTTCGCCGAGGTTGTTGTTTTCTGTCGGATCCTCAATCATATCGTATAGTTCGTGTTGGCCAAAAGATTTACTTAGGTATTTCCACCTATCGGTCTTTACCATTCTCACATGATTTTCAAAGCCGTATTGCGCAATGTCTGCTCCGAACGAACTGACTATTTCACTGAACACCGGTCTATCATAAGTGTACGTATCATCCCTGAGGTCTTTACCGGGAAGGTCGTCTTCTACTGCCACCTCGAATTGTCCAGCAATAGTAGGTACTAAATCTAATAGCATCACCGGTCTGTTCTCGCATTCGCCTTGATCCCATTCGCCGGGAATATGGATTAGTAGGGGTACTTTAATGGCCGCATCATAAAAACACATTTTTAAGTTTAGGCCGTGCTCGCCGATCATGTCGCCGTGGTCTGAAGTAAAAACAATCATGGTATCTTCTCTGCGGCCTAATTTTTCTAGTTTGTTGATTAGTTTGCCTACATAGCGGTCGATGTAACTTATCGAACGAAAGTAATCGAGGCGGAATTTGTCGTAAGAATTAATTCCCCTGCTACGTCTCGGTTCTTTTGACAATTCTGGTTTTTCGGCATAGGTCCTCGCTGTGTCGAGCCCTGTATTATAGGCATTGTCCTGATTGTTGTTCATAAAGGCGATTCGCTGTCGCAATGAAGGCGTTGAAATCAGGTCTTGTTCATTCCATTCTAAAGGGGGGAGGTCTTTGATTGAAGGCTTCGGTATGTCCGCGGGTACGGCGAGTGGAGCGTGTGGTCGGTACAGCGAATAAAATAGGAAGAATGGATTTGTGTGGTTTTTATCGAGCCAGTCTGAAGCCCGTTCAAATGCGCAGTGTTCGACTGAATATTCGTCGGACAGATGGCCGCCATTTTCTTGGGCAAAGACGTTGTAACATCGGTTAGCTGCTCCTTCGATTTCCCGCATCTCTCGCGGATCGCCCTGGTAACAGCCTCTTTTTACTTTGCTTTTGTCGATTATGTCGAAGAAATTTTTGTTTCGGAGATAGTGAAGGTAATCGTCCCAGTCGGCATAGCGTTCAAAACCGCGTTCCATGTCATGGTCTGCAAATCGGAGGTTGTCGGCAATGAAATGCGATTTACCGGAGAAGCAAGATTTAAATCCTGCTCGATGAAATTTATGACCGAGGGTATCGGCAGTACTTGCGTGGTTTTGTTTGTTGTGCAGGATTCCCAGATCTGACGGATACCGCCCAGTAATAAAACTTTCTCGCGAGGGCACGCAAATGGGAGACTGGCAGTGGGCATTGGTAAAGATTTTGGAATTTTCCGCGAGCTTGTCGAGGTTAGGTGTATGCACGGCTTTGTTCCCCATATAGCCGACGGCTTCGGCATGTTGACTATCCGTCAAAATCCATACAATGTTTTTTATGTTTTTCATAAGCCGTTACTTTTAAGCAAACAATGGTTTAACGATTTTTGAGGCTAAATAAAGAATGTGTTAGTAAAATAAAAGTAGTAATATTAGTCAAAATATAGATGTTGTTTTGTGCGTGTTTTTTTAAAAGCAATTAAGGTTAGGGGCGTCGTTAGATAAGAAAAATTAGTCATGAAATATTTTATTTTAAGGTTTTCTGTAAACGAAAATGCCGTTAGGAGAGGTCATGGGTGTTGGTAATCTGAATTTTTTAATTGTATGGATAGTTTTAGCTGTGGTTTCAAAAGCTAGTATTCACGAGAGCAGTGCATCAACTACTGAAAAAAGAACTCATCCGTTCCTATATTTAACTGAGGATCGGCGTGCGACGGTCTTGGAGAACATACAAAAAGATCCTATGGCTAGTATTTATGAGGATCTTATAGCGAAAGCGCACTCGGATTTTTTTGAAATTGATCTTAGTGATTGGGATGCTAAAAATCATGGTAAGAATGGAGAAATCGCGGTTGCTAACGCATTTCTTGCTTGGTTAAATAACGATAAACAAGCTGCGGAACGATCGATAAAAGCAATGGAAATACTGGAAAGTAATTGGGATGATCACACTTCGTGGGGGATTAATATTCGTATGCCTGGACCGTTGATCCACTATACCGCAGCCTGGGATTTTCTGAAGGCTACTTCATTTTTTACCGACCAACAGGCGAGTATCATCGAAGAAAAACTTGTCACCATTACCCAGCAGTTCTATACAAAATATATTTTAGACGATTCAATTCGACAACTGTCGCTTACTGTTGCGCAAAACAATCATCCAATTCGAACGGCAGCTGCTATCGGGTTTGTGGCCTTGGCCTTTCAGGATCACCCAAGCGCTAAGGATTGGCTGGACTGGTCCGTAAGCGAATTAGACTACTTACTCGGGCCAGACGGGAAGTATATTCAAGCCGACGGGGCGATATCCGAAGGTCCATTTTACTTCAACTACGGTTTTGCACCTGCGATAGCTTTTTTTGTTGCCTTAGAGAATAGGCAATCGGAAAGTCATATTTACCATCGTAATTGTATTAACAGATCAGATGCTGATCCATGGACGGGGCATGGTTGTATCAATGGGGAAGAGTTTACTTTTACTAATCCCATGCGCACGGAACTCTTTAGAAAAATCATGGACTGGTCCCTTTCGCTCAGACTTCCAAGCGGTAACCGCGCGCCAATAGCGGATTCACCTCTTCGAAACCAAAATGGTTCCGCGGTGTTCACATATTTTGGAGGTGCGGATTATCTGTATTGGGATTGGGAATCAAATCCATCTGATCCGTATAAAGTGAAAGGAGGATTTGAATTACCGATTACGCATCTGGCCTATGTAAAACCAGTTTCGGGTGCTAGCCCACCAAGTTGGAAGAATCGGTTCTTTAAAGACGGAGGCATGGCGGTTTTCCGTTCGGGCTGGGAGAGCGATGATCGTGTATTAATACTCATGGGAGAGAGTGGTTCCGCACGTAAGACAATTCACGATCATTCTGATGGCACCTCTTTTGTTATGGCTGCCTATGGTGATCTTCTGATCACGGATACGGGTTATTATAAACCAAACTCTTTTGATAATGCAGTTACTTCATCAGCTAGTTCCCATAATCTAATCTTAGTAGATGGTGAAGGCGTTCCGAAAAAGGGGTTGTTAAATGATTGGGGGGATTCCGACGCGTTTATTGAAAATATACTCGAGACAGAAGAGGTAGCTTATGCCGAATCAAGACAGACCTATCAGGAGACTGATTTTATTCGTGGAATAGCTTTTGTTCGAGGTCGTTATTTTGTCGTAGCCGATCACTTAGAAGCAGAACAGGATACTACGCGTGAATATCGTTTTCGACTCCATGCGTTCGCAGGAAAAGATCTTGATGGTACTGTTACCTTGTCTGAATACGGACCGCATATTCAGCGCGAAAATGGATCTGTAATCATATACACCAAGTCAAGTCAAGGAGATTGTATCCATAAAGAGCCTAATTACGTGGAAAACAGTTCTCCGCATGTCCACAAGCTCGAGAAAGATGCTGAACATCATATGGTTACTGATTCTGTTATCAAAGGTAAAGCGCCAGATTTTTTGACAATACTCGCTCCATATAGAAGTGAAAATTCGGATGGATTTGATCGACCTTTGAATGTAACACCTATAGATACAGAAAATGGTGTAGCCTGGGAAATAATCGGGGATGATGGAGTTGATATAGCTTGGATTCGCGAAGAGAGTGCTCCAAATTCGCTTGTGGTTCCGACAGGAGAGACTATCACAACTGATGGTACATTCGTATGGGTATCTTTAGATAGTTCTTTGGGGTTACTTGTTCGAGGGACAGAATTGTCTGTTAATAACGTTATTGTTGTTTCACAGTCTCTGGGGAGTGGAATCGGAAGGGGTAATGAAGTGATTACAGATACGAAAGTTGAGGAGTCGATAGATCTGCAAAAATTTTCGTATGCCTTAAAGCAGAATTACCCAAATCCCTTTAATGCTAATACAAATATTAATTACAGTCTCTCCAAATCAGGCCTAGTAAGCTTGAAAGTTTACAACATAGCGGGTCAGTTGGTGCGAGATTTGATAGATCAATACCAGTCATTGGGTAGTTATCGCGTTGTATGGGATGGTCTTGATGAATCAGGATTGATTGTGGGTAATGGAATATATTTTTGCGAAATGAAAGTTGGTGAATACCGAGCTTTGCGGAAAATGCTCGTGACAAAATAGAATATTCGCCCATTTTGTTGATCTCCAGAAGTCTATTGATTATCTGAAAGGATGTAATCTGCACTTAAATAATTTTTTGTTGAATCTGCTAATAATTTGCATTACTGCGTGGGGGTGCTCGGTCGGTGGAAATAGTGATTCAGATGATGTTGTTAATTCTGGGCATTCTGACTTTAACAAATATCCTAAAGGATTCAAGGTGATAGGCTATCTCCCGACATGGGGAGATTTTGATCGAAATCTAAGCGTAGCGGACTTCTCTAAACTTACGCATGTGAATATTGCATTCGGCAATCCTGATAGCGATGGCAATTTGGAAGATAATTTAAACGATGATCAAGTCGCTGCTGTTGTATTAAAAGCAAAAGAAAATAACGTCAAGGTAAGTATCTCATTAGGCGGGGCTATTGCACCACCATACGAAGACTTTCTCAATATCGATAATCGTACAGATTTTGTCGCGGATCTTGTTGCATATGTTGAACAGCACGATTTGGATGGTATAGATATAGATATAGAAGGGGATAATATCCCTGCCAACTATGAAGAATTTGTAACTGATTTAGCTTTAAAATTGAAATCTGAAAAGTTGCTGACCGCAGCTTTGGGGCTGTGGTATAGCGATCAAATTTCCGATGTGGCACTGGCACAATTCGATTGGATTAATGTTATGTCCTATGATGCTACGGGTCCGTGGGCGCCAGATGTTATTGGTCAACATTCATCTTATGCTAAAGCTGAAGAGGATCTGAATCATTTCATGATGAGAGGTGTTCCTTCGGTGAAATTGATCCTTGGAGTTCCGTTTTATGGATATGATTTTAAATATAATACTTCCGAACGTATGGGGATTTCGTATAAGGAGATAGTTAATGAATATCCTGGGGCAGAAAATTCTGATCGATTGGATAAAATATATTACAACGGTATCAATACTATAACTGAAAAAGTTCGGTTGGTAAAAAAACGAGACGCTGGTGGTATAATGATCTGGGAAATCACCCAAGATGTTGAAAGTAGCGATAATAGTTCCTTGCTAAGAGCGATTTATCAAGAAGTTTTTCATTCTGTTTTGAAATAAAAATTGATTTTTTTAAGCTGTCGTAAAATCACGTAAAAAAATTACTTGTTTGCCATTATTGTTACGTAACTTTCTTTTCCGCACACGCCTGCTTGATTGCGAACTTTTACCCGTAGGTGATTAAGACCTTCACTCAGTGACCAATCGAATGTAAATTTTTTGTATTCTTTCCATTCTCTGTCGGAAATTTTAACTAAGAACGTATCAAAATAAGGTGTCTCAGTGTCAATTTCGACGCGCAATACGCCGACTTGTTTTGTTTCGTAAAGAAACAGTTCTGCTTGATTAAGAGTTGGATTAAAATCCTGCCAGCGTTTTGTATGGTGCTGGTATTCCTGTTTCCGTGGAAACATTTCGCTATAATAGCAGAAGAATTGATCGCTACCCCAGTTGCTTGATAGTCGCCATGGTAATGGATGAGGATTACTAGCAAAATTATTCCTCAGAGGCATTTGCAAATGGCCTTTATACATTAGCAGGTTTTCTCCTTCAATCTCGTCATCGGAAAGGACCGATTTTTCATGGTCGCCCTCTCGATAAGCGATATATACTTTATCAAGCATAGATTTTTTGGGTAAATGCCATTGTACGGGAAACTCCCAAGTTGCTTGTCCTGGCATGATTTTGCCTAATCGCTGACTGATTTCGACGAGGCTTAGGGGTATTCCTGTATCGGGGTTGTAGATGTAGTAATCACGAGTAGAATCCATAAAGACCCATTTATTAAAATCATTGGACCAAATCTCTGCTACTTCGTGGCCATAGGTGTGTTTACTGGAAATATTCACCCAACGCGCAGGATAGCCCATTGCGATACATGCTGCAACTAAAGCTAGGTTACAGTAAAGGCAATGTCCGTCTCGTCGTCGTTTGTCATACGGTTTGTGTAAAACAATCGCTCCTTTTTCGTTGCGTTGTGGTTTGAGCAGATCGTAGTAATTCCAGGCATAAGGATTTAATGGACTCAAGGGCACTTTATATGCCCATGCCATTAATCGTAATTGTGCATCGAACTCACTAGAAGCCTCAGCTATGACCTTGTCCAATTCGAAATCTTTACGTAAATCCTTTAGGTTAGCAAAATCCTCGTAAATGTATTTTTTTGAAGAGCGTATTACCTTCCCATTATTAAAGTTTTTTATTGCGTAAAATAATCCATCTGAATCTTGTTTTTTTATTAGAGAGCTTTTTATAGTCAAGGATGAAAATTTTGGTGTTACTAATGGATTTTGAGTACGCAGGACTATTTCAAATTGCAGATACCGATTACGAGGATTATCCAATACAACTTCATAATTATTTACGTCGAAATATTCTGACCATTCCAACGTGCTGACAACCAGACTATCTCCTAGTCGAATTCGAACCTCTGCGCTACACTCTGCCGGAACCTCCATTACCCATTTAATACGGCTCTCAGTGATTTTTAAGAATTGTTTGACTTTTTTTGTGTCACCCGCAATATCAATCACCGGTGATGTATATGTTCCTTCGGAAACGTGGCGATCGAGGCTTAGGCGAATACAATATTCTCCATCAATTTCATTTTTCCAGCCTAAATGTTCAAAGTCCCATGACTTACCACCGTCTTGACTTTTTGCGCTGCGGTTGGGATGTATAGATCTTGTAAGCGAACCTCGGAAGTATTCCTCTTCCGCCGCCACCATAACTTCCCAGCCAGTCTGTTCAGATTCTGTCCACAGCAAAATTTCGTTGTTCCCAACTTGAAGAGCTTTTACAGGTATTTCTATCACAAACCAATTGTCAAAATGAGACCCGCCCCAATCGTTTGTGTAATATTGTCGAGCAGAAGGGTGCGCAACCTTGCTGGGTGGCCGCACAATTTCTACTCCATTGATACTGATGTGTAGGGGGATTTCATTGTCATCGGCTTCTACGCCAACAAAAACGAGATGGGCTGCAGAACATCGCGCATCTTCTAATACCAAGTCTTTTCGGATTATTATGTTTCGGTTAAGTTTTTCAAACCACGATCGATCTTTGGTGCCTTCAGGCTGGCCGATAGCGGGCGCGTCGTCTTCTACCAAATAAATGTCATTGAGGCCAATAGAATTAATATCGTCATAAACCACATTATTAAGTTGACCATGCTCTTCAAAGTAAGAGCCACTCAGAACGAAGGAATTTAATTCTTCTTTGCTCATTTTCTGTTCCGTATCTAAAGATGTATTAGCGTGCATTATGTTTTGGAGGGATACCTGCGTAGAGTAATCTAAAATTAATAGTGACTTTTGTCATTTTTCCATGAGAAAATATATCTGTCGCAACTGCTATGGCGACTAGGATTGATTAAAGCATTGATTGCACATCTTCTATACGTCTGATCCTCCAGTGAGCGAATAAAGAATGATGTTTCTCAGCTTACGGATTAT
>MDTA01089377.1_pt1 | contig 25579 bp, 36 predicted proteins | sample 811151 | NCBI WGS metagenome assembly MDTA01 (sample SAMN05326648, study PRJNA326480) | marine metagenome | isolation source: seawater | place: Indian Ocean: South | collected 2010 | reverse complement strand
CTCTTGCCTCTGTTTCCGTTTGCTTTCATTCTTCTGTTCTCTTTTCGCCCCGTAGGGGGCTTCCTAGGATCGTTGTCCATGATAAGTGGCGGGTCTAGCAGGGTTCGAACCTGCGGCCTTCCGGTTAAGAGCCGGACGCTCTACCTGACTAAGCTATAGACCCAATAATCCCCCTAGAGGGGATTGTCATTTAATTTGGTAAGTATTTGGTAAGTTGCCCCGAAGGGCAATATACATCACATATTTGGTTCAACACCATTTGTTAGGAACTTCCTCAGACTACTTGCAATCGTTAGATTACCAAGCTCATAGTCCGTACAACATCCCCATCCTCGCCCTAAGCGTTAGGATGGTTCGTAGCCCCCCTTCTGTTCACCCGTAGGTGTGTTGCATATCTAGCACGACATCGTGTTTCACCAGAAATCCTGTTGTTCGGTTCGAAGTCACCTGTTGGTGATCCTCGAGCCGCAGGGCTGGTTCGCCTTCGCTGTTTCCGTTTTTTGTCGCCTTACTGCTGTTGATATGTGATTTTCGCGAATAAACCCTTCTCTGCTCCATGAGGCTAGGGTCTCCCAACTTTCCGTTTCCGGTCTTTCAGACTCCTGACTACTATATCAGAAGCTACCTGAACTAGGCTGGATCGCTACTTCCAGCCCATTCGTTGGGCTAATTGCTTCCACAACTGCACGAGTCTTGCTCGAAGCGTGTGCGTTCGTTGTGGGTTTTGCAGCCAGTGGGATCGCAAACCTCCGCTTTCTTCGGTGCTTTGCTTGCACTTCTGACGGAGGAATCCCGTGATAGCCCGCAGGCTAACTGGCTGTGAGGGCTGTTGCCCTCAATACATAGGCCATCGGTTCTCTAGAAGAGTCCCAAATGGCTTCGTATGGTAAGTTGGAAGAGGCTTTCAGGGTCGACCCGACTTGAGTTGCATAGCCACGCTTTACAAGTCGGGGACGACTGCCCTGGCACTCTCCCTACTACATAGGCCATCGGTTCTCTAGAAGAGTTCCATTTCTGGCCTATTGTGAGCATTTTGGCGGCATCTAGCCACCTGCTCTTACTACATAGGCCATCGGCTCTCTAGAAAGAGAGTAAATTAGCCATACATAGCGGTTATTCTATTACAATAGCCATCGGACATCATAAAAGATGCCCTCTGACTCTGTTCTTTTTCTCCCGATCTGGGAGGATCTCGGCCTGGATAAGCCATTTCGAGATCATTGACAGCTAGATACTATACAAATTAACATACAGTATATGCTATCCTGATACAATAGCCATCGGACTACATAAAACGAGCACAAAGTCATACTACTCTGTCTCGAGCTGAGTCTGGATCTGTCTTTGTCCAGGCATCAGCATAGGATCTCATGTAGACCCTGTATGAATTAACATACAGTATATGCTATCCTGTTGTATAAGCCATCGGAGTTTATGATGGGAGACCCCCTCCGGCAGACATGGGTGATGCGATCTCTCTCGGAGCAAAGGCCTTCGAGGGTATGTTATGCCCCATTGCACAACCTCCAGAATGCGTCCTCGCTGGTGGTCGTATCGACTACAGCGTTCCTGGGGAGGCTGTTTGTCCTATTTGCGGCATACAATCGAAAGTAATAGAATACGATACTGGCCCTCAATTCGACAGTAACGACCAGATTATCTACAGAGCTACACTAAGCAAAACGGGCGCGAAGAGAAATCGTGAGGCATCCAGAGAGAAGCTACTCTCTTCGTTTGGTAGATTCGAAATGTCTGCAAACGCCCAAGCAGAGGCGGTTCGGATCTATGACTTGATGCTAACAAAGGGCTACCACAAGGGAGGAACTGGATTAGATGCCGTGGTCAACACATCCATCTATCACGGGTTGAGGTATGATTACAATTTCATGCCCCTCGATGAAATCACGAAGAACAGATCAACAGATAAGAAGAAGGTGAACAGCCTAATGAAGCGATTGCGTAGAGATAAAATCATCCAGAGGCAACAGGCGGATGCCCTGGCTATCCTAAATTCTGCACTCAAGAGATCGCCACAGGCTAACTCTGCTGAAGATTTGGCTCGCAGGTACGCGCAGATGAGGATCTCAAACCTAAGACCCGATATTCACGCATCAGGCGCTCTATACACGGCATTGAAGCAGAGTAATGTCAAGGCTACTCAAGAGAGCGTTGGCAACATATTCTACATGAGTAGTAAAAATGTTAGACAAGGATACAAGGCAATTACTGAACAAATTACCCCAAAGAGCAATCCTCCAGTCGAGGATGACTTTGGACTTACCGCCGGGCAATTGAAGCTCTTGAGGCAGTTAAGGTAGCCTTTGCCTTGTCCTTCCTGAAATGGTGCATGATGTATTGTATGTCCCTACGGGAGAATTTTCCGTTCTCCCCTCTGACCGCAGAGATCCATTTGTATTTGATGTCCTTGCCATTCCTGAACTCTGACATGGTCTCGTCGCTAAATCCGTATAGCTCCATTATCTGATTTTCATCGACTTCTTCTTCCGGTATCAGAACCCAAATCGTGTTTTTGTTCGAGTTCCCCGTCTTGATGTCGTATTCTCTTACTTGTCCGCCTTTGGCGAATACTGAGGGATAGCTCGATAGCACTCCAGCAATAGCTGATGGTGCTTCTCCAATATGATCCGTAATTTCATCGAATCTAAGCTCATTGGTATTCAGCTTCTCGAACAATCGGATAATTCTAGGGACTAATGGGCTTTTGAACCTCCTTCCCAAAATTAGCCCTCCTTTGACATGACATCTTGGGCTGACCATTCTTCCAGCCTTGTGTTCTCTGCCTCTAACTCTGCGATTCTCCTTTCGAGATTCTTTTCGCTGGCGATCAATCTATTGATTACATCGTCGAAAGTCTCGCTCTTTCTCCCCCTTTCTAATAGTGCCTTGTGTGTTTCTAACTGAACTGAAATGACTTTCTTCTGACTCAACTTATCTTCACCGAATGAAGGCAGATACATTTGTCGTATAACCGATGCGGTTCAGATGTATTCAATAGTAATGATTTTACAGTACCCCCGCTTCCACTGGAACATGGCGAGTGAGGCCGAGGAGTGGCATCCGGTAATTCTGAGATGCCTAAATCGCCTCAATGATAGCGAGCTAGATGTCGAAGAAGCATTCAATTTACGAAAGCAAATGAAGGCAAAGGGGCTGAATCCAGGGGCTATTGCCCTTCTTCTTCTACAACTTGAAGATGCAGATCCTTCAAGGGGGCAGGCGCATGAAATCGACGGTTACTGTTGAAACGAAGTGTAGTCACGAGTCCAATGATACTGTCTGTTTTACTATTGTCGGTGCTGTAATCAAGACTTGCAAAAATTGTGGTCACGCTTCGTTATCACTATACGACAGATACGCTTGGTAGTTTTGTGAAGGTCGGTTTTGCGATATTTGGAAACCCCCCGTTTTTCCCAACAGGGTATGGAACTCAATGTAAGTTACTAGGCAAGAAGTTGATCGATGAGGGTTTTGATGTATGTCACATCTCAGACTGGAATTATTCTGGGCCGATCATGGATTACGATGGCATATCTGTTTACCCAGTTTCAGAAGCACCTGGCACACTACATAGTGATGATGTGAAGGAGAAAATATCTCACTTCTGTGCAGAAAGAGATCTTGATGACATTGTCTGTATATTCCTGGGCGATATTTGGAAATGGAATAATCTTGGTTCTTTTGTGCCAAATTCATTGATAATATGCCCTGTAGACGGGACTGGCCTCAACCCTAGAGAAGTTATGGCTTTAGGTTCATTCAATCATGTTGCGGCAATGTCTCAACATGGTGCGAATGTGATAGAAGAGCATACAGGCATCAAGCCCTTGTATTTCCCTCATGGCTATGATGATGAGTTAGTTCCACCTGTGGAAAACATATCAAGGCGAGCTATTCGCTCTCGGTGGACAGACCTGCATTCCATGTCGCCTAACCCTCCTTCAAAGGGTGACGACTTATTCATAGTGGGTTTCTTCGGTGATATGTCTGTACGAAAAGAGCCGGAAATAAACCTCATGGGCGTAAGGAGATTCTTGGAGCAATTGCAACCCGAAGACAGGGAGAATGTGCGCCTGTACTTGAAATCGAAGCCCGATCATTCACAGGGTCAAGGCCTGAATGTTTATCAGCAGGTCGGCATACCTAAGAGAGCCGTTCTCACAGTTCCAGATTCAACCTCCAATCTTGGCCTTACAACTGAGCAGATGGGTCGGTTGTTGAAGGGCGTAGATGTGCTCCTCCATTGCAGTAGCCAAGAAGGGTTCGGGATCTTCCAAATAGAGGCACAAGCAGTTGGAACGCCTGTAATCAATACTAACTTTGGGCCGATGGGCGACTTGAATGCTTGCTCGGATCTCAAAATTGAGCCTTCTACATACAGGCAAGTCGGAAGCGTAGCCTATGGGCAGGCATCTGTTGACGATATCGCCAGTCGCCTTCTTGTCCTATATGATGAGTGGAAAGACGGTTTGTTGGCTCGAAGTCGAACTCAACTAGTGAAGGATTGGGCATCCAATTGGAGCTTCTCTAGCGTCTTCGAACAAACTCTCATGCCACAGATCAGAGAAATTGTCGAAGAACTGAAGCAACCTCGAATCAAAATGAGGATGCCTACGAGTTCAATTGCTCATGTTTGCTTCGTAAGCACCTATGATACTGATTGCGGCATTGCAACATATACACGGATGTTGTCTCATGCCCTCATTGATTCGGGAATCAGAGTTTCGATTCTAGCAGAAGTGACTCCAGAGCACCCCGCTAGTGACGAAATGCAAGTCGATGAAAAGGGAGTCGAAGTGTACAGGTGTTGGCTCAGGACTGCTCCTAAGTGGGTTATGGCCGAAGAAGTGCTTTCAAAAATAAACCCAGATATTATTCACGCGCAACATGAATGGACTATGATTGGCGAGAGTGCTCCTGCTCTGCGAGATTTGCTTTCTTCGTCTGATGCGGGCCGTGTAATCACATGGCACACCCCAGACTTCCCCGCCAATCAAAGAGCGCAATCAGAATTCATGCACTTTGACTCCATTTGCGATCTGCATATACTTCACAATCGTTCAAAGGTATCTATGGTTGCTAGTCAATGTGTCAATGGTGTGACTCATATCGATCATGGAATACTCCGAATGAAGCCTATTCCCGACGCAAGGAAAACAATAGGGGTTTCTTCGAGAGCGCCATTGATATTCACTTACGGATTCCTTAGTGGAGGCAAAGGAGTACATACTCTGCTAAGGGCTGCTGTTGATGCAGTCGATGAAGCCCCATATTTCGAGTTGGTAGCATATGGTGGCGCTCATCCTCAATATCCCACGCATCCTGAACTCCTCAAGGAGTGTCACGACCTGGCGAGTAAATCCGATCAGATTCATTTCATCCCTGAACTCCTGTCTGAAGAAGATATTGACCTTCATTGTCAGGCTGCAGATTACTTGGCTTTCCCATACGAGGGTGAGTTGCTCACAGGTAGCTCTATTTCATCTTCTTCAGGTGCAGTATTTCGGGTGTTGGGCGCAGGTAAACCTGTAATTGTAAGTGATGAGGGTCGGTTACGCGATTTAATCGGAGGTAAACACGGTTGGAAATCTGCACAGGGCGATCCGCACACTCTGAAAGAGGCAATTGTCGATGCCGTCAAAACAAGAATCGAGTCGTATGACGAGTACAAGAGAATGGTTGCCAATGTGCAAAAGCTCGCATTTGACCTTTCTTGGGACAAGATAGCAAGGAGGCACTCTGATGCTTACACGAAAGTTGGTTCTTTATGGGGAGTATATGCAACTCAAGCATCAGCTTCGTTTTCTGGAGTTACCGGAGAGGGCGTTGATTTCATGAGTTCCAGCGTCGTTGATTCCTCTACTGGTTCTGAAATGGATGAGCTAGTAAATCTAGCTGACAACCTCGAAGAAGACTTACCAACCCCTCCAACTCCAGAAGAAATTGATGAAATTCGTCGGGAAAAGATGAACGAACATATCGATGGGATGGGTGAGCAATAATGGTCGATAAGCCTCTTGACGAAGATCTGGCTGCAGAAATGAGGATGATTCAAGACCTGAAGGATTTTCTCAACAGAGATCGTTCGGGTAAGTCCTGGTTTGATTTCAACCAAGATGGTATGGTAGATACGGACGATGTAAGAGATGTTCTACTTCGGTTCGAATGGATCATATTTAGCGGGATCTTGCTTACAGTTCTCCCTATTTTCAACTATCTTGGGATAACGAACATTCACGGAGACCTGTTTTGGTCTCTGGCAGGATTCTGTCTGTTAATTGAGGGTTTGATTTCTGTCTATCAGATTAGAAGTCTAAGGAGGCGTATTGATGAGCAAGGTTAGCATTATTTGTATTACAGCTAGAGAGCAACCAGGATTGGGTCGATTGATCGACTCGATAAAGGCACAGGACTTTGAAGGTGAGATAGAGCTTGTTTACGGAGATAGGCTGTGGGAGAAAAGGGAAAACCATGTTATCGCCCTGATGGAAGAAGAGGGAGTCGATTTCAAGTATGTTCGAGATATGCCCACTCAACCAGGGCCATGCCCCGCAGGGGCGCGGAATGCGTGTGTGCGGGAGTGCTCGGGAGACTACATCATCAGCCTTGATGATTTGACTTTCCTCTATCCAGATACCGTGAGGAGGCATTACGAGCTATTCCAACAAGGATTCGATGCTGTATGTGGGACATACTTCACCGAAACTGAAAATGGGCCGATTATCGAGGACTTTAGGATTACCAATGAAAATGGAGTGGTCACGCCAACCGATCATACGGTGTGGATGTGCTGGTGGGGAATCCATACTGGTTTTTCCAAAGAAGCGTGGGAACGAGTCAATGGATATGACGAGACATTTGATGGCGTTTATGGGATGGAGGACATCGACTTCGGCCATCGTCTGAAGATGTCGGGCTGTGCTATGGCTTGGGAATCCGATTTGTTTGTCCTTTGTGACAAAGGAACGAGTCACACCGACACACATGACCAACTAATACCTGACAATGCGCCAACCAGTTGGTCGAGAGGGAGTCTCAAGTGGCGTAATGACAAGTTGATAGACTTCTGCAGAGCCATGAACATCGTAAGAGGGAAGAGGAGGTGATGAGTAGTTGAAATTTAGAACAGCGCAGGGTATGACTGAGTTCAACAAGCGATACATTTCTGCTTGGACAGAACACGAAGATGGGACTGATGTATTCTTGCTATGCGGTAGCATATTTACCGTGATAAGGTTAGAAAGGGATATGTTCAGCAGTTGGATGAGGGGCGAGCTAGTTGAGTGATACTAAGTTGAATGTGGATCAATGGGATGCCCATTGCCCGATCTGCAAAGAGATAATCGCTAACGAGAGTTGGCCTAGAAAACTGAAGGATATGCGGCCTGATTCAGAGGTAGACCCACCTCTTTGCCCATTTTGCCAGTCGGACGAACTAGAATACAATTTTCTTACTGTGCCAAACAAAGCAATGAGAGGCATGGTTCACAATATGATGCTATCGTGCCCATCGTGCGGTAGCGGTCATTTCTACGAGGGGGTCGATGTCGTCACCAACAAGCCGAAGGTGACGCTCAGAATGCCTCCTGAGTATGATTTCAAAGCCGCTCAGAAGGAAATAGATAGTGCTAGTGACGATGAGAGCCTGGAGAGGGCAAAGAATCATGCAAAAGAATGCTTGCAATTGTCTGCTTTCTTTAGAATTCAGAACTTTCCCTGCTTGGATGACGGTTGGGATGCTATGGGATATGGAGTTCGCCCTCTTGAGCGATCAGAAATCATGCAACAATTTTACATTTGGACGAATAAAGAGGCTGTTGGCGAAGCTACTCAAGATGATAACCCTCTGAAAAAAACCAAAACGAAAAAGAAATCTCGACGAAAGAAGAAATGGTGGTAATTTCTTCTGGGGCATTTAGTTTATACGACAATGATGGCTGAGGGGTTCATGCGTGAACCAATGTACAAGCTAGCCTTGAACTTCACCGATGCAGATGGAAACCCTGGAGTCATCCAGACAGAATGCGCCAAGAACATTGTCGACCAAGAGTGGGCAAAGCTTGTTGCTACCGCTGCTGACCTGAAGAAGAAGGAATGAGCAAACCCTAAACCCACACCCCCCCTGCGGTCATCATGAGTGGCAGGCTTTCGGGGCATTGTATGATGCCCTCGTTTTCCTTGTTGGATGGTGATGATTTATCCTCAGAGTATCATCTCGAAGGAATAGATCCGTCACAACTTCCTAAGATCTCTGTAGATGACCCGGCTATTCTGTCGCTTAGGCAGGAGACAGGGTTATCCATATCTGAACTAGAAGGGCGGGTTGTTAAATTTCTCAGAAGATCCTTGAAGGCAGGGATAGCTCCTTTTTACAGGCAGATAGTCAATTCTAGCATATCTAAAGACTCTAGAATATGGACATGGGAGGTTTCAGCATGAAGCCCCACTCCACCATAGATGCCTCCAACTATCACTTACTAGGTAATCAACTGAAGGGAGAAAGTCATGCTAAGAGGATGGCTAGAGTGCATAAGCAGAACTTCAACCATTCCCCCACATTACAACCGCTTGGCGCTTTATCTGATTACACCAACCAGTTAGGCGGGCCTACGCTCATGGCCGCATTAGCGGGTGCAAGCATTGGGGTTTTGAATAGCTTAGGCCCGTTCAAACCGCCAAACAAGAAGGCTGGCAAACGCGGAGCATTGTTTGGCGCTATTGCAGGAGGGGTTGTTGGAGCAGGACTTACAGCTCTAGATCCTAGATTTGATACGGCTCAAGGAGACAATGTGGGTCAGTTAGTTGGACTCGGCATTGTGGGGATGGTTGCTGGTGCATTGGGTCATGGCCTCGTAAGAGGGGCTACGAATCAGGCTTGAATACGGCCAATGCCTTCAAACGGCAAAGACTCTTGGGAAACCTTGAGTGCTATGGCTAAATTGATAGAAGAAGGTGACCAATTAACACTAAGAATCTTCACGCTATTGCTAGTGAATTCGTTTTTGATAGGATCTGCAGTAGCGATACACGCGCAGGGAATCTGGTTTCCCGATGAGTCGTCCTGGCCCAAACTGGGTGCATTGTGGATGATGGCTGCAACATTTGTGCAGATGATTGCATTTATGCTCTACAAGGTGTTCTTCCAAGAGCGCCTTGAGGATCAGTCCTACATCCAGAACTTGATGTCGCAGACCAGAAGGAACACAAAGAGGATGAACGCAGAGCTACAAAGATTCTCCCTCTCCCTCGAGATGGAGCAAAAACAGCGTGAGATGCAAAGAATCATGCAGAGTCAAAAGGACAAGATACTCTCTGGAGAGGGTCTTAACCCAACGCCAACGCAAACACAAGAGCAAGAGCCTCAAATCAGCCTTTCCCCAAGCATCAGAGATAATCTGAGGTGATGTGTTGGGAATACTTGACAATCGGTTGTTTCCTGACGATAACGATTTGCGTATGAGTCACATGGCTGATGCGTATGCCTTTCGCTCACTTTGGGATCTTCGCATTTACACCCTTAAGTTGTGGTTGTACACAGGAGTGGGCGTAACCTCCGCTGTGTTCGCAACATCGGGCTTGGAATACCTTTTCGACTTCTCATTAGTAGGATGGCTACTTGGCCTCTAAGTTCATACGACAATAACGCTAGCGGTTATTCATGACGATGACTGCCTTCTTGCCCTTTGCCCGCAAGCCCCAGAAGACAATTGCCTCTATGATCTGCAAATACTCTCACTTTGTAGCTAAACCAACGACCCACGCCGAATGGATGTTCCAAGGCCCTGTGAAGAAGGGCAGAGGGCCTATTCGAGTTCACATCGTTGATTTCAGAGATTTCTTGACCAGGGATTTCCGAGACTGGGCCGATGAAGTTGGGTGGGATTATCCTTGGGCTTTGGCTATCTCCATATCTCACAAGAGAAGAACCGATGAAGAATATATTTTCTGGCACGCAATGACAATTGCTCTGAAAAACGCTTACGAACAGGCAGGTCTAGTTGGTGATGAGATTTGGCTTTCTTCTGAGGAAGATGGTTTTCCAACCACCCCATTTACAGTCACCGAGCTTCTTCCTGATGTGATCTCCGCAGATGCAGAGGATGTCAACCCTACAGAAGAGGAGGAAGAGGTCAGTCAGCCTGAGCCAGAGCCGTTGCCACCACCTCCTCGAATGAGGGCGAAACCGTCACGGCCAGAGTCACGCATCCCTCGTCCCCCGAAGAGAGAGCCAGAACCCGAACCAGAGCCAGAACCCGAACCAGAGCCAGAACCCGAACCAGAGCCAGAACCCGAACTACGGTTAGTCTCTGTGGAAAACGACGATTGGGATGATGAGGACGATGATTGGGATTGGGATGATGATGAGGACGATGATGAAGGCGAAACAGTTGAACAAGTCGATGAAGAACCAGATGTTTTCGAAGATGAGATAGAAGAGGAAACTGATGAGGATGAGGCCAACGATGAGGAATACTCAGATGCTATCACCGACTGGTAGATGGTATGGCGGATGCAGTCGTACCAGGGCAACTTGCTTATGGCACGATAATGTGGATTCGCCACCTGTGGGCTTCTTGGCGTAAACACAGAGTAGGCATATACGGTCATTGGGGAACTGGCAAGACCACCCTCAACAGACAAATGTCGACACCAGGGGAGCTTGAGGTAATTGCTCATGATGAAAAGGAGACCGCTACCCATCATGATTTCAATCAGAAAAAGAAGAAGTTTGTTCTCACTCCAGCAAGCACAAAACGAGTGCATTTGAATGCCAATGAGGGTTTGATGTCACAAAAGAGAACTATTGAGACTACTGATTTGGGCGGTCATGAGGAATACTTCGAACTTTGGCTTGAAGACATGGTAACTCGAAAGGTAGAGATTGTGATTTGGTTAATTGACCATCGACACATGAGTGATCCGAAGAATACTAAGCAACAAGAACTGTTCAAAAAATTCGTTGACATTTTGATTAGTGGGAAATTCCCATTCAAATCGAGGAAGCTAAGAAAGATGGCTCGTGGGTACAAGCCAAAGATAATTGGTTTGATTGCGAATAAGGCGGATTTGTGGGTTGATGACCATTGGAGATCCCTGTATACGAGTCAAAGGATAGGTGAGCACCCCATCTATGATCCATTTAGAGCAGATTTAGTGAGGTTACAGCGTCATCTTATGATTCCGACTTTGAAAAGATCGTGTTCTGCATTGCGAAATTGGAATGTCGAGCGGGTGGTTTGGGATCTTTTGCAGGCCAAATCCTAGTCGCCATACTAAAACGACAAGAACGCGTGGCAGACACATGGCAACCACCTCGGTATATTACCCTCAAGTCAATTTTGACTTCGACAATAACCCCGATCCTACAGTAAGAAGGGATGTCAACATAAAGAATGCAAGAAGAGTATTGATGCCTGCTCGAATGTGGGGAATACCACTAGCACCCCCGAAATACAACGATTATGGCAGATGTTGTGTAACAGGCATCCAACTTACTGGACTCGGGCCTGATGCTTACAACAAGCCTCTGATTGACCCAGATACCTTGTCCCCTCTTGAGGATGGGCGGACGCTTTACTCGGAATTCTTCGCAGATGGATCTTCACCAGGGCAGGCAAAGGCGTTTGTTGCATTGTCATCCGTAGATTCTGGTTATCCATTAAGGTCTTCATACTGCCCTGAACTCTTACAACTGTACTGGCTGTTTAGCCAATGGAAGCTTCAGAAAGAGGAGGAAAACATGAATGAAAGAAGTTCTTTTCTATGGAAGCGAAAGAAAATCAAAATGATCCCTCAACAAATCGACACTACTGAGAAGCCGACTCCTAGTATCGTCAAGGAGTTCGAGCCTTTTTTCGCACTTGCTCTGAAGTATGAGGGTAAAGGAGTAGGCATAAGTCAGTTTATGAATACGGTTTCTGGAGAGGTTGATCTTACCACGATAACACTTGATTTGAGAGAATTTAGAAGGCAAGAGTCTGCGAATGGCTTAATCGACGCTACCCCTTCGGAGGCTCGATAACATGAGTGGATATGCTGCAAATTATCTCAACACAGGCCAACCGCAAGCTACGACAGGGTGGGGTTCAGTCGCGTCCGCGCCAGCATCCGCCCCAGTGGCCGCACCCATGGCCGCGCCCGCGCAGATGGGCTGGGGCGCTCCCGCAGGTGGGGCTAACCCCTACCTAACTCCAGACCAATTATATCAGCAACTAGGCTACTACACCAACCCAACAGAAGTAGATATTGATGCTGATTTGCTTTCCAACTACAATCCTGTTGCTTCCTTCCTCTCGGAAAAACAAGGATTGTTGATTCTAGCTCATTTGATTTCGACCGTGGTTGACCATAGATTGAAGGATTTCTTTGAGCACTACAAGATCAACCTCATGCAGGCAGAAGACGGTTCTGGAATGTTCTTGAAGCCTAGTGTCGAACAACCAACTGAAGAAGGCGCTAGACTCAAAGGATTGAACGATACCGCAGTTCAAGCAGAGTTGGGTGCTCTAGCCGAACATCTGAAGACATCGATTGTTGACCCTGGTAATGCTATCATCACCACGCACAGGCAAGCGGCAAGCCTAGCGGCTCAATCTCTAGGTATAGCGGGTTTGCTTGAAACTGCGGCTGGCGGTGATCCAAATGCACAAGGCCCTGGTGCTCTTTCGAACCTTATGAATTGGGGTCTTCATGTAGGGACGGGTGGCTTAGTTCCTAGAATACCTGCCCAACCCAATATGCAACCGCCACCAATGACACCACCGCCAACAGGAGGGGTTTGATGGCTACATCACAAGAAATCGAAGAGTCCATGAAGAAGCTCTTGAATTCTAATGATCCATTGACAAACCTGACTGTTCAAGGTATGATGGAGGATTGGTTCAATCCTAAGCCAGAGGTAATGAAGCATGTCATTATTGTTCAGTTGATCGCTTGTGTTCTTGTTGCGACTTTCCTACTTGCTACAGCTTCAACAGAACTTTCTGCTGACGATATGCTTGTTGCCGTGTTCGGTTTCTTCACCTTCATCGGTCTTGCGATTGGTGTCTATGGGCGGATATAGCGTTACGGCGTAACGGGTTTAATTTATTTCTGATACCCCTCTCCGCCTATCATGGTCTCGGCGGTTCAGCACCGAACGAAGAGTGCTTTGAGGGCTGCTCGAAGGAGTGGAATGGGCGCTACATTCAGCATACCCAAAACTGATATTGCAACGGATACTAGAGTTCAAGAGGTGATATTTGGGAAAAAGCCTGGTGAAGATTCAACTTTAGATCTCGTCATGAAAACTGCAGGATTTGTTGGCCTACTCAATCTAGCACTCAGAAATCGTTACGATAAGAAAACGCAAGTTGCATCTGATGTTCTTAGCGTAGGCGCGATTGTATTTGCCATGCAGCACTTCTATGTTGATTACGACATACCTTTGCCAGCGTCGATAGTATAATGTGAGGGGGGAAAATGAGTGCTTATTTGTTTATTCAGCCGTGTATATTCTGTGGAGAGATGTTAGCTCTAACCCAGACTTGCGATTGTAGGGGTGTCAATTGATGCAATCATTCGATGTAGGCCAAGGCCCTGTCTCGTTCGCTAGAAGATTTGAGCCCGTTCCTGGCGTTCCTGCTCCAAGTTTGGGTGCAACCATGATCGGAGGTTATCCACAGGTAGGTCGGGGTTTGTTGGTCTTAGGCACAGTAATAGCTGTAGGCGCAACAGGGGCGGCTGTCTTCAAGGGAAAGAAAAGTGAGAGATCTAAGAATGCAAGATTACTTGGCATAACTGCAGTGTTTGGTGCAATGGCATTAGGACTCTCTGCTTGATTTCACTACTTTGTCCACCATTCTAGCAGATACCTTTCTCTTGTCCTGGTAGTGATCTGAGTTTCTCCATAGAGCCCATGTCCATGATAATTCATCCACTACCGCCCCTAGCCCTCTCCTTCTATCGACTTGTAGGTGCAATAGCTTGGCGTGAGCATAATCGTTGTCTTTGTTCCTGTTGAAGTAATCTGAAATATGATCGAATGCAATGTTGAGTTCTGTAGTAACTGCCTCGATTCCCCAGTTTATTCCTTCTCTCCTAGTAGGACAGGCTTTCTTGGGACACCAGACTGGCAAATTGTGGTTGAATACTATGAAGATGTCCTTGTACCTCCCTGTCAGTCTAGCCCACAACGAAGGTTTTGAGATTAGATCTGCCTCCATGCCCATGAGAAGTGATTGCATTTCTTTCTCATGGTGGTCTCGAAGTTTCGCTATTTGTGCCTCATATCTATCAGCAACGGCTTGAGTAGCTTGTTGAAATTGCATTTCCGCCTCAAGATTGACGATTGGAGCAGAGTTTTCTGCTTGTGGCAAATCTCTCTTTGCTGCGCTTCTTGATCTCGATGAGCTACTGCCTTTGGGTTTCTTTGTCATTTTAACACCTCAGAATTCTTTGTCCCAATCTTTTATCTCTATAGTAGGAATGAATTTCTTTCCTTGACTCTTACAATAACTGCAACTCCCCTTGAATGTCTGGTGATTTGAACATTCTTTGCAGAAATATATTCTCGGGACTTGGAAATTCGGATCGACAAATGCTTCCCATATCATAGGCAGGATTCCAAATGTCCAGGTATTTCCTTTCCAGTCCTTTCCATTACTGTCCAATTCTGATGGGATCATGAATCTCGCTGTTTTCCTGTCTTCGAATGGGCCAAACGCTTGCTCTCTTAGCTCCATTATCCCTACTGGAGTGAATTTGAATGCTGTGCCCTGACTCAGTAGTTGAATTGTCTCTTCGAAGGACTTGGCCGTGTATTCATCATACTCATCCATTTCCTCCATGCAAGCTTGAGTTGCATTGATGATGAAGTGCGCTTGCATTACTGGTTCGTTTTTCTCTTCTTCGATCTGTTCCTTTGCTGGCCTCATTGCAAAATTATCGCCCAACAAGCCCCCACCTCGAATTACTCTTCTTCACTGGGTGCTACTTGTGGGAACACTTGGTTCTTGATCGGTTCAAGAGCCTCTGGGAAGGTCTGGAAGAATTGCAATAGTTGAGTATTTACATTGTTTCTGCACTCTCTGACTTCTTTCTTAATGAGTAATTGAGTCAATTCCCATGTTTCCTTCATTACTGTGTTTCTTGCTTGTTGCTCTGTTAGATTCTCGAGATTTGCAGCGCCTTGGATCATAATTTCTGCTATCCCTCTCAACTCTCCCAGATTCAGAGTGATCTCTTGCTCTTCTGAGGCAGTCTCTTGTTGTGCGGTGTCCTTTGTTTCTTTGTTCTTCTTTGCCATTTCTATTCCTCCTCGTCAAGGTTGTTGATTACAGTCCTACGGACGAGTGATTTGTCGTTTAATTGGTTCGTATGAGTAAGTTTCTCCCAGATGAAATCTGGACTACTTTCGTCATCGACGGTGACCTCCAAAAATGTGCTAGCTACTTTCGAATACTGTTCCTCAATAGAAACAAGTTCATCGTAATTCCTTGGCCTTTCTATCGTCGTATCTTGGTAAATGTGTGGCTGTTGTAAAGCCTTTCCGAACAAGAATTCCTCGCTATCTCCTTCGTCGAAATTCAAAGCACCAGCAATATACAATTGGCTTCTGTTGAGTATTGCCTTTATTGTGGATCTGTTCCAGACAAGTGTTCCGCTTCTAGTAAATTTCTGATTCATAATCAGATAGGTGATTATCTCCGAAACCTTGTGACCTTCGGCGTGCAGCAATAGGATCTTCCTGACTATTTCTGCTTCATTTTCAACGGGAATTAGCAGTCCTGGATTCTTTCTTGTACCATGTTCTGTGTATTCATCATCCATCTTGTAACCGAATGGTGGAACGCCTATCCAACGGCCACTTCTCCTTGCTCCTTCTAATCCCATTTTGACCCTATTTGATATGGTTTCACGCTCCATTTCAGCGTATGATGCCATTATCTGAATGAAGAACCTGCCCTGGGGCGTAGAGGTGTCTACGCGCTCTTCTGTGGATATGAAATCGCATTGGAGGGTGCGTAGCTCGTCCATCCATAGGACATGGTTTCGTAGGCTTCTGTGTATCCTGTCGAGCTTGTAAATTACCACGACTCGCCATTCATCCCCTGCTTTGGACATCATTTCTATGTAATTTGGCCTGTGTTCGAAAGCAGAACCAGATCCGGTGTCGTGATAGTGCCCTACTACTTCGTGGCCTTCCAATTCTGCGTATGCTTTGCACCTTCGAAGTTGCTCTTCAGGAGAATGCCCATCCTCTTGGTATTCGGTGGAAATACGAGTGTAAATTACAGCTTTCATTCTGCCCCCTCCATTGGCTCAAGGATGATCCTGTACAGTTTGTTGTCGATTAGTATGCGTGCTGGCCCACACGGATCTGGAAATACTACGAATGGGTGCGTAGTGTCGTCTAAATCAGTCCACATATCGATTTGTGGCCTCCATCTCAGGTACTCGGACATCATTCACCCTCCCTTAGTTGTTTTTCTATCAGTTCAAGCTCTCTTACTATCCATTGAACTGATTTACTGTCAACGCTTCTTCTAATGATCATGGAATGGGCTATTTTCAGCCCGTCTCGCTTACCTTTCAGATACTCACTCATCTTCTCACCTCATTACTACCCATCTACAGCATTCATCTGTCCTAATTCGTAGATCTGTTATTTCCCTGCCACAAGTAGGGCATATTTCCTTATTCATTGGCTTATTCTCCTGGTCAAAATTCCTAATCGCATATTTTGGCAAAAGTTAGTCGCATAAGGGGGGGTGGAGAGCAATTCTTGGCATTTTCTAACAAGTGTAGTTTTCACACCAAGGTTCTGGGTTGTTGAACCATAGTGGATCGGGATAGTCGTCATGGTTGAACCATGACAGGTGAAATTGTCGTTTAACCTGTGTGGTGAATTATTCTAAGGGGCTTCGTGAGCGAGGATTCCCTCGATGTTTCTATTCGTGTATGGTTGAACCATGTGGTTTGTTTGTGTTATGTCTGGGGTTTATGCACAAAATACCCCCTTTTCTATACTCAATATGCGTAAGTATAACTCATTACTATTTCCTATAGTTGCATTAAGTTGTTTAGTTTGCAACCTTAATACATGGTTTCATGGTGATGCTTTAACCATTGAAGCATAATGGTTAGTAAGTGGGTTAACCATGTAGTTAGTTTTATGTTCCGTGACTATCAGCCGATACTCGATGGCGGTCGTGGATTTCATAATGGAGCTTCTTTTCATATTGTTTGTATTGTTAATGGCAATGATGGGGTTGATGGCTGCTGCTGCAATGATGGCAGGTGTTTTCTTCGTTTTAGTGGCCTTTAGCGGCTGGATCATGACGAGGTTTCAAGGCGGTATGTTCACATGAAATGCGAATGCTCTTGCGGTTGTGAGTCTGTAAGGAGAAGGGATTTTCTTGTTGCTGTAATTGACCCCTATGACCGAACCAGGCACATTTGTTTTTCATGTAACGATCCATTCCATAGGAGTGCGTGGTTGTAATGGCTAGAAAGCGCAATTCCATGAAAAAGAGGCTTCTCAAGGAGGCTGCGACCAATTACTGCAGAGATTATGGTAGTGGAACTGCGCGAGAAATTTGCTATAGTGGGAAAACCAACTCAGGTAAGCGCCTCAAGGACTACAAGGCAGTAGGAGTTCATCCTCAACAGGCATACGCGTGGCTGAGGATAGATCCAGATTTCGTAAGAGTGGGTTCTAGTAATAGTTTCAAGCTAAAGAAGGTGGTAGAATGAGGTGTAGTTGCGATAAGACAAAGAGATACCCGCTTGTCAGTTCGGCTACATGGTATTGCTTGGTTTGCGGCAATATGTACTACTTTGAGGGTGTTACGGAATGAGTGATTTCGAAGAAGGAGTCTGTTGCTTCTGTTATGAGATTCGATCCTTCGTTGAATCGAGTAAGGGTTGGTTCTGCACTTATTGTGGTACATTTGAGGGTTCTTTGGGGTGATTTGATGGAGTGTTTGGATTGCGGAGATCAAGCTAGGCCTTTTGAGATCCTAGAAGTTTATCCTTCAGGAAAACAAAAAGTAAGATTTCTGTGTGCTTGCGGAATAGCAATGGATGTAGTAATCTAGCTCTTTTCCTTTTTTCTTTGCTTCTGCTTTTCCTTGATGTAGCATTTGCCACATAGAGCACCTAGGCCGTTCCCTGTCGGGTTGCTACTAGATCTTGGTCTCCTAGAACCACACTTAGGACAAGGATTGGTCATCCTTTCACCCTATCTGGTTCTATTTGCCCTGCGGATGCAGGCACTCCCACCTGGACGGAAGCAGGTTTCCAATTCGTATTTGGGCAGACCCCCGCACACACATCTTGCTTCGATTAGTCCAATATATGTCTCACCTTTCTTTTCGGCTCTTTTCTTTGCCCCAAATAGCCTATATTCACGGCCTTTTGCGAATTTGCTTCTCTTAGCTATTTTTCTTCTGATCCCCGATGTGTACGGGAGTTCTGCCTCTTTACCCTTCAACCTATTCACCTTCCATCAATTGCAATACGAACTCAATGGGGATCGTTCCCCCACATTCTCCGCACTTGAGTGTAGATGTGTTCCATTTATCATTGTCTGGACACAGACAATGAAAATCGACCATCCCAATCACTTGCTGTTCTTGTCTGCCTGAACCTTGAGGCGGATATCTTGTGCCTCTTTCTTTACGCTCTGCATGGCCTTTCTTACTCTAGTGCCAGCGGCGCTGTTGCCCTTGTCGTGCTTTGTTGCATCGACTAAGGCTGCGTTCAAATCATCAATCATCTTCTGTACCATTCCTTCTACGGACATAAACCTACCACCGCTAATTGTCCTTTAACCGTTTTCTTTGCGGAAAAGTACGATAGGAAGCCCATACGGAGAGTCTCTGAACACCGATAGTCCTCTGTGTTCTATTATTCCTCCTTGCCCCATCTTCGAAGTCCAAATGTTCCTGTTGGGATATTTCGAGTTCCTCTTTGCTGCGTGTGTCACTCTGTATCCTTCTCCTTGCTTAAGTGCAAACAACGCCACATCGGCCTCGTTTTCGCTTGAAGTAGGGGTAAATCCGTGTTTTGCGTAGAATCTTATGAATTCTGCCAAGCTCGAAGTGCCGTCGTAGTTCGTATCTATCTCTGTCCATACCCAACGATCAGTAATGCCGACAGACCAGGCTATGCAATTGTAGCCATTATTGAAGCCCGACACCATCGAGACTTCTAAGTGAGGGAAGTCTTCCATGTAAGTCTGCCATAAATGTGGCTTAGTCGAACCCATTTTCTCACTCATCATCTTGGGTGTCCTCCCTTACCTGCCACTCCATGATAACCTCGTTCCACAGATAACGCTTCCCGTCATCCGGCATTTCCACAGGCGGCTCCCAAACACATTCATTTTCATCTAATAACCACGAAGGATATGGGTTTGGAGGGATAAATGCGTCAAGATCGGAACGATATGTGTAGCCGATTCCTGCGAATCTTCTCCTGAATGTTGCATTGTATGAGGTCTGCACCCATTCGCCTCCAAGAGTCTTTGATAGAAACTGCTTTCCTAATAGCTCGTTGTGCCTTCCGTCAGCGTCTCTTATCTGATCATCGTTTAGTGCGACTACTCGAAGAACAGTTCCGTTTTGATTTATTTCTGCGAAATGAGCCATTTTTACACTATCCTATACTTGATTATCACTCTTCCAGAGCCACCGTTTCCGCCTTGTCCTCGGCCTGAAGAACCACCGCCACCGCCACCGCCTGAGAACTGGCCTCCAGCGCCACCGTTACTGCCACCCGATGTTGTATTCGTATTCGATGCGGAGCTACCGTCCGAGCCGTTGTTGGTGGCATCTCCTCCACCGCTCCCTCCTGTGTTACTTCCTCTGTTAGAGCCGCCACCGCCGCCGCCACCTTGTCCTCCGTTGCCAGCAGCACCGCCAGTTCCATATCCAGAGCTTGTGTTTTCTCCAGAACCGCCACCGCCACCACCAAAAGTAATGAATTCGTCTGTGAATTTCAATTGTATTCCCTTTCCCCCGTGTCCAGAAGGCCCGTCTTGTCCGTTTTGTGATGCGCCAGCACCACCTCCTCCCGATCTAGCTGTAGTGGGGTCTCCAGAATCTCCTCCTTTGAAACCGTCAAATGTCTCCATCCTCCAGCCAGTTAGTGATGAACCGTCTGATAGTCCAGAAAGTCCTTGAAAGCCCTTTCCTCCAGGTTGGCCACCGCCGCCGCCATTGCCTGCTGAATTGTCTGCTTCATCCCCTGGTGCGTCTGCGGGTTGATCTCCTGTCTCTCCGCCGCCACCGCCGCCACCGAATTTCCCTATCTCCTTGAAAGGCACATTCAGCTCCGGCCATGCGCCTGCTAAGTCGGCTTGTTGCACTATCGAAGAGTTAGTTCCCCTTGTTCCCTGTATGAATGGGTATTCTGCCCCTGCGCCACCGCCACCGACTATTACCTGATATGGCTCTGCGCTGAACAGCCTTCTCTTGAAATGGACTGCTGATCCACCGCCACCGCCACCGCCGCCGTCAGCACCGCCCCCACCGCCACCGCCGACTACTAGGACATCTGCCCATCCTTCTTGAGTCACATCGAAAATCGTGACACCGCTGAATGTGTGGACTCTGAACTGCACTCCGTTGTCTTGAGTGAATGTGGAAATCGTACCACCCGTTGCTACAATATCGCTAACAGGAGGATCTTCTAAGTGAAAGCCCCCCCCTGTCACATGAACTGTTTGGTTTGCTGCTGGGCTGACTATGTACAGCAACGCTGAGTCGTTGAGCACAAGGCCTACCGATGCGCCTCTCTTTAGTGGAAAGCCGTTGGTCGAATTAACCTCGTCAGCGCCTATGTAAACGACATCTGAATTGTTTCTGTCTGCCTCTATGTGGACAAACTCGACTGGCCCTGTTGAATCTAGGGGCTGGCTGATATTCGCCTCTTCTGTCGCATTCTGAAATTGTATTAGTTCGTTGGCAAGATCAGCACCGAATACAAATTCCATTCGAAAGCCCCCTCAGACCCATTCCCATCCGTTTAATTCCGTTACATATGGCGAATACTTGTTAGTTAGTCTCGTTTGGTAGGTCGCTAGAGGTTCTTCGTGAGTAAGCCATGTGTCGAACCACGCAGCATCCCAACTGCTTCCCTCTGGTATCTCCCATGTGTTGATGTCTGCACAAACAACGGTGAATCTGTCGTCTTTGGCACAATCGCCCCAAACCAAGTCGATAACATCCTGTTCCTTCTCGATTATCGTCACGCTCGTTACATCATCTGAAGCTAACAATGGGATGTTGATCATGCCAATTCCTAAACCTCCGATGAGAATGTCTCCAGACATACGAGAGATTAGCCAATCGTGTTCCGTGTATTCTGCCTCTGTGTCTTGCATTATGTTAATCCAGTTCGTGCCCCAACTTCCAGAGTATTTCCTATACAGAACCGTGTAAGGGCCTCCGGTCAAGCCCTTGTAGTCAACATAGGTGAGCCAAGACTGTTCTCCCGTCGTTGTCGTGCAACTTTGGATCTTGTAGTCTCCGCTTTCCCCGTCAGGGATTCCTGTTACTTCCCACCTACTCATCTCAAGCACCCGTTAATGTCACAGTCAGTTCTTGGGCAGATGTACTGCCTGTACCGTTTGTTGCCGTGAAGTTGATGTCAAATGAAAGTTGTTGATCACCTTCCCATGGCAAGTAGCCTCTTCCACCACTTACACCATTCACCCTGAATGATGCAGCAGGGGCGAGTGCCGCAGCAGTTCCGTCCTGTGCGGTGCTTTCCACCACATTGCTTATTGATGAAATTCCACTAGAGTCTTCTTGGAAGTTATCGACTGTCCATTCGTAGGATGTTCCTCCTGTGGCTTCTCCGTAGCCATACACATGGACTACGGTATATCCTGATGTTCCGTTCGGGTGGACTGCATATTCGTAGGAGTTGGTACTGAAGTTTACTGGGACTGTTATATCAAGGTCGTTGGACGAGAAGTTCGAGCCGTCCTCATCGAGCCATTGTGACCCTGATTCTTGGTTCTCAAGCAATACAGCATTGGCGTAGCCGCCACTCGAAGCCGTTGAGATGCGGACGGATGTGGGCGCAGATGCCCCCGCCTGCGTGGTGGCGTTTGCTACGGACGAGTATGCACCATTTCCACCAGGGTCAGTGTAGGCTCTCACTCTGTAATAGTAGGTGGTGCTTCCCGACAGCCCTGTGGAGCTGTAGGATGTTGAAGTCGTGGTTGCTATCTGCGAATAACCAGAACCGGATGAGGTGGATCTCTCTATCTTGTAACCAGCCTCAGTTCCGGTTGGGTTGTTCCATGATAGGTTGATCTGCGAGGAAGAGGCTGCAGTAGCGGAAAGCCCTGTGACTTGGTTCGGTAGCGTGTATGAGTTGACTTCTGATGAGAAAGCCCCGTCGCCATTGGAATTGACCCCTCTAACCTTGTAGTAATACCTAGTTCCTGCGCTTCTTCCTGTATCGTTATATGAGTTAGAGGAAGGTGTGGCTATTTCTGAGAATCCTGAACCCGAAGAGGTTGAACGGTGAACATCGTAAGAGGTTGCTCCTGTTACGGCATTCCAAGATAGGTTGATTTGTGTCGTGGATGCAGGCGAAGCGGCTAGTCCACTCGGCTGTGCAGGTGTCGCAGATGGGTTTATTCTGAAAATATCGTCGTTGGCTTGGTCAGTATAGTAAATGTAAGTCCAATCGTCGTCAAACCACACGCCAGAAAGAGTGCCTGCGTTTGATGCCAACGAGTCTGATGAAGAGTCGAAGGTCGCTGTCGATACATCCCATGCAGTCGATAGGTTGTACTTGTGGAGTTTGTCGCTAGAGGCATCTGCTACAACGAACGCATATCCGTTGCTCTCGAAGTGTATTCCGCCACATACCGTTACTTTGCCAGAAATGTCGAATGTATTGGTCAGGCTTGCTGTTGATAGGTTGTTAGCAGTCGATAGGGTGTATTGATACACATTGTCTGGATTATAACCTACGACATACATTTCGGTTCCATCGTCCTTCATGTGCCCATCATACACATTGGAAATTTGGGAACTCGTGTTGAAACTGCTTACGGCACTTCCTCCTGTGCTAAGATCCCAAGCCGATGTGAGGTCAAATCTGTTTACCTCGTTTGTCGAACGGCCAAAGGTGTAGACCTTAGTTCCGCCTCCAGCAACGGATAGTCCTCCAATCAATGTCTCTGGTGGGTTCACATCCAAGTTGTCGCTCGATGAGCTACTTACTGTAACATTGGAGTCAATCGTGAAGGCAGTTCCCAAGTCATACTGAATGACGAAATCATTGAGCGTACCTGCCATAGAACCGATTAGCATTGTTGAACCGTCGTCTTTCAACACGATTCCCCCCATGTATGTCGTCAAGTTGCCTCCGTTGTATGACTGATCGGTTTGGCCTGTCCCAAGTCCAGAGAGTGAGTCTGACCATATCTGAGGATCTGGGGTGGCGTTAGCAGTCTCTAATTGCTGGATAGTTCCAATCAGCCCCGTCATGTACGCCATTCATCCACCTCAGCCAATGTAAATCCACTTATCCGCTACTGGGCAAATGTAGGTTCTAGCGGTTTCATCGGCCATAGCGGCGTGTGCTGTCCAGTTAGTGGCGATTGCGTTAGAAGTACCAAGACCAGGGGTTGCTGCTCCGTTAGTGTTGTTGATAATAACGAACTGCTGACCCACTTCTGCATTTGCGGGCAGAGTCAGAGTTCCGCCTGTCCAATAGATCGTCTTGCCCGAGTCTGCATCTGCTAGAGTCGTGTTGCTGCTAACGGCCTTGATTACAGTCTTGTAGCCCTGGAGAGTTCCTTTGACGCACAGACCGTCTGAATCGAACTCCCCTATCTCGTAGTTAGATGCGTGGGCTTGTGTAGCATCGTTAGCGGCTGTGTGGAATTTTATGCTTGTAGCTGTATTGAATTGTGTTGAGCCGCCACCAAGATGAATTATGTTGTCTGTCCCGTCAGAATCGCTCACTACGACTGCCATATCCTCTTCTGCGTTATGGTAGTGAGGCGTTCCCATTCGGAAATACTTTCTAGTATCGTTGGTGACTGTGGTTGCGTTGACATCTGCTCCTGCTAGAATACCTGTTCCTGAACCAGTCTGAACAGTCAGAGTGTCCGAAGTCGTAAATTCGCTATCCCAAGATCCATCTCCTTTCAGGTACTTCGACAAATCTGCTGCTACTGACTCAGGAACGAGTCCTGCTGAACCTGTTTCTGAACCGTCAGTCCCTACATACTGTGTTACATCAGCAGTTTTCGTTCCGCCCAATGTGGCTCTTTGACCTGCTTTGACTGTAACAGTCGCCCCATTGCTGTGTGCTGCTGCGGTTGTCCCTCTATATCCTCTGACGCAGTTTTCCAGTTGATTGCTTCCGAGATTCTTGTACCTTATTACCTCAGAACCAATAGTTATGACCCCTGGTTCGGGGAAGGCTGCAACGCTCGCTGTCAGAGGTACAGTAGTAGCTCCATCATTCAGATTCCCGTTTAGAGTTCCAGTGATCGACGCATCAGCGATTGCGAACGCGCTTATCTTAGCCCCATTTACCGCGCTGTCGGCAATCTTAGCAGTCTCAACTGCTGCTGCTGCTATTTCGGCTGTATCGACTGCACCTGCACCTATCTTTGCGTTGGTGACAGCATCCGTGGCTAGTTCTCCTGAATCCACCGCACCAGAAGCTATCTTTGCGTTCGTTACGGCATTCGTAGCTAGTTTGTCGGCATCAACAATTCCATCATCCAGATCTGATCCCGACACTAGCCCCGATAAGTCAGAGAATGATACCTGGGCAAAGGCAGTTGTGGAGTGTGAAGAACCGTCACCGACTGAGTAAAGGAACTTCTTGGTCGTAGTTACATTCGCAGTTGCGAATCCTGTCGTGTTGGCTGCGGTCTGATAAGGTACAGCACCAGTCGTTCCTGATGCTATGTTCGTTGCCTTGGATGCAGTTCCGGTGACATCTCCTGTGAGGTCTCCTGTGAAGCCTGTTGCCGTAACTCCTGCGTTGAATGTGGCTGCACCTGCATTCTCCATATCAAGGTCAAGAGCAGTAATCGTGCTGCCGCCGTCGTTGCCCTTCAACAGCATGTGCTTGTTTGATGTTTCTGACTTAATTACGAAGTCTCCGCTTGCCCTCTTGAATCTTCCAAATGTTGTTCCATCTTCTTTGAGAATAATATCGTCGCCTGCTGCGTCGAGAATGATGTCTCCTCCGGCATCAATTGTCAAATCCCCTGCATCAGAGATAGTCGAGCCGTTGATTGTGATGTCGTCAACTGTAAGTGTTGTCAGAGTTCCAAGAGATGTGATGTTCGGTTGTGCTGCCGTAGTCACGGTTGCTGCAGTTCCCGACACATTTCCTGTGACATCTCCAGTCAAATCGCCTGTGACATTTCCTGTCACATTTCCTGTCACATTTCCTGTCAATGTCCCTATGAAGCCCGTGGCGGTTATCTTGCCTGTTGATGGGTTGTATGTGAGAGTTCCATCCATTTCTAGCCCGTGTGCGCCCGTGGAACTACCAGCATCGGCAATGAACGCTATGAGGTTGT
>MDTA01028903.1_pt1 | contig 25584 bp, 20 predicted proteins | sample 811151 | NCBI WGS metagenome assembly MDTA01 (sample SAMN05326648, study PRJNA326480) | marine metagenome | isolation source: seawater | place: Indian Ocean: South | collected 2010 | reverse complement strand
TGCCACCTTCTGCATAGGGCAAAAAGCAGAGAGTGCGTATCGTGTGTGATTTCAAAATGGATAATATATAGATTTTTGATGACCAGAGGTGCTGCTTTTGCCTCTGAGTCAAATGCGTATCTAGATGTTTTTGTGGTGGAAGAGTCTGCCTCGTTTCCAGTTTGGTTAGCCCGCACTGGCTTTTTATAACATGTTTCAATGATATCTGTGGTAGTCCCCAAATAACTTTTTTCAAATAAAACTTGAAAAATATTAATTAATTAATATTTTGTTTACAAAGAGAGATGTAAAAATGAGAAATATTTATCAATTTTCTAGTGTTATCTTTATATTGCTGGCTTTTGCTGGGCATGCAATGGGTACTGAGCCTGAACATGGTGAGGAGCCCGGAGCCAGGGCGGCTTCTCAAGCCCAAGCCAAAGAAACTGTAGATCGTGAGGCTGAACAAGGAGATCGTCAAGAACGTTCAACGTTAAGACAGCATGCTTCTGAAGCGGAGCAAGATATCTATTTAAAACTTCTAACTATTAATGCTGAAGCAGGGGATGCAGAGGCGCAACTTGAACTTGCTATTAGATATACAAAGGGTGAGGGCGTTTCTGAGGACTTGGAAACAGCTTTTAAATTTTGTCAAAAAGCCGCCCTTCAGGGTAATGAAGAAGCACAAAATAGGCTAGGTTTTTATTATCAAAAAGGTATGGGTGTTCCGCAAGACCACGCACTAGCAGTTCAATGGTATCGCAAAGCCGCTGAGCAAGGGTATGGTAAAGCACAGTATAATTTAGGGTTGTGTTACTCCAAAGGTTGTGGCGTCTCTCAAGACCACGCTCAAGCCGTAGCATGGTATCAAAAAGCAGCAGAGCAAGAAAATGCAGCAGCGCAACTTGAGCTTGCTATTAAATATACAAAGGGTGAGGGCGTTCCTGAGGACTTAAAAAAAGCTTTTAAATTTTGTGAAAAAGCTGCCAATCAAGATAATAAAGAAGCACAGAATAGACTTGGTTTTTACTATAAAAAAGGTATGGGCGTTACCAAAAACTTAGAGCAAGCAGTTCATTGGTTTAGAAAAGCCGCTGAGCAAGGGCACGCCGAAGCACAACACTTTCTAGGTGTATGTTACGATTATGGCGAGGGCGTTCCTCAAGATAAAGCCCAAGCGGTTAAATGGTATTGCAAATCAGCAGAGCAAGGAAATGCAGAAGCGCAAAACGCTCTGGGCGTATGTTACGATTATGGCGAGGGCGTTCCTCAAGATAAAGCCCAAGCGGTTGAATGGTATCGCAAATCAGCAGAGCAAGGAAATGCTGGTGCACAATACAATTTAGGCTTGTGCTACGCAGAGGGTGAGGGAATTGCGCAAGACTACTCTGAAGCGGTTAAATGGTATCGCAAATCAGCAGAGCAAGGAAATGCAGAAGCGCAAAATGAATTAGGTGAATTTTATCAATTCGTGTGCACTCCTGAAATTTATAGTGAAGCAATTAGATGGTTTCAAAAAGCCGCCGAGCAGGGGGATGCAGCGGCGCAAAGAAACTTAGGTGTTTGCTACATGAAAGGCCAGGGCGTTGCTGAAGACAAAGTTAAAGCAGTTCGACTGTATCGCAAATCAGCAGAGCAAGGGGATTCAGCGGCGCAATACAATTTAGGCTTGTGTTATGCAGAGGGTATCGCTGTCTTTCAAAACCACGCTCAAGCAGTTCAATGGTTTACAAAAGCCGCTGAACAAGGGCACACCGAAGCGCAAAACACTCTTGGTGCTTGTTATTTAAATGGTAAGGGTGTTCCTCAAAACCACGCACAAGCAGTTCATTGGCTGAGTAAGGCCGCTAAGCAAGGGAATGTAGAGGCGCAATATAACCTAGGTGTTTGCTATGTGAACGGTCAGGGCATTCCGCAAAATCATGTTCAAGCAGTTTATTGGTTTACAAAAGCAGCCGAGCAAGGATATGCAGCAGCGCAAAACGCTCTGGGCGTTTGTTATGAAAGCAGCCAGGGTGTTTCACAAGACTTAAGGAAAGCAATTGGCTATTTTCAAAAAGCTTCGGCGCAGGGAAATGAAACAGCTAAATACAATTTAGGCTTGACTTATTTAAAGATGGGCTGGTGTTATGAAAAAGGGTTGAGTGTTCGTAAAAACTATAGCTCAGCAGCTAATTGGTATCACAAAGCCGCTGAGCAAGGGAATGCAGGGGCGCAATATAATTTGGGTCTTCTTTATGCCAGTGGGAAGGGTGTTGTCAAAGACATGCGTCAAGCAGTACAATTGTATCGCAAAGCTGCGGAGCAAGGGCATGCAGAGGCGCAGTACACTCTAGGCCAGCTTTATGCCAAGGGGAAGGGTGTTGTCAAAGACATGCGTCAAGCAGTACAATTGTATCGCAGAGCTGCAGAGCAAGGGAATACAGAGGCACAATACACTTTAGGCCAGCTTTATGCCAAGGGAAAGAACGTGCCTGAAGACATGCGTCAAGCAGTTCAATGGTTTAGAAAAGCAGCCGTACAAGGGCACGAAAATGCAAAAAAAGCGCTTAAGAAGCTAAAGATATAATCGAGTTAACAGCACCTGCGGCATATGTGCTTATCATGGGGCGCATATGCTGTGGAAAGCTTTAGGGATAACTTATCTTTGGACCTCTAGCCCTTCTGAAGTAGCTATATTTCCAAACTGAAACTTATACATTTTCGTTTTGGAAAAACTTACTCTTTCAAATTCCTTTACCTGCGCGCTTATTCATTTTATAACAAGTTTTAAGTTTTTAAGATTGTTTGATAAGCGGGTTCGTATGAAGTTTTTACTGGTTCTTTTGTTTTGTGTTTTGCAGGTATCGGCTGCAGATTCCCTCCAGGTTACGGATGTTTTTGCCCGGGCAACCAACGGTAAGAATGGCGCCGTATTCATGACTTTGAAGAATGAGGGTAACCGGATGCATAAGCTGATTTCGGCTAAGGTGTCTGATCCGATTGCGGAGAAGTGTGAACTGCATACCCATGTGGTTGAAGGCAATACCTATCGGATGCGCAAAATACCAAGCATTGAGGTGCCAGCTGGCAGTCAGGTGCAGCTGAAACCAGGTGGCTTGCATGTGATGCTGATGGGCTTAAAAAAACATCTGGTGCAGGGCCAAACGTTTGATTTAACGCTTGTTTTTGGATCGGGCGCAAATGTAAACGTTGAGGTGCCGATTAAATCAGCTGGGGCGATGAGCGCTTCGTGCGGCTGTCAATCTTAGGGTTTTTCAATAATGACTGATGTAAAAAAATCTGTTCGCTTGCCACAAACGCCTTTTGGAATGAAGGCGCGCTTAGCAGAAACTGAGCCGCAAACGCTGCAATGGTGGCAGAAAAATGCCGTTTATCAAAAGTTGCAAGATAAGAATGCGGGGAATCAGCCTTTTATTCTGCATGATGGCCCGCCCTATGCCAATGGGCATTTGCACATGGGACATGCCCTAAACAAAATTTTAAAAGATATTTTCCTGAAATACAAAGCCATGCAAGGGTTTAAAACCCCTTTGACGCCTGGTTGGGATTGCCACGGCCTGCCAATTGAATGGAAGGTTGAGGAAGAATACAAGAAAAAAGGCCAGGATAAAGAGGCAGTGGATGCAGCCAGTTTCCGGAAAGCCTGTCGGGATTTTGCTGATAAATGGGTGGGGGTACAATCGAGCGAGTTTCAACGCCTGGGGGTTTTTGCTGACTGGCAGCAGCCGTATTTGACCATGACGCCGGCCAATGAAGCGCTGATCACGGAAAAGCTATTCCAATTCCTGATGAACGGTGATTTGTACAAAAGTGTTAAACCGGTTTACTGGTCAGTTGTCGAACAAACAGCTTTAGCTGAGGCGGAAGTTGAATACAAAGATAAACAATCACCCTCCATTCATGTGGCGTTTAAAATTACGCACAGCCCAAAGCCAAGTTTAGTGGGCGCAGAGGCCTTGATTTGGACAACAACGCCTTGGACATTGCCGGCTAACCGAGCTATTGCCTATCACCCCGAAGTTGATTATGTGCTGGTTGAGGGGTCTGTTAATGGGTGCGGACGAAAACTGGTAATAGCCGAAGCGTTGACTGGTCAGGTGGAAAAAGTGCTGGGCTATGACCTGGCTGTTGTTGAACGCTTTAGTGGGGCTGATCTGAAAGATACACTTGCCCAGCACCCGTGGCATGCAACCGGCTATGATTTTTCTGTACCGCTTTTGCCAGGTGAGCATGTAACCACCGATCAAGGAACAGGGCTTGTTCATACCGCGCCAGGACATGGTGTTGAAGACTTTTTGTTGGGCAAGCAGTTTGATTTGGAAGTGGCGCAACCGGTTGGCGATGATGGGGTTTATTATGACCATGTGCCGATGTGGGCCGGACAGCATGTGTATAAGGTGAACGAGGCCATCATCCAAGCGTTGGATCAAGTTGGAGCGTTGGTGGCGCGTGCGGATATTACGCATAGCTATCCGCATTCGTGGCGATCAAAAGCACCGCTGATTTACCGCACCACGCCGCAATGGTTTATTTCCATGGAAGTTAATAACCTGCGTGAAAAAGCGCTTACGGCAATTGAGGGCGTGACATGGATTCCAAGTCAAGGGCGTAACCGAATTGAGGCGATGATTTCAGGGCGGCCTGATTGGTGTGTGTCGCGGCAGCGATTGTGGGGGATCCCCATTCCGTTGTTTGTGCACAAGCAAAGCCAAGAGATTCTGAAAGATGCTGAGCTGAATCAACGGATTGTGGCCAAGATTGCTGCAGAGGGAACGGACTTTTGGTTTGATAGCAATGCGGTTCGAGCGCTATTGGCACCAACATACCAATTGGATGATTACATTAAAATTGATGATATTTTGGATGTGTGGTTTGAAAGCGGTTGTTCTTATCAATTTATCCAGAAAAATCCAGATGTGTCGCTGCCAGTTGATTTGTATTTGGAAGGATCCGACCAGCACCGGGGGTGGTTCCAATCAAGCTTACTGGTTGGATTGGCAACCGATGGTAAGGCGCCATTTAAATCGGTTTTAACCCATGGATTTATTGTTGACGAACATGGGTATAAGCTGTCGAAGTCTAAAGGCAATGCGGTGAACCTGGCCGATGTTGTGCAGAAAGACGGGGTAGATATTATCCGCCTGTGGGTGGCTGGATCGGATTATCAAAATGACATGCGCTTGGGACAACAAGTGATCAAGATCCAACAAGAAAACTATCGCAAAATCCGCAATGTGCTGCGGTTTATGTTGGGGAACATGCCGGCTGAGCGTGTGGAAGTTGCGTATGCGGATTTGCCGGTGTTGGAAAAATATGCATTGGCGCATTTGCATGCGGTATTAACAGCCTGTGAGAAGCATCTTGAGAAAGTGAATATTCATGGTATCTACCGTGAACTGTTCCAGTTCTGTGTGGATCTCTCATCGTTCTATTTCGATATTCGTAAAGATGCGTTGTATTGCGAAGGCGATCAATCGGCACCCTATCGCGGCTGTGTGGGTGTGTTGGCGCAAACATTCCAAGCTGTATGTCAATGGTTGGCGCCGATCTTGAGTTTTACAGCCGAGGAAGCTTGGCAAATTTATAAGCCTGGTGAAAGTATCTTTTTGCAGGATTTAACAAAGCCAGTTGATGACTGGCAGAATGAAAGCTTGCTGAACAAAATGACTGTGCTGCGCGGAATTCGGGATCAGGTTAATTGGGCTTTGGAGCAGGCACGGGCTGAGAAAAAGATTCGATCCAGTTTGGAAGCGGAAATTTCGGTTTTTGTGCCAGAAAGTTTGGACAGGCTGAGCCGGCAAGAAATTCTGGAGACGTTTACCCCAGATGAGTGGTGTGACTTCTTTATCGTTTCTGGCGTTACGTTTGTGGATGAAAAGCCGACTGGTTCTGTTCAACAAGACGGGCAAGAAATTGCGGTACGGGTTGATCAACATGCCGGTGAGAAATGCCAACGCTGTTGGAAATACGGCACGGGCTATAAAGAAGTTGGCCCAGAAAATGTTCCGGTTTGTCAGAGGTGTTATGATGTGTTGGTGCATTAATCGAGTATGGTATGTGCTGGTTATCCTGCTGGTGTGGGGGCTGGATTATTACAGCAAAGAATGGATTCTGGAATACTTTGCAACGCGCAGTCAGCCTTTAGAAATTAGTTCTTATTTTCATCTGGTACTGGTTTACAACAAAGGCGCAACATTTGGATTGCTAAACAATGGTTCAACAACTGCTTTTTGGATTTTAACTGCGGTTGTGATTTTTGTTTTAGGGTTTTTGGTGCGTTGGTTGATAACGGAAAAATCAACGTATACCCATTTGGCCTTATCCATGATTATTGGTGGGGCGCTGGGAAACTTGTATGATCGATTGATGCGCGGCGCGGTTGTTGATTTTTTAGATTTTTTTTGGCAAGACTATCATTGGCCGGCTTTTAATGTTGCAGATGCTGCAATCGTGATGGGCGTTGGACTTTTAATTTTAAAAACAATAAAAGAAAGATAATTGATGACTAAAATTTTGACTTTGTCTGTATGCAGCTTTATTTTGGTGTTGCTTGCAGGGTGTGATTCAACCAAAAAGTTCTTGGGGATGGAAAACAAACAACCTGATGCGTTTGAGGTGATGAACAGAGCGCCGCTTGAGTTGCCGCCGGATTTTGATCTGCGTCCACCAGAGCCGGGTAAAAAACGCCCACAGGAAATGACAAAGCGTCAGCAAGCTGAACAGCAACTGATTAAGCCAACGCAACAAACGCCGCAGCCACAGGTTTCGGATAAAGCGCTGGGTAAAACCCGCCGTAGTCACTATAAATCGACATCAGGAGAACAAGCTTTCTTAAGCCAGGCAGGCGTGGGTAAATCTTCGACAAATCTAAAAAATAAAATGCGCCAACAAGAAATGACGGATTCTGAAGATTCATTTTTAAAGCAGTTAGCGCGCGAAAAAAAGGATCCAGTGATTAACCCTTATACTGAGCCAACCCCCAAAAGCTAGCTTGGAAGGAGAGCCATGATTTACACGCAAAACCTGCACGGCCTCTCCATCGATACCATTGGTGAGAACGGCTTTAAGCCAACGCAAATTGATCTGCATCGGCAAAAGTTTCTAAACGCCCAGGAAAAGTTTAATCAGATTTTTGATGAGGGATCTTTGCCGCTGTTTAAACAGCCGTACCTGCGCAAAGACTTACTGGAGCTGGCGCCGCACATTGAACGCTTTCAAGATGATTTTTCCGATGTGGTGATTATTGGCACTGGTGGATCGAGTTTGGGCGGACAGACATTAAGTGTGCTGGCTGAAAATAAGGGGCCCAAGCTTCATTTCATGGACAATGTGGACCCAGCAACGTTTACGGAATTGTTTAAAACCATTGATCCTAATCATACTGGTTTTGTGGTGATTTCTAAATCGGGTGGTACGGTTGAGACATTGGCTGCATTTCTACACTGTTTAAAATTCTGGCGCCAGAGTGAGCACGACAATGCGATTTCTGATCATTTTTTGATTGTGACAGAGCCGAAGGAATCGTCTTTGATGAAGTTGGCCACACAATGGCAGATTCCTGTGATTGATCATGATCCGGGGCTGGGCGGACGATTTTCAGTGCTGTCGGTTGTGGGGATGATCCCAGCAATGTTGGTGGGGATTGACCCGCTGGCAATACGTAAGGGCGCGCAAGATGTTCTAGAACATACCTTAAAGGAAAAGGTTCTTGAAAAAAACCAACCTGGTATGGGGGCGGTTACAGCTGTTGCCCTGAGCCGCCGTTACCCCAATGCGGTGTTGATGCCGTATGTTGACCAGCTGCGTTATTTTTCCAGATGGTACAGGCAACTATGGGCTGAAAGCTTGGGTAAAGGTGGCAAGGGAACAACACCGATTGATGCCTTGGGCACAGTCGATCAACACAGTCAGTTGCAGCTTTATTTAGATGGACCGCTGGATAAAGTGATTACATTAATTGGCGCTGAAAAAGAACATGGGTCAGAAGCCTTGAACATGCAAGGGCTGCCCGAAGATGGGTTGATTGATTTGCTTAACCAAACATCGATGGCTGATCTTCTAAATGCTGAATTTGAGGCGACGCGGGATACGTTGATTCAAAACAATAAACCTGTACGGGTGCTGACGTATGAAAAGCTGACAGCTGAAACCATGGGTGCGCTGTTGATGCACTTTATGCTGGAAACCATGTATGCCGCTGAGCTTCTGGGCGTGGACCCGTTCGACCAGCCAGCGGTTGAGCAAGGCAAGATTCTAGCCAAGCAATATCTATCAGACAGCATTCAACAATGAGTCAAATCCGCCTTCTGCCCACTGTTTTAATAAATCAAATTGCAGCTGGGGAAGTGGTGGACCGGCCAGCTTCTGTGGTGAAAGAGCTGGTGGAAAATGCGCTGGATGCGGGGGCAAGCCAAATTGATGTTTACATTGAGGATGCGGGAAAAAATCTGATTCGGGTGCGAGACAACGGATCGGGGATGACGCCTGAAGATTTGCAGCTATCAGTTCAGCGGCATGCAACTTCTAAAATTCCAGGTGATGATTTGATGGCCATTGCCACCATGGGCTTTCGGGGGGAGGCGCTACCGTCTATTGGATCGATCAGCCGGCTAATCATTGATAGCGCAACGCAAGGCAGCGAGACGGGTTGGCGCCTTGCTGTTGAAGGCGGGAAAGTTTTGCCGTTGAAGCCAACCCCGATGCAACGCGGCACAACTGTTGAAGTTAGAGACTTGTTTTATGCAACGCCGGCGCGTTTAAACTTTATGCGTGCGGATGCAACAGAGCTGAGCCATATCACAACGGTGATGCAAAACATTGCCCTGGCCAATTTGGATAAAGGCTTTACGTTGCAAACCGATCGCAAAACGGTGTTTCAGTTTCCCTCAAACCAAAACTTGCACGAACGATTGAATGCAGTTTTTGCCGCTGACTTCCACGCCAATGCCTTGCCGGTTGAAACAGCTTTTGAGGATATGCAGCTAACCGGACTTATTAGTTTACCAACCTATAACAAGGGGACAGCGCAAAACCAACTACTGTTTATAAATGGTCGGCCCATCAAAGATAAAATGTTGATCCCAGCTTTGCGAGCAGCATACCACGATGTGTTGGCCCGGGATCGATATGCGCAGGTTTGCTTGTTTTTGACCCTGAGCACGCAGGCCTTTGATGTAAATGTTCACCCGGCCAAAATGGAAGTACGGTTTGCCCAGCCGGACCGTATTCGTAAGTTTTTGATCACTTCCTTGAAAGAGACATTACGAAGACATGCACAAGCAGCCGCACCATCGGTTGCTCAAGATGTTATGAATTCTTTCCAGCGGCCGTTTTCATCGTCACCTGTTGGTGGGTTTGATCTTGGAAAAATGATGCAGGGTTCGCCGGATAAGGGCGGGTTTTCCGATCCGGGTCGGCCTATGGCCAAGTATAGTTCCAGCTATGCTTCAAGACCAACCATGAGGCAACAACAAGCTGTGGACGCATTGTTTAAGCCAGGACAGGTTCAGCCTTCTGTTAAACAAGCCGATACGTCAGGCCAAGGTTCTGAGGGAAATGTGGACTATCCCTTAGGAGCCGCGTGCGCGCAAATCCATGGTACGTATATTTTGTGTCAAACCAAAGATGGAATGGTGATTGTTGACCAACATGCCGCCCATGAACGGTTGGTGTATGAAGAGCTGAAAAAAACAGCTTTAGACCCCACCGGGATTGAGCGACAAATGCTATTGGTGCCTGAGGTTGTGAACTTTAAGAATGGCGTTGTTGAAGCGGTTGCTGACCAACTGGTGGATTTTGAAAAACTGGGTTTGGTGTTGGAAGCGTTTGGCGAAAATGCCATTTTGATTCGTGAAGTGCCAACTTTGCTGCGCCAAGATAAAATGCATGATCTGGTGGAAACATTGGTGATGGAAATGTACCAGCATGGCGAAGGATTTGTGGTTAAGGAAAAACTGCATGAGCTATGTTCCACAATCGCGTGCTATGGCAGTATTCGTGCCGGGCGGCAGCTGAATTTATCGGAAATGAATGACCTTCTGCGGCAGATGGAAAAAACGCTTTTCTCTGGACAATGCAACCATGGCAGACCCACTTATGTAAAGCTGGCCCTAAAAGATATTGAAAAGCTGTTTGGTCGCCGATAAATACGCCTTCGTTGATTCAAGTTTGTTGTTATTTTTTGTAAAAGTTGGTACTTTATAAGCTCATATTCGTGAGTAGTAAATGTCGGGAAGTGTAAATAAAGTTATTCTTGTTGGAAACCTAGGTAGAGATCCAGAAGTTCGCAATGCGCAAGATGGCAGTAAGATTGTTCAACTGTCCATTGCAACGTCTGAAAGCTGGCGCGACAAAACTACGGGTGAGCGCAAAGATAAAACTGAATGGCACCGGGTTGTTTTATTTAACGATCGTTTGGCGGATGTCGCTGAGCGGTTTTTGACCAAAGGATCCAAAGTATACATAGAAGGGCAATTGCAGACCCGTAAGTGGACCGACAATGAAGGACAAGAAAAATACACCACCGAAGTTATTTTGGGCAAATACCGCGGTGAGTTGACTATGTTAGATGGCCGTTCTGAAGGTGGGCGCTCTGGCGGTGGTCAGCAGATTGGCCATTCACCAGATCAAGGTCAACAATCGTTTGGATCGCAAACTTCATCACCTGCACCGGCTGGCTTCGATGATGAGCCACCATTTTAGAAACACCTATTAGTTTGCTGTATCAATTCAAACCCCCAATTAAATTCGTAAGGATTCCGTGTGACAAACGATAAACGCCAAGACATTATTGAGGTTAATTTAGCTGACGAAATTAAGAGTTCTTATCTTGATTACGCCATGAGTATTATCGTTTCGCGGGCCATTCCGGATGTATGCGATGGCTTTAAGCCTGTGCACCGCCGGATCTTATACGCAATGTATGATGGGGGGTATCATTACAACAAACAGCATCGTAAATCGATGGCGATCGTTGGGGAAGTTTTGAAGCATTACCACCCGCACGGAAATGTGGCTGTGTATGATGCAATGGTGCGGTTGGCGCAGGACTTTTCGATGCGGTTACCGTTGGTGGATGGACAAGGGAACTTTGGATCGATTGATGGCGACCCGCCGGCAGCTGAACGGTACACAGAAGCGCGCTTAAAGCAAGTTGCGCATTCGTTGATGCTGGATATTGATAAAGACACGGTTACTTTTGCTCCCAACTATGACAACACGACCACGGAGCCAACGGTTCTGCCGGCCCGTTTTCCAAACTTATTGGTGAATGGCGCGGGTGGTATTGCTGTGGGGATGGCAACCAATATTCCGCCCCACAACTTGGGTGAAGTGTTGGATGCTTGTTTGCATTTACTTGATAATCCAGAAGCCAGCCTGGAAGAGATTATGGAGTTTGTCAAAGCGCCAGACTTCCCAACCGGTGGCTATATCATTGGTCAGCGCGGCGCCGTTGAGGCTTATGAAACAGGGAAAGGCGCGGTTGTTATGCGGGCCCGTACCCATGTGGAAGAGGTGAATAACCGTAAAGCGATTATTGTGACCGAAATTCCGTATCAGGTGAATAAAGCGCGATTGGTGGAGCGTATTGCTGAATTGGTGAATACCAAAGTGGTTGAAGGTATTGCTGATTTACGCGATGAATCAGACCGACGTGGAATGCGCGTTGTGATTGAGCTGAAAAAGGATGTTGATCCAGATGTTATTTTGAATCAGTTGTTCCGCCTGACGCCATTGCAGTGTGCGTTTAACTGCAACATGTTGGCGCTAAATGAAGGGCGGCCTGAAACCATGGGGCTGCTGGCAATGTTGCGGGCGTTTCTGGCATTCCGTGAAAAAGTTATTACGCGTCGGACAAACTTTTTGCTGAACAAAGCGCGTGAAAAAGCTCAGATTTATCTTGGATTGGTGGTGGCTGTTGCCAACATTGATGAAGTGATTGCCCTGATCCGTGCGGCCAAATCACCGGTTGAAGCAAAAGAGCAATTGATGGCCCGGGCTTGGGCGGCGGATTCGGTTGCATCTTTGATTGAAATGGTTGAAGCACAAGCGCCAAAGCAAAACATTTATCACTTGTCTGAAGCGCAGGCAAAGGCGATTTTGGATTTGCGTTTGCATCGTTTGACAGGCCTTGAGCAAGATAAAATTACCGAAGACTTGAATCAAGTTCTTGAAGAAATTCGGGGCTGTTTGGATATTCTGCAAAACCGCGATAAGCTGGTTGGAGTGATTCGCGATGAATTTGAAGAAATACGTGAAAAATATGCCAATCCGCGCCGTTCTGAAATAATTGAAGCTGAGCTGACAGATGATATTGAATCACTGATTCAAAAAGAAGATATGGTGATTACGGTTACGCACAAGGGCTATATTAAGCGTGTGCCGGCGAAAAGTTACCGTGCGCAAAAACGGGGTGGTAAAGGCCGCTCTGGAATGAGTACGCGGGATGAAGATTTTGTTGATAGGGTTTTTGTTGAAAACACGCACACACCGCTGTTGTTCTTCACAACCAAAGGTCAGGTCTATAACCTGAAGGTTTATAAGCTGCCAATCTCTTCGGCAACGGCGCTTGGTAAGCCAATCATCAACTTGTTGCCCATCGACAAAGATGAGAAAATTGCCACCATCATGCCTATGCCGGAAGATGAGCAAACGTGGTCTGATTTGCAAATTATGTTTGCCACCGATAAAGGAAATATCCGACGGAATAATCTTTCTGATTTCACCAACATCCGCGCCAATGGAAAGATTGCCATGAAGCTGGAAGAGGGTGAACAGTTGATTGGTGTGGCTGCATGTAGTGATGACAATGATGTATTGTTGACAGCAACCAATGGCCGTAGTGTGCGCTGTAATGTGACACAGGTTCGGGTGTTTGCTAGTCGCTCTTCAACGGGTGTGCGGGGGATTAAACTGGCTGGAAAAGACAAAGTTGTCTCTATGGCGATTTTGAACAAAACAGACTATAGTCCTGAAGAACGCGAGTCTTATCTGAAATTATCGCGTAAAGCACGACAAGGAGCATTGGTTGAGGCTGATTTCGCCGAAGAAAACATGGATCAACATCTTTATGAACAAATGGCCGAACAAGAGCAATTTATCCTGAGTGTGACGGAGCGTGGGTATGGAAAGCGATCTTCATCCTATGAGTTCCGCCAAACAAACCGGGGGACGCAGGGAATTATGAACATGGAAGTGACCTCAAAGACCGGAGGGATTATTGCCTCATTCCCTGTGGAACATGATGACGAGCTGATGATTATTACCGACCAAGGACAATTGATCCGCAGTAAGATTGATGAAATTCGGATTGCCGGGCGTCGTACCCAAGGGGTGCGCTTGTTTAATATTGACCAAAAAACAAAAGTTGTGGCCGCAGACTGGATTCGTGACACCAAAGATGATGATGAGCTTGATGAAGATGAAGAAGGTGAGTCAGGTCTTGGAGGTCAAGTGGACGTGGAAAAGATCGGAGAGATTGAGGTGCCTAATGATGATGGGTCTGATAATAATGCCGCTGCTGATACTCATGCGGCTGACATAGACGACTCTGAGGAATAATAGCATCATGGCTCCATCTTGTGTGCCACATATAGCTGTTTACCCGGGGTCTTTTGACCCTATTACCTATGGCCATCTCGATATCATTCAGCGGGCCGTAAAGCTGGTTGATAAGCTGATTATCGCTGTTGGCACCAATCAACGTAAAAATGCTTTATTTACCTTAGATGAGCGACAGAAGATGGTTGAAGGGTCTCTTGTTGGCATAGGTAAGGAGGATCGGCAAAAAATATACGTTATGTCTTTTGATGGCTTGTTGGTGGAGTTTGCTAAAAACCAATCTGCACGCAGTATTATCCGCGGCTTACGAGCGGTATCAGATTTTGATTATGAGTTTCAAATGGCCTCCATGAATCGGAAAATTTGTGATCAACTGGAAACTATTTTTCTGATGTCATCGGACCATATGCAGTTTGTTGCCTCAAGCTTGGTGCGTGAGATTGCCAATATGCAAGGTGATATTAGTAAGTTTGTGCCGAAATTGGTTGAGCAATCGGTCAAAAGAAAAGTTAATATTTAATTAACTTAAATTCTTAATAAAAATGATATTTTCGTTTTTACGTTTGATTTGGCTGGTCAAATAGATTTATTAAGCATTTACAACACTTTAGCATGGTTACATTTCTCCTAATTTTAGATTTCTGAATGCATTTTACATTTTCTTTTTGCAAAATATATATTAATATTAAGTTATCTAGGTAGAGGTCTTTACCTGGATAAACGTAGGAAAAAAAAGAAGTAAACTATGAAAAAAATTATGTTTTATGCGACTAGCATATCTTTAGGTCTAGCAGTATCAGCTATGATGATTGGCTGTCCATAAGTCTTAAAGATTTAATGTTTTTAAAAGCCCACTTTATGTGGGCTTTTTTATTGCCTGAATCAAGAAAGTATTATCAATATAAGAACTAGCTTCTCTCATTAAATGATAAACTTTGTAGTGAATAATTTAGTCGTTTTTTTACTTCTTAAATCCACTTAACGATAGTCTAGGGTTCCACCCTCGAGCAAGATCAGAATATGTGTGTTTTTGATAACGCCGAGTTTACGGCGGATATTGCTGAGGTATTCTTCCACGGTTTTTGGAGAAAGGTTTAGGGTGTCCGCTATCTGTTTGGCTGAGCGCCCTTTTTTTAATTCGAAAACAGCTTTGGTTTCTTGACTGCTTAAAGTGACGGGCCCATGTAAGCCAATGCAGTTAAGTTTTTCTGGCATTTCAATCCAAATAGGTTGCTTTGGTGTATATGTTTTGAGGCTGGAAATATTGCTGGATACCACAGGCGCAACATCATGAGGATTAATCAAATGTTCAATGCGCGGCTTAAGATAAGCAATAAACTGTTTAAGAAGATGTTGTTTTGTTAAATAGAAGTTAGATAGAGCTGTATCTTCTTTTGTGCCAGCAAATTCCCATGCTTCGAGACCATCCGGGCATTTTTGATAGAGGCTAGCCCCATTCCAGATATTGTAATGGTGCAAAGCGCTGACAACATTGTCAGAAAGTGTTGTAGGCCACAGGCGTAAATTTAAGGTTGTTGGATCCAATCCTGTGGCATTATCAATGAAGGCAATACTGTTTTCGTTGAGGGATTCAAAATAGAATTCACTCCAGACTGTATTATTAAAAATACTTAGGTGGCGTCCATCATCATAAAACCGTTGATAAGAAAAATGATGTATACAGTTCTTTTCAAGAAACCAGTCAATTTCGGTTTTAAGCTTGTCTAAAATAATTGAATTATAATTTTTGAGAAAACTCACTTTAAAGCATGCCCTTGCTTAAGGATAGTGGCAATCAATCCTAATTATTTCAATTAGAAAAAAACCAATAATAATAATTTTTATAGAAAATAATTAATAATATCTTTCTAGGCGGCGATCGTGATTGCGGTCTGCGTTCAAGATGAACCCTACTGTAATCAGGAGTGTCCACATGGCAGTTCCGCCATAAGAAATGAAGGGAAGCGGAACCCCAACAACTGGTACCAAGCCAATGACCATAGCAATATTGATGGCAACATACAAAAAGATGGTGCAGCTAAGACCAATGGCAACCAAGCGACAAAAAATACTGTGACAGCGATAGCCAAGATAGATGCCGGTTATGATTGTGACAAGATAACCAATGAGCAATAGAATGCTGCCAACGAACCCAAACTCTTCGGCAAAAAGGGTAAAGATAAAGTCAGTTTGTTTTTCCGGTAAAAAGTTAAGGTGGCTTTGTGTTCCTGCCATGAACCCTTTACCAAACAGACCGCCAGATCCAAGAGCGATTTTTGATTGCATAATATGATAGCCAGCACCGAAGGGATCGCGCTCTGGATTGAGAAACGTTAGAACCCGTTTTTTTTGATAGGTGTGTAAAAAGGTCCAGGCGATGGGAATAAGACTAATAAGCCCAATACCTGAGATGATAAAAACCCGTTTTGGAACCCCAGCGATAAATAGAACCATGACACCGCTCAGAAAAATCATGATGGCTGTTCCCAGATCTGGTTGTTTGGCAACCAAAGCTGTTGGGATTAGAATCATGAGCATGGGAATCAAAAGAGTGGAGATTTTTTGTATTTCTTCATAGGTTCGACGGTGATAGTAACAGGCAAGGGCTAGAATAAGTGAAACTCGCATCATTTCAGAGGGCTGGATTTGAATCGGGCCAAGCTTGAGCCATCTTTGCGCGCCCATGCCTGTATGACCCATGATAAGAACTAGGGATAGCATCCCAAGGACCATGAAATAAAAACTGTAGGCGTATTTAATCCAAAATTTGATAGGAGTGATAATAATACAAGTCATGATACCAAGACCAATGGCAAAACGAATTAATTGGCTTTTTGCCCAGGGATCCATTTTACCGCCTGCTGCATCGTAGAGCAGGGCCAAGCCAAGGCAGACAAAGCAAAGCATAAGCAGCAAAATTGTTTTGTTTATTTTTTGAATGTTAAAGGTCATGCGTTTTTCTTGTATAGATGGGTGTAGATGTATTGAAAGATATTTTTGACCAATGGCCCGGTTGTGCGTCCACCCCAACCCCCATGCTCTACAATTAGAGTTAGCGCATAGCGCGGGTTTTGAGCCGGTGCGTATCCGGTAAATATGGCGTTATCCCGCAAATGCCAAGGTGTTTCAGCAACGGAGCGAATGCCTTGCTGACGTTCTTTCATTGTAATGCGTCGCACCTGACTGGTGGATGTTTTTCCTGCAACGTGGAAATCGGGTATATCAAGTTTGGCGTGGTGGCCTGTGCCACCCGGACTGTTGACAGTATGATCCAGAGCTTTTTGAATATAGGTTAAATGTGGATCTTTTTTGCTTGGTGGAGCAAAGTATTCTCCAGCGCCTTTTCTTAAATGTGGCTGAAGTTCCTGACCACCATTAGCAATTTTGGCTATGCCATACACCCACTGTAAAGGCGTTGTGAGAAGGGCGCCTTGACCAATGGAAAGGTTGATTGTATCACCCGGCCACCAGCGTTGACTATATCGTTGCTTTTTCCACTGCGGTGAAGGGAGAAGCCCTGCTTTTTCATGCTCGAGATCAATGCCGGTTTTCTGGCCCATTTTAAATTGGCTAAGGGTTGTAATCAGTTTGTCAATTCCAAGAAGCTGTGTGGTTTTATAAAAGAAAATATCACAAGATTGCATGAGTGCTTTGAGAAGGTTTGTTTGGCCATGACCGATTTTTTTCCAGCAGTGAAAAGTATGAGAGCCAACGGGATACTTACCATCGCAGCCCAAAGTAAAGTTTGGCCCGACCTTTGGCTCTGACAAAAGGGCGTAAGCGATAAAGGTTTTGATCAGGGAGCCTGGGCTGTACAATCCAGAAATGGTTTTATTGGTGAGGGGATTGTTTTCGGCCTTGAGAAGGGACTGCCACTGGCGGGAAGAAATACCTTTGGTAAAAAGATTAGGATCATAGCCAGGGATAGAAACCAGCGCCAGTATTTCACCGGTCTTGATATCCATAACAATAGCGGCAGCGCTTTTGTGTGGTTTTAATAATTCATAGATATGATTTTGTAAAGGAAGGTCGATGGTTAATGTAATATCCTCGCCAGCAACGGCTTGCTCTTTTGAGAGTGTTCTTATCTTTTGACCGCGTGCATTGTTTTCGGTCATAAGCGTACCGAACTCACCGCTGAGATCTTCGTTGTAATATTTTTCTAGACCGTTTTTACCCACCACAACACCAGGAACAGAAAGAAGGATATTGTTGTTAAGATCTTCTTGATTTGGTTTTGCAACATAGCCAAGCACATGGCTGAGCGATTCGCCGTATGGATATACCCGCTCTTCACTTTGGAGAATTTCCAGACCCGGAATATCGAAACTGTTAATCTCTAAGGTAGACAGTTCTTGCCATGATAAATTCCTTTTTAGTTCTAAAGGGATATACTTTGGCACCGTTTCAACTTGTTTTTCAATATCGGCGATTTCTTCCTCTGTTAAATTGAGAATGGTTTGAATCGTTGATAATGCCTTAGAAAAGTTTTTGTTTTTACGGCGATCAAAAGCAGCATGATATCGGGGTTGGTTATGGGCGATGACTGTGCCATTACGATCAAGGATGCGCCCACGCTCTGGTTTAATTGGCGTGGTTTGAATGCGATTTTTATCGGATAGCGTAAGATAATGGCTGCTTTTATAAACCTGTAAATAGTAAAGGCGGCCGGCCAAAGAAAGGAAAACCAAAATAATGACAACAATTAAAGTTGTAATGCGGGACGATAATGATTCAATGGCCCGAGCTGACATCAGACATGACTCCGGCGTAAGAGATGTATTTGTAGGGGAAGAAGCGTCCAGGTGAGAATATATTTCAAAGCGTTGGTTTCTATGGTCCAGATGCCGAAAATCACTAAGCCCCATACCTGTTGCCAGGCCATGAGCAGCATTAAAACCACACCATATAAGATCCATAAATTGATGAATCTGGTACTTTGTAAAAGTGGCTTTAAAAGGATTGTGAGAACGCAACAGAGGTAAAAGCTGATCAGATAGTAGCTAAGTGGGAGGTTTTGAGTGAGGCTGAGGATCATGCCAAAAAACAAGGCCCATACACACCAGATAACTTTTTGGTTAGATAGAGCTGTGTAAAAAAGGAAGCCATAGCAAAAGAAAGGGGTAAATTGGGTGCCTATAAAAAGTATGTCCAAAATCAAACATGTAACGGCAATAAGCACTGATGTGGTCAGGGGAAGAAGCTGGCTGCTCCGTTTGCGTTGTTCATCAAGCGTCATCATTCTCTCTGAATAAGCTGTCTTTGATATCTTGCGTGCGGGCAATTGAGACGAATAAGAGGTGTCTGGGATTTATCGATAGCCGTGCGACAAGATAATCTGACTTCATGCCTTCTATATTACCGACATTCAATTGTGGGGGGTAAACGCCGCCCAGGCCACTGGTGCGAATGCGCATGCCGGGTTCTATGTCTTCTTGAGACTCGACATAGCGAATCTTAAGACGATTGTTGCTCATACCTGAGGCAATGCCTTTTTGCTTGCCATCATCGATTACAACAGGAAGTTTTGATCTGGGATCTGATAGTAACAGACCATAACTGTGATGCGGAGAGGTTTTGATAACCCGGCCAATAATGCTGCCTTGATATAAGATAGGGTCGTTAATATTGACTTGATCAATGGATCCTTTATTGAGCAAAAGGCTTTGTTTAAAAGGGGCGCCAGGAAAGCCAATAATTTTGGCTGTAATGGTATTGTAGGACGTTTCTGGAGCGTCTTGCGTGCCCCGCATTTCTGAAAGTGCGTTGAGCTCTGCTTGAAGGTCAAGAATTTTTGAGTGCAGGCCACGGATGGTTGAAGCTTGTTGTTGCAAGGCATTTTCGGTTTTGATGGGAGACTGAAAACTGAGAGACGTTGTCAGGTAATGAATTTGTGACTGGATGGGTGCTAGTATGCCTTGTAATGTTTGCTGAGCGTTTGATTTAATATAGAGCCATGCCTTGGGTTTGATCATATCCAACAAAAGTAGAAAGCTGACGATACAAGCAATGATAATGAAAGTTTTTTCCAAAGCACGGCGATAGGAAAATAAAAGCAAGATTGTGGATGAGCTCTCTAGCTTTTTTTCAAACGTAGAGGATTTGGCAGCTGGTTTTGAGAAAAGTTTCTTTTTCGCCATGGGCTGCCATTCTCATGTTAGAGTTGTTTGATCAAGACGTTATCCAATACACCCATTTGATCCAACGCTTTTCCGGTTCCAAGGGCGACACATGACAGCGGATCTTCAGCAATGGAAACCGGAAGGCCTGTTGCTTCCCGCAAGACCTGATCAAGATCACGGAGCAAGGCACCACCACCAGTTAGCATAATACCTTTGTCAACGATATCGGCAGACAGTTCTGGGGCTGTTTCCTCAAGAGCAACCTTAACAGCATCGACAATGGCCGATACAGTTTCATGCAGACTTTCGGCAACGTTGTGAGTTGTGATGGTGATTTCTTTGGGAACACCGGCCACCAAATCACGGCCTTTGACAGACATCTTTCGATTGTCTTTTGATTTCATTGAGGCGGAACCGATTTCTTTCTTGATTTTTTCAGCAGTTGCTTCCCCGATCAACAGGTTATATTTACGGCGAATGTAGTTAATGATGGCATCATCCATTTTATCACCACCAACCCGAGCCGAGCGTGAATGAACTACACCACCTAAAGAAATGACGGCAATCTCACTGGTGCCGCCGCCGATGTCAACGATCATGGATCCGGTTGGTTCGGTTACTGGTAGACCTGCACCAATGGCAGCAGCCATGGATTCCTCGATTAAGAACACCCGGCGGCCCCCAGCGCTTTCAGCTGATTCCTGAATGGCGCGGCGCTCGACAGTTGTAGAGCCTGAGGGCACACAGATAACAATTTGCGGGCGGGCGAACAAGCTGTTGCGATGCACTTTTTTAATGAAATGCTTGATCATCGCCTCAGTGATATCAAAGTCTGCGATCACCCCATCTTTCAAGGGGCGAATAGCGCGGATGTTCCCTGGGGTCCGGCCAACCATTTGTTTGGCTTCATTCCCCACGGCCAAGACTTTGTTTTTGCCATCAATGGTTGTTATGGCAACAACTGAAGACTCGTTTAAAACGATACCTTTTCCTTTTACGTAAACAAGGGTAAAGGCTGTACCAAGGTCAATGGCCATATCAGCGGAGAAAATTTTTGTGATTTTATTGAAGAACATATTTACAGATCCAAAGAGAATTATTTACATGACTTTTATACCCAATTTCTTAGGTATTTGGAACCACATTCTTTTACAACTATGAATTGAAAAAAGTGCTGAGGGGGGAGGGGATGAGCTGCAGCGTATTGCCCAAATCATCCCGGGCTTTGAATTGATGGGTCTGTAGCAAATCTTTATGTTCATGGCGAATTAAGGCCAGGCCATGACTTTGGGTGTGACAGAGCAGCGATCCAACTTTTGTATCTTTACAAAAAATGTCTGTGCCCAGGGTTTCTGTGGGATTTGCAAGCTTAAAGCCCATGGCTTCTTTATGAATGCCACCACGGTGTTTGGTGCGGGCCATAAGCTCTTGGCCCATATAACACCCTTTGGTCCAACTGAGGGCGTTCATGGCATCGAAGTGATATTCAAGGATGACGCTTTTTTGTAGTTTGAGTTCTTCACTGCCCTCGGCAAGGCCCAATTGATAACGCTGATTTTGGTGTTCTGATGGGTTGGCAGTTGCCTCTAAAGCTGTGTTTTTTGGCATAACAATAATAGAGCCAAGATCTGGATGACGTGGGTCTTTGGCCTGGAAGAATGCATCTGAATGGGATTTAGCCGCCAAATCAACATACACCAAAAATTCAGCCGACATGTCTTGTATGGTCATTTGATTACGCAATTTGTAAAGCTTGAGCAATTTAGTGAAATCAGCAACCCGAGCGGTTTCTACCAGGGCATAATAAACGCTGTCTTTTTTAAAAAGAAAAAAATCAAATTGATAACGGCCTTGAGCGCTTAGCCAAGCTGTGTAGAGCAGGGGGTGTTGATTCAGCAATGCAATATCGTTGGTGATTAGCCCCTGCAAGACCTGGCCAGCATCGGCGCCAGAAAGGGCAACAACAGCGCGGGTGTTATAAGGGCAGAGCATCATCAATCTCCTTTTTCAAAGGGCGGGCCAATAAATCTTGGATCAAATCTTTTGGGTTTTGGTTTTGGGTGACCATCTGGATAACAGCGGTGCAAATGGGCAGATCGACCGGATGGCGTTGCAACAGCTTGACCAATGATCGGGCGGTGGAAACGCCCTCAACGGTGCCAATTTCATTTAGGGCATCAGCAACTGAATGACCATTGGCCAGCATGTTGCCAAAGCGGAAGTTGCGGGAGGTGTGGCTGGTGCAGGTTAAGATGGTATCGCCCATGCCCGAGAGGCCGGCAAAGGTTTCAGCCTTAGCGCCAAGATGAATGCCAAGGCGCATCATTTCATGGAGGCCGCGGGTCATAATAAGAGCTTGCATATTTTGCCCAAGTTTGGCGCCATGGCAATAGCCGGTGGCAATGGCAATAATATTTTTCAAGGCGCCACCAATTTGGATGCCAATTTGATCGGTGCAGTGATAGAGGCGCAGGGATTGTGGATTGAACATGGTTTGCAAGATTGGCCAAGATTGTGCCGGACAATATAAAGAGGCTGCAGCGCTGAGGCCACTGGCTATTTCATGGGCCAAATTTGGACCGGACAAAACAGATTGTGTCGCATTTGAAAAATACTTGTCATAGAGGGTGGAGAGAACCTGACCGGTGGATTGATCCAAGCCTTTGGTGGCGCTTATCAAGGTAGTTGGCTGTAGATTGACTTGTTGCATTTCAGCCAGAACGGATGCCAACGCGGCAGAGGGAATGGCAATGATAAGGTGCGGGCAATCTGCCAAATCAGTTAGGGTATCTGTGATGGGATAATCGGTTGGTAAGGTGATAGGATCGCGGGACCAAGCCAATACCAAATGGCCAGCCTGATGGGCAAGACCAGCCAGCGCGCTGCCCCAGGCCCCATAACCAACAATGCCAAGATGTAATTTTTCCATGCCGTCACTTTATTTTTTATTGCTGCATAAATCAAGGAGGCTTTGAAGGGGTTATTACATGGATATGAAGTTGTATGAGATTTTCGCGTTGTTTCTACGAAACTCCTCAGAATGACGTGTTCAGGTAGATGCTGCGCAAAACACCAGTCACCCTGAGGAAGGACGAAGTCCTGACGTGAGGGTCTTTACCATACAGTATTGAATCAGATTCTCACGTCGTTGCCATGCAACTCCTCAGAATGGCGTGTGTTCTGTAAAACGTGAGGGTCTAGTGAAAAGTGGATCAGACTCTCACGCGGATTAAAAATCCGCTCAGAATGACGGGTTCTAGAATGAGATCATCACGTCGTGGATTCTCCACTCCTCATGATGATGTGTTTTTTGTATGGCAAGAGAGATTGCCACGTCGGCCGCTGGCCTCTTTGCAATGACGGGTTTGGGGGGTGGCCGCATCAAACACCAGTCACCCTGAGGAGAAATGAAATTTCGACGTGAGGGTCTTATACGCAGCAAAAAGATGTTGCAGATTAGCAACTCTAGAGGAGTTTTTTTTGAATCCAACAGAGACATAGCCATTGACGGGAAATTTCTGTATGGTAACTTCAAATATAGATTTAATAGGGTTTTTACATGAAAAAAGTATCTTTATATGTGTTAGCTGGTCTAATGGCTGGTGGCGTGTCGGCAAAAGTTGACAGCGGTTTCTATGCCGGTGTTGGCGTGTCGATGAATAATAATAAGTATAAGCACAATGTGGTCACAACGGATAATAACCTTGTCCTTGATGCTGAGAGTTTTTCTAATAAGTTCTCAAAAAACACAGTTATGCCAGAAATTTTTGTGGGATACCTGTGTGTTGGGAAATCCTTTGCGTGGGCCCCTGAGCTGCATGTTGGCAACGACTTTGGTAAGCGCGATTCATATAACTTGGCTAATGATGCTGTTGACCTTTATCAAACAACAGAAGTTAAAAAGCGTTTGAATCTTGGCCTGGACATGAAATTAGGACGTATCGTTGAAGACAGCGCTTTTGTGTATGGTGTGCTTGGTTTAGACCTATCCCGGTATAAAGTTTCTTATCGCCAAGATGAGGTAGATGCCGCCGGGGCTGTGGACTCTACACGTACATTTAGTCCCTCCGCCAAATTTGTTCCAGGACTCAAGGTAGGGGCTGGGGCTGATGTTTATACGAACCAGAACCTGTTTATCGGCGGAGAAGTAAACTACACGTTCCGTTCTAAAAGCATTAAATCCAACAACCAAGCAGAAAATCTTGGTATGGATCAGAATGTAAATAATAAACTAAGACCAAAAAACAGCTTGGCTGTTAAGGTCAAAATTGGTTGGAAGTTTTAAAGTAATCTAACAGGGAGAGAGAATATGATGAAAAAAATTTTAACAGTTGGAGCTTTAGCAGCTCTGCTTAGTGGTGTGAATGCGGAAGCAATTCGTTTTGATCAAATCAAACAAAAAGCCGTGCGCAGTTCATTGGTCCAAACAGGGCTTAAGGCGGGTATGGACGAGCTGCAAGCAGCGGGCGTGCCCGTTTGGAGCTATTTTAAGTCTGAAAAAGACTTCTTGCCTTTGATTAAAGCTAAGAAGCAAGGCAAAGACCCACTGGCTGTATACTGGGCGCAGATTGATAAAAATGCCACGCGAGAAGAGAAAGAAAGAATGCTTCCTGGTGGGCCGGCAGCGGCAGCAGCAGACGCCTTGGGTATGGACAGATATGCCGGCAAAATAAAGGCTGAGAATTATCCTTACTTGTTAGGTAAGTTTGCTGATGCCATGGAAATTAAGAGAGGTCCAGATTTATCAAAGAGAGCAAAGGGTTTTCTGCGGAAGGCTAAAAACAATAATGCGTTTGCTTCTGCTTATGAAATTAAGGATCCATATGAGTTAAACCGTCTTTATGCTGGAAATTTGAGGCAGGGTTTTTGGATAAAAAAAATCATATCTAATGATAGATTAATTCAGTACTTCAACACACAGGTGTTGCCAGCGGATGCTATTGCCAACGTTGGACCTGGGTCTTCTAGTGCGCAGTTCCAAAATGCCATTAAGCAAGTGTTCTATGTGATGCACATGCACAATCAAAACATCCGTCAGGATGGAAGTATGGTAGGCGGTACTAGAGAGTCAAGGGCCATACTCTTTACTGTAACAGGGGTCAATGACCAAGGATATCGCGTAAGCTTCGTGAACCTTAGGGGTAGATTTCAACATGCTTTTGTGCCTTTCTTGGGCGCTATGCAAGGGCAATATAAACCCTTAAAAATAGGGCAACTGTTGGTGGCCAAAATCAATTATGGCGTTAATCGTCAGCTTCAAAACTTAGATTTCCCAGGTAATGATAATCTTCAAGGTGAAATTAATGGTAATCAGTTTGATATAAACCCTAACATACCAGCAGGTGCTCAAGAAAATTATCGTTTAACACTACTGCCTATTATCAAAGGATTGGTTCCTGTTCGTTAACAATAATGAGTTAATTCTGAATTTAAAAACCCTGCTTCGGCAGGGTTTTTTGTTGGGCGTTAAAGGAGATTGCCACGTCGGTCGCTGGCCTCCTCGCAATGATATGGAAAGGAATGAGATTCTTACGTCGTTTCTGCGAAACGCCTCAGAATGACGGGCTTGGAGGGTGGCCGCACAAAACACCAGTCACCCTGAGGAGAAATGAAATTTCGACGCGAGGGTCTTACCTACAGTGTTGAATCAGATTCTCGCGTCGTTGCTATGCAACTCCTCAGAATGACGTGTGTTCTGTAAGACGTGGGGGTCTAGTGAAAAGTGGATCAGATTCTCACACGGATTTTCAATCCGCTCAGAATGACGGGTTTTTTATTCTCAACTCCTTCAGAGTGACTGGTTTTTGGGTAAAACGCTTCAGAATTGTATAAGTTAAGAGATTCGATGACAGAATTGATTAAAGAGCAGAGACTAAAAGTTAAAGCGATAAAAGGAGTCATCGATGAACATGATACGCAG
>MDTA01085241.1_pt1 | contig 25588 bp, 43 predicted proteins | sample 811151 | NCBI WGS metagenome assembly MDTA01 (sample SAMN05326648, study PRJNA326480) | marine metagenome | isolation source: seawater | place: Indian Ocean: South | collected 2010 | reverse complement strand
TCAGTTCCTGCTAGATTATCAGACGGAGAGTTTGTATTAACTGCGAAGGCTGTCCGTGGTGCAGGTGGTGGCGATAGAAATGTCGGTGCTGCTAGAATGTATGACATGATGTCACAATTAGAAAGAGTAGCATAATGGCAACACAAACAGTAGATCAAACCCAAACCGTTAGACTAGCTCCTTTTCAAGAAAAGTTTTTAGCAGATATATTTAAAAGTGCAGAGGCATTAACTGGCACTGGATCACAAATGCCTTTTGCTAAACAACAGTTAGAAGGTTTGTCAGAGGGGCAAAAAGCTGCCATAAGTGCAGTTCTAGGAGATGATGCTACTTTAGGAATTGGATCTTTTGCACCTTTTCTTCAAAGAGGAGCCGAGGCTGTTGGTCAAGGGATCGGGCAACTAGGAACTGCACAACAAAGAGTTGCAGCGGCAGGAATAGATCCAACTAGTTATCAACAGTTCATGAACCCTTTTACAGAAGATGTAATTGCAAGAACTCAACAAGATATTGCAGACAAAGGTGCACAACAACAATTACAAGCACAAGCAAGTGCCGCAGGTCAAGGTGCTTTTGGTGGATCAAGACAAGCAGTATTACAAGGACAGATAGCTGCTGATGTCATGGATCAACAGGCAAGAACTGGTGCACAATTAAGGTCTGCTGGTTTTCAACAAGCACAGAACTTAGCACAACAAGCAGCACAACAACAGTTAAGACAAGCACAACTTACTGGTCAACTAGGTCAAACTGTAGGTCAATTAGGAATGCAAACAGCAGGACTGGGTCAATTAGGACAACAAATGGGTGTTCAAGATATAAATACAGCACTTGGACTTGGTAGTCTTCAACAGCAACAAGGACAAAGACAGCTTGATGTTAATAGGGCAAATATACTTGCCGAACAAGCTCTACCATTCCAGCAAGTTGGATTCTTATCTGATATATTTAGGGGTGTACCAGCACTACAACAGACATTTACAACAAGAACTCAACCTGGACCAGATAGAACATCACAATTATTAGGTCTTGGTATAGCTGGATTAGGTGCGTATGGTATGGCTAACAGAGGCACTGGTAACTTTTTTGGGATGAGATAATGAATAATCCGTTAAATAGAAGAATGTTTCGTCAAAGAGGTATGTCTAAACAGCCTATGGGTATACTTGCGTCATCTCCAGAGTTAATGACAACAGCACAAAAAGCCATGATGAGAGGTAAGCCAATAAAAGCACAAAGTGCTGTATCTGTTAATACAAACCCTGCCAATATAAATTCACCCTTGGTAAATTACTTTAGAAACAATCCTACACTACAAACAATTAAAAACTTTGCTACTGATACAGCAGATAAATTTATGATTAATAATGAAATAATTGCTGATTTGATAAATAAAGGTTTGTTAAAAGCTGGTTCAACATTAAAAGATGTTGTAGAAAAAAAATCTCCATTACTTAATCCACAAAATAAACCTGACGATAAAAAAGAAACGGATGAAAAAGTTTCTCTTTTAGGAACACCTCAAAATTTATTGTCAAAAGATTTTAATATTAAATTAAGAAAAGATTTAAAACCAAATAAAAATGATTCAGAGTTACTTAAAAATACAAAAGAAGTTTTATCTGGAGGATATGATTTTATAAACAAAAAAATAGGTGATGTGGAAAATTTTTTAGATAATTTATTACTTCCTAAAGATGTTTTAGAAAGAAAACAAAAACTAGATTTGCAGGATTTACAAAAAGAATTAAATCAAAGAGCAAAAGAAGATCCAAACTATTTTAATTTATCTAGATTTGCTGGACCACAAAGAATGTCTGCACCAGAAAAAGGTGGAGAGAGAGGTTTAGTAGATCCTAATGTTATCTCACCAGCAGATCCAAGATTTCCAGAATCTTTTCCAACACCTAAACCTGATCAAGTTTTAGGACTTAGCGTTATAGATAAAATAAAAAATGCATCAAAACAACCACAAGGTATATCTACAAACGATGCTGATAAGGCACTTGGTATTGAAGATTTAAGTTTTAAAGATCGTGTAAAAGCAAGAAGAGAAATTATTTCTGCTGCACTAGGAAGAGATGTTGCAGAAAAAGATGTAAGAACTGATCTTAATTATAATCTTATGATGACAGGATTGTTAGTTGCGGCTGGTCAAAGTCCAGATGCATTGACTAATATAGCAAATGGGTTAGCTGCAGGGTTAGCTGGATATGGTAAGGCAAAAGGTGAAGCCACAGAAGCTAAGAGAAAAGAAGATATTGCTGTTGGATTAGCTGCTGTAGAACAAGTGTTTAAAGAAGCAGAAGCAGAAAAAACTAGAGATAAGAAACCAGAAGCTATTAGAACAGCAGAGTACTTACAAGAGAATCCAGAATTAATTCCAATTATTAGAAGTATTAAAGCAAAAGAATTAAGTGATACAGAGCTTAGATCTAAAATAGTAACATCTGCAAATAGAAACTTGTTTCCTGGTCAACCCGGTATATCTAAACAAGAAGTTGATCGTCAATTAAACGCTATAAAAGGAGTTGCTAATTCTATTAACGAAAATGCAATACCTAATTTAAATATTATTCCTAAATACAATTTAAATGACGATGCAAAAAAGCAATACCCTCCAGGATCTGAATTTGATGTTGGAGGTAATAAGTATAAAGTTTCAGAAGATGGCAACACAGCTACTTTAATGAGGTAGTTATGGCAGAAATACCTACACTTACTTTACAAGACATACAAGGTAGTTCCGATCAAAACATACCTACACTTACTCCTAACATGATTGGAAAAGATGATGAAGATGATTCTGTTTTTGAAAGTGCTGTAAATTTTGCAGAAGATACTGTAAGCACTTTTGGAGATATAGCTCAAGGCGTAGGTTCTGGTATCATAGGATTACCTCAAGGTATAGCAGAAACAGTAACTGCTGGTTTTGATTACATATATGATACCGACACAACAAAAGAAGTAACTGCATTTGCAGAGGGAACTAGAGAGTTTCTTGGTTTAACACCAGAAGGAACCGCTGGTAAAGTAGCAGAGGGTATAACAACTTTTGGTACAGCGTTAATACCAGTGATTGGATTTGTTAATCGTGCTAGTAGCGTGGCTCGTGGAGTTAAAACCATCCCTGCGACTAGTAGTTTTTTCAAAGCGGCAGAAAAATTTGGTAGATCTAGTGCTGGTAAAAGTTTACTTGGAGCTAAAACAGCTTTTGGAGCAAGAACTAAACAGGCTTTGGTAACAAGTTTTGCAGGTGGTGCAGCAGAAGCACTCGTATCACCAGTAGGCACGGGAACTCTTGCAGATGCTTTTGATATATTACCAGATAGTTTAAGAACAGATAGAACAGAAGGTTTAAAAGGCAGAGACAGAGCCGCTCAAATATTAGCAAATAAATTAAAAATAGGACAAGAGGGTGCAGCCATTGGATTAGGTGTTGAGGCTGCAATACCAATAGCTGGAACAGCCATAAAGATAACATCCATGATACCTCTTGTGCCACAAACAGCAAAATTAATATCCGATGGTTTCCAAAGAATTGGTAACAAACTTAGCAATACCACACTAGGTAAATATTTATCGTCAAGGGGTGAAACACCAAAAGAACTATTCGAGGCTATGAAAGATGTAGATGCCATGATCAGTTCGCAAGATAATTTAGCTATGAGTTATTTATCTGAGTTTGAAAAAGCCGCCAAGAAAACAATTAGCTCTATGCAATTACCAGGTAAAAGACAAAAACAAATAGATAGAGCTTATGCTGATTTAATGAAATATTTAGAGGGTGATGCTACAGCTTTTGACGCAGTCATTGACGGAAAAGCTTTATATAATCCTAGAGTCAAGGCTGCTGCAGAGGGCATGAGGATACAGGTAGACGCTTTATCAGATACAATTTTTAAACAGTTAGAAGATATGCTAGATCAAGGACTAGTTGAACCTAGTTTGATTAAACCTATTCTCCAAGAAATAGAAAACAACAAAGGTGCTTATCTGCGTAGACTTTATGGAAGTGCTGTTTCTCTAGATGCACAGGGACTAGCAGCCATGAAGCTTGATCCTAGATACATACAAAGTGTAGAGAACTCAGCTAATATAATAATGAGATCCAATCCAGAAAAAACTTTAGATGAAGCAATGGCAGATGCAACTAAATCTGTAGACAAAGCTATACTAGGAGATTTATCTGAAGGATCATTAAGTCCAGAAGCTATATTAGCATTTAGAAAAAGAGGAGATACAGTTGGTTCTTCAAGAATAAAAGAAGTTCCTTTGTATACGATATCTGAAGGTTTTTTTAAAAAAAGATCAAAGTTTTTGGATGAGAATCCACAATTAAGAGAACTCATGAACGAGATCCGTGATCCTAAAGTCTTGTTTACACAAACAATAAGTGATTTAAGTAGGTTTATTGGCACTAATAATTTGTATAAAAGTATGGCTAGATCAACGGCTGAGGGTGGCTTTTCAGAAACATTTCAAACTGCAATACCAAAAATAAATAATTGGGTAACGAGAGCAAAAGGTGCAGATGGTAAATTATTACAAGCAGCTAGACCTTTAATTGTTAAGGGAGAAAATTTAACACCAAAACAAATAAATGATCTTCAAGTTGCAGGATACAAACAGTTAGGTAAAAGCGTTCCTCAAAAATCAGAGGTCATAGAAGCTTTAGAAAAAGAAGAATTAAGAGCAGTCGAACAAGGTAACCCTCTTTCAAGAGAACAATTAAAAGCAAATAAAAAAGTAAAAGAAGAAGAATTAGATAAACTATCTGTTGCTGGTGGTAATTATGGTGCTTTATCAGGAGATTTTGTAGCACCAGAAATATTTAATTCTTTAACCATACCAACTAGAAGTGGTGGTTTTGGCTCTGAGTTGTTAGCTATAGCTTTACAAGGTAAAGGTTTGTCTCAAATAGCAAAAACAGTTTTAAATCCTTTAGCACAAGTTCGTAACTTTTTATCTGGTATTTTTATGGTGGGAGCTAACGGAAATATTGCAAGAAATATGGATTTAACTCAGTCTATGTCAGCTACTTTTGGTAAAGTTTCTAATCTTAGTGAACCAGAGTTTAAAGAATTTTATGAACTACTAGGAGATATAGGAATAAGAGAAGAAAACATTGTTATAAATGAGTTTCAAAGAAATATAAGAGAGGGTGCTGGTTTAACAGGTGCAAGTAAAACAGGCACAGCCATAGAATATGGATTAAATAAACTACCTATTGTATCAAGTGCTTTTAAAGCATTTCAAACTGTTTATGGCAATGTTGACACCTATTGGAAAACTGTTGGTTTTGTTGGAGAAAAAGCTAAATTTAGTTCTGCTTTCCGTAAAGCTGGATTAGATCCTGATAACTTGGGAGATGACATAATTCAAGATCTAGTAAACTCTGGACTTGCTCCTCGATCCTCGGATCTTATGGGTAAGCATGGATTTATAAATGTTTTTTCTGGAGATATCGTAAAAGAAACCATGCCGATTTATTCTCGTGTTCCAAAATTAATTAGAGATATAAGAAGAGTCCCTGTATTTGGTAACTTCATAGCATTTCCTGCTGAGATAATGAGAAATACAACAAATATACTTAATCGTAGTATGATAGAAATGGGTTTCAAAGCAAGTGATAGTTTGATTGCAAAAATAGGTGCAGACAGAGCAGCAGTTCTTGAAAGACAAATTCGTGGGATAGGAGCAAATAGATTAGCTAGTTATGTTAACATGGCTTTTACTGTCCCTCTTGGAGTTACAAAAGGTGCTCTTATGGGTGTGGACATGTCACAAGAAGAACTAGAACAAGTAAGAAAGTTGATGCCAGAATTTTTAAGAGGACATCAAACTGTGCCTTTGAATAATCCAAAAGACGGAAAAAAATTAGAATACATAGATTTAAGTTATATGTTGCCATATGATTTTGTCATAGCTCCTGCAAGATTAGCACTACAGACATACAGTCAAAAAGGAGAGGTAAATGCATCTGAAGCAGAAAAGATTTTAGGTGGAGCTTGGGAATCTTTCAAAGCTTTGGCAGAGCCATTTGCAGGTGAATCTTTGATAGCAGAACGTGTGTTAGATGCATTACCATCTGAGTACTTAGGTCGTGGAGGACAAACTCCTACTGGCTCTCCGATATGGAATGAAGCAGAGCCTATTGGTACAAAATTACAAAAAGGATTTTATCATGTTTTAGGTGGATTACTTCCTGGTGGTGTAGAACAGTTTGCAAAATTAACACCTCGTGGTTTTGAACAGGGTAGAACATCTCTTGCTATCACAGGAGATCCTGGTGCAACTGGAACTAAATATGATAAAACAGAAGAAGCTTTAACTGCATTTACAGGTATAAGAAAACTAGAGTTGGATATACCAAAGTCATTATCTTTTAGTGGATATGGTTATACTTTGACAAGAAGTTCTGCAATAAGAGGTTTTGGTCAGATAGCTAAATTAAATAATTCTACAAAAGAAGATGTTCTACAAGCTTATGTACAAGGCAATGATAATTTATTTAGAATTCAAAGAGAAATGTATGCAAAAGTTCAAGCAGCTAGATCCGCTGGATTATCAGAAAGTGATATAATATTTGCTCTTAAAGAGGATTCTAATTTAGGTAGAGGCGAATTGAGTATGATCTTACAAGGTAAATTTAGTCCTATAAAACCAAGTAGAGATCTTTATGAAGCTATTTATAAAGAGGCTAACATAAGACTAGAAAGAAGAGCTATTGATAAACTACCAATAGCAGAAATGGCTGATATTTATGGAGGCTTATTAGGTAAATCATTGCTTTCTGGTTCAGTAGAAGATCCTAGAGAAACACCAACATTAAATGTTGACGATATTAGCTCAACTGATATACCTACTTTAAACATAGAGGATATAACACCTAGTGCTACTGCTAAACCATCTACAGAAACAAGAACCAATCCTGCTTTCTTGGGTAGCAATCCAGTCGATATTCTTAAAAATTTAACAATAGGAACTAGAACACAATGAAACTATCAGATAACTTTTCTTTAATAGAGTTTACTAAATCACAAACAGCAGAAAGAAGAGGTATAGAAAACAAACCAAATGAGATACACACTATTGCAATGGAGGCTTTATGTCACAATATATTAGAGAGAGTTAGATCTGCTTTTGCTAAACCAGTCATGATTAACTCTGGGTATCGCAGTCCTGCCTTGTGTGAAGCGATTGGCTCAAAACCAACCTCGCAGCATTGCGATGGAGAAGCGGCAGATATAGAAATATTTGGTGTCAGTAATTACGATCTTGCAAAATATATAGAAAACAATCTAAATTTTGATCAGTTAATACTAGAGTGCTGGGATGGTATAGAACCAAACTCTGGATGGGTGCATGTTTCTTATGTCAACGATATTGCAAACAGAAAAAGTGTGCTAACATACACAAGAGCAGGTGGATACACGAAAGGAATAGTTTGATGAAAGAGGGACCTTTTAAGACAGCTATAGAAAAAGAAGACGATGATACAATTATCATGCAGCAATTTATTGTTTTAAAAATAAAAAAAGGTCAACTTGTTAAAGAAACACACATGAGAAGTCATACTTTTTTTGGTGATTATCACGATAGTTATATGTCAGAGCCTCTAGTTAACATAAAAGAAATACCAAAGGAAACAATGCATTAATGGCATATAAACGCAACTATCAGAGAGAATATGAGATTGAGCCTAAATCTCGTAGGAAAGAAAGAGCTAATAGAAATTTAGCTCGTAGAAAAATGATGCGTAAAGGTAAAGTTAAAAAGGGTGATGGTAAAGATGTACATCATGTTGGTGGCAATGCATTAAATAAAAAGAGTAAACTAAAAGTTGTGTCTGCATCTAAAAACAGATCATATGCTAGAACTAAAAAAGCAAGAAAGAAGAATCCTAAAGCATAATGCCAACGTCAATTGTAAATTTACCCTCCATAGATGTATGGGTGCGAAGAGAATATTTAAGAGATCATGAGGATGGTCATGGAGAGTTTGTCAAAGGTATTTGGGTCACTGCTAAATCTATTCCAGGTAGAGCTTTTTATTTTGAAACTTACCTTCCTGATTATGGTGCTTTGTATGACAAGCTACCTATTTCTGCATTCGTTTCTGACCCAGTTACACCGACTCCAGACATGGATCTTTACAACCTTCAGTTTTGGAATTGTATGGATTATGGCGTGGTCGCTGTTTCTAAACAATTTATAGGATCAATGGACTTTGAAGTATATACTAGAGATCATGGAATATTGACAGGTCAATATATAGCAACATTAGATAATTATAATGTTGATCCAGATCACATTGATTTTTCAACCAGTGAGAAACCAGCAGAGCATAAATCTCATAACATTATAGAACTAAGTAACGGACAATTTTGTTTATACCCAAACAATAGAATGCGTGTATATGATAATTCACTAACTCCAGACAAACCATTACAGCCAGATTTCAAAGTTAGTACAAAAGAATACCAGGTAGAAAACGGACAGAAGTTTAGACTTGGTGATACAGATGAATATTTTTGGAAGACAAAAGATGAATGATAGAATTTGCTTTAGTTTACATGATAGGCACAGTTGTCGTTAATCAGAGTCAAACATTTGATAATGTAAATGACTGTTTGTATTTCGCTAGAAAATTAAACCAACAACCAGAGATTCCGTATCCAGATGACAAGAACAGAAAGATTACAGCGTATTGTAAGCCCGTGCCAAAGCGTCTGCAAAATAAAAAATAACATATGTATTGGTTGTTTTAGAACCCTAGATGAAATTTCTTCTTGGATTAAACTATCAGACGAAAAAAGAGTTAAAATTATAAAGTCGTTAGAAAAAAGAGGCTCTCAGATCGCCATACAGAGCCGAAACAGAACCTCCGTGTGTGATTATATCCTAGAATAGTCTTTGTTTTTGTGTAAATAATATATGTGCCTTAACGTGGGTTTAGTGTCTAATCGACCTCTCCCCAGTTGTCACACAGCACAGAATCAACTTCAAAAGGAACTTTTAGGTCTGGAATGCAGTTTGACATGATATCAACTATTTTATCTGCATCTTTTTTGTCTTTTATGTTGAAACATAATTCATCATGAACAGTTAATGTAGGACATAATCCCTCTTTATAACATTCTACCATAGCTTTTTTTGTTTGATCGGCACTTGAACCCTGGATTAGTTTATTAAGTGCCTTGTATGTAAAGGCTCTTCTAATTCTACCTTTACTACCATATTCTTTTTGTGCTTCTGCAAGAGGCATAGCTTTTTTATATCCATAAGAATTAGGTTCCCATAAATCAAATCTGCATTTACGACCTAACCACGTTCTTATCACACCATATTCTTTTGCATGACTAGACGTTTTATCTGCTATACCTTTTACAAACGGAACTTTTTCATGATATGTGGATAATAGTTTATCAGCCTCTTCTTCATCTACACCCATGACATTAGCAAGTTTTTTTCTACCCATGCCATACATAATTCCAAGATTAACTGTCTTTGCATTCTTACGAGATATACCTGCCATATCGGCTACCATCTGATGAAAGTCAGCATCTCCTTTATTATACATTTCTATCACTTGATCTATCTGAGGATGTTTATTTTTACCTGTCAAGCTACCACAATAATGTGCTAACCATCTTGGTTCTTGTGATGCATAATCAAAGGAACCCCATTTGTGGCCCTCCTCCGGGATAAACAAACCACGAATGAACTTTTTAATCTCAGGATCTCGTGCAGGTATTTGTTGCAAATTGGGGTTACTTGAGCTAAAACGACCTGTAACTGTGCCTCCGTCATCGGATCTTAGGGGATTAAAATCACAATGAATTCTACCTTCATGAGAATGTTCAAGAATACTTTTAATAAAAGTAGTATTAGCTTTGTTAAGTTCTCTAATTTTAAGAATCTTATTCGCAATTGGATGAGGGTGGTTAGAGAGAAACTGTTTTGTAAACATGGGCGACCCAGACTTTTCTGTGCGAAAATAGTGGATCCCAAGGCTGTCAAAGACTTTTGCTATAGATGTAGCGACCCAAGGTTCAATACTGTGACCTGTTTCCGTGGCTACCTCTTGAAGTAATTCCTTCTCTCTTTTAGCCAAAACTTTTTTTATTTTTTCTGCTTTATCTATATCAACACGAACACCTTTAGTTTTCATGTCTAGTAGAACAGGTAAAAGAGAAGACTCTAAATTAAATATTGAGTTGCATTCTTCTTTATCTAATAAAGGTCTAAAATGATCCCAAAGCTTTAATGTAACTCTAGCATCTTGTTCTGCATATGCCCCAACAAAACGACTTGGTAACTGCCACATACCAGACTTTGGATCCACTCCAAAATACTCTGCAGCCTTATTCATCATCTTTTCATTTTTCCACTCTCCAAGATATTCTCCTGCAAGTGAATTTAAATTATAATATCTTCTGTTTTCATTTAACAAAGGTGCTGCAATCATTGTGTCGATTATTTTACCTTGAACCTCTATGCCCTCAGATCTTAACCAACCCAAGTCATACATAGAATTATGAAATACTTTTTCTATGTTAGGTGTTTCCATTTGTTTTTTTAACCAGGAAAAAACTTTTTTAGGCTGTATGTTACCACCACCCTCATGTCTTATCGGATAATATCCTATGAAATCTCCTGCAGCCACAGCCACACCAATGATGTATCCGTCTTTTCTACACCACCCAGGTCCAAGTTTTGTTAGATTAGGATCTCTTGTTTCTAAATCAACTGCTATCCTATCGTGCTTAGTTAGATCAGGAAAAGATGATGGTGGCGACCAATCACTTTCTAAACCCACTGCTACGGCTTCTTTTATTTCTTCACTTGTCAAATCTGGCATGTCGTCTGGTCCTTTCGCTTTAAACCAATCTCCTCCAATATTTGCTAAGTTATACTGATGTTTCTTTTTCATTAATGATTTCTCCGCCAAGTGCTGCGTATCCAATAATGTCAATCCAAGAATCATCATGTCCTATAGTTTCTGCTAGTCTAGCTAGTTTAACACCAATCATACAAGCAACCACTTCTTCGGGTGTTACCTCTCTAGCTAAAATAACAGACCAAATCTTTGCTATGCGTTCATGATTGAATTTTGCTGGCCCATATTCCTTGGCTCTTGGACCATTAATTAATTTTTCTGCCTCGTCTAAAAAATGTTTTCTATCTTTTTTCATATTCTAAATCCATTATCTTTGTTTGAGTCTACAATATGTAGCTGTTTTTTTGCTCTTGTTGCTCCAACGTAAAAAGTTCTGATCTCAGAGTCTTGATCAATACTATCTAAACATGCTCTTGATGATTCTAAGAGAAGTAAGACGTTATCTGCTTCTCCTCCTTTTGCCTTATGGATCGTTGATATTTTTATTCTTGGATTCTTCTGTGAGAGGATCTTCTCCCCACTCCTCCTCACTGATCTTATGTATGTTAATTCCTTCGATGATACCTTTATCACTTGATCCCAATGTGTTTCGGCAGATACGTTTAAATAACATTTTTCTATCATATCGTCTAGTGAGTACAATAATTCTGGGTTTAATGTATTCATTATCTTTCTTGATTTTTTGTGAAATACATCGGGTTGAGTCGTCTTCAAAAAATTCTTCCATTCGTCTAGTGGTAGTTTTTGATTTTTGCATAGTTTTAGCCACACCTCTATTCCGTTAAGTACATTTGGGGAAATAGACCAACCAGAACCTTCTCGCCAATACAGGTATCCACTATCTTTAATTTTGTTAGCAACTTTATTGGCAATGTAATTAGTTCTCGCAAGGATTAACCACTCTCCAGTTCTTAGGTCTACATCCATGATATCATAGTGCCAAAACACTGCACCTTTGTTTGTTGTGGGTTGCCAATTTTTAATTTGTCTGGTAGAGATTCTTTTTACCATGTCTTCTGCTATCTCATGAACTGACAATGGTATTCTATAAGATTTATCTAAAACTATTTTATTAGTGCTAGAATTTAAGAAATCTTTTACATCTACTCCCATCCAAGAATAAATACATTGATCGTCATCCCCTGCATAAAAAACTTTTTTAGATTTTGGAACTAAAACTTTCTTTACCATTTCCCACTGCATAGGGACTAAATCTTGTGCTTCATCAACTATAAGTAAATCTAAACTTGGACCCTCGCCCTGATCTATGAAATCTTGTATCATATCAACAAAATCTTTTTTTCTCATTGATCGTTTGTAATCTATCAATGCCTGTTGAACTGTTAGTGCTTGTTGAAAGTTCATCCTACGGTCATTAGTATCACTAAACTGTTTCTCTAGACTAACACCACGAACACGAGCCATATTGATTAGACCAAGATAAGCATCTCCATCTTTTCCTGCCGTGAATAATGTTCCCTCAGACATGTTTAATGAAGAGTTTGCTGAAAACTCTAGTCCCACTAGCTTTCCTAATTGAGTGTAATCAGATCCTTTAAAAACATCTTTACCACTCATACCTAACCATTGAAAAGCCAATGAATGTAATGTTCTAAACCAAACTAGTTTGTCATCTCTAATATTTAATTTATCTATAGTTCTAGTTTTTGCCTCCTCTGCAGCCTTTCGACTAAAAGATACAAATCCTATTTTCTCTGGTGCTATACCATTCTTTAATTCTTCTTGAACTATAGATATAAGTTTTGTTGTTTTTCCTGTCCCTGGTGGACCAAATATTGTCGTTTCCATTACATCTCCAACATTCCATGACACATCTTACAAACGCACATACATTTTTCTATTTCTGCATTTATCTTCTTTATACATCTGTCTTCACTGACTATTTCTGCAACTGCTTTATATTTTGTTTCTGGTAAAACATGATGCCATTGTAGGTTTCTAGGATTTTCATTGTATCCACATCTTTCACAACCTCTTTCTACTTTAACTTGATTAACATAATCTCTTAATCTAGCTCTAGTTCTCGCCCATTTACTTATCATCTTCTTCCTCCTCCTTTTTAAAACATACTCCCTTTGCATATATTTTTACTGCCTCTGGGTGTATTCTCCACAATTCTTCAACAACGTAATCTTCTATAAGTTTTTTATCTTTGGTACACTCGTCCATATCTTTGAAAACTACACCAGGATTCCAAAAGCTACACTTGCTCTTGCCACCTTTGTATCTGGATTCCTCAATTATTATTGTGCAAAAAGCTATTAATACTTCCATTAGAACGGAACCTCCTCTTCTCCAACATCGATACTCGGAACTTGGATCTCTGGTTCAAACTCAGGAACCCACCAAACTCTTATACTTTTCCACTCTCCTTTAGTATTTTTAAAATTTTTAGGACCATTAGCAGTTTGATTACCATTTAATTCTTTTAGTCTTTCTTGTATTTGACCACGGCTATAATTATCAAATTTTTTGGCTCTTAAAAACTGCATCAAAGAGTCTAACTTAAAATAAGTTTTACCCTCTTCTGTCCAAGGTTTACCCAAAGATAATTCTTCTGATGATTGTGCTTGAACTCTTCCATTACAATAATTTTCTAGTAACTCAAGAAACTGACCCTTGTATGTCAACTCCTCTGGAACTTCTATTTCGTTTACATTTTCAAGTAGAGAATTAATTAAAGTTTGCCAATCACTATTCTTCATTATCGGAGGCATATAATTTAACTGCTCCATACACTGTCTTTGAAATTTCAAAGGCACTTGTAAATCTTCAGTAGATAATTCTAGTCGTCTTGTTTCTACATCAGCAAACCAAACTCTTGGCTCTGACAACACAACTGACAAACCACTTATCTCCATAGTTTTAACTTGATTGCCAACACCATATTTTTTTGTCTTACACAAAGACTTGTTACAGTAAGAACACAAAGGTTGTTGGTCACATGTATAAAAATATTCTTTCTTTTCCATCTGTCCTTGTATTGTAACAATATCAGATGCAGGAAGTGGAGGATTACAATAAGTTGTATTAAAATTTTCTAACAATGTTTTCCAATTATCAGGATCCATTTTCTTAAACATAACGGCAACATTAAACATAGATGTATTTCTACCACCCTCTGGTATGCCTTGCTTTGCCATTGTTGATATACAAGGAGGACTTTCTTTGAACTGATCAGATGATCCACCAAAGTCTAAAGATAAAAAATCTTTTGGCTTCACAGTTCTACTCTCTTGCAACTCAATAAATTCTTCTAGGGTTGCCTCTTCTCCATTCTTTTTGATTGCATATCTCATAGTTTGTTCTGCATCAAAGTATGGTAGATTTATAAAATTACCCACATCTCCACGTTCAACTAAAACTTGTTCTTGTTTAGGAAATATCTCACAGTTACCAAAACCTAATATTGAAGATATCTCAGATGCTTTATCTCTGAATTCTCCTGCACTAATCCATTCTTTGAAGAAAAAGAATATGTGTGCCCCACCTGATTTACTTCTGCAAACCACGGCAGGTATTTTAAATTTTCTGACTTTTTTATCTAGAGCAACTAGATCTAATGGATACTGATCAATATCTAATGCACCAAACTTACACTTGTTGTGTTCGTTTATAGGTATAGATCCAACACCTTTGAATCCGTTTATATGACTTTCTACCAAAGATAGAGTTAAGGGTTGCCTTACAATATAAGAATGAGCCTTTTGCTTTCCTGCTCTTCTTTCTTCTGATATTTTTGTCTGTCCATGTGCTGCATTAAACCCTTCAAATGCAACCATGAACTTTTCGTAAATGTTCATTTGATTCCCCAGAAAGATTGAGGCGATAAACGGAGGAGTATTTATCGCCCCAAACAGTTAAAATGGTAGTTCATTCTCCTCCTTGGAACTACCATTATCCACTTCATCAGTCGTTCCAGCTTGAGTTTTAATTTCTCCTGCCTTAAACGATTGATAGAAAGCTTTTGCAGATAAGAAAGCCTCTTGGGGAATAAGTGTAGGATCAACTTTCTCCACTGCAAAATTAAACCAGGAACCTCTATCATTGCTTTCCTGAGTAGAAGTTAACTTCCACACAGTTCCCCACATAGGAGGATTAAACAAACCATTTGGACCTGAGTATTGTACCATCTTCATCATGGTATTCCATCTCTTAGACACTTTCAACTGTGTTTTTTTCATATCACAAATGGCTGATTGAGTAGCACCTGTATTAACATCCACAATCATAACTAGATGTTGTGCTGAACGTATCAACTCATTACCCGATGGTAATAACTCAGTTGAACTATCTCTAGTTGTTTGAGTTAAGACAGGATCAGTAGCTTTTATTTCGCCCATAAATCCTCCACCCTCGGTTCTTAGTTGAAACTCTAAGTATTTTAAGGTGTATCCACATGGGATAACGTATACACCTTCGTCACTGTCCCAAAACTGACCTGTAACAGTGTTGAATAAGTCTCCCCCACTCGCACCTTTTATATAAACAGATTCCTGCTTATTTAACTGAGGCGATGTAGTTTGCATTATTCTTAAAAATGGAATCTGCATATCGTCTGCACCTATTGATTCCAAGCCTTCCCCTGCAAACTCAGATAGTTCGCTCATGAAATTTACAGGTAAAGTTTCTTTCTTTTCTTTTAATTGAGTACTAGCCATTTTTTAACTCCTTGTTATCTTAGCTTCGTTACCGACAAAGACACCGAAAGTATCAAAGTCTAACTCTGCACCACTTTCGATTCTATTTTTAACCCATGATTTTAAAGTCATAGGATGTATGTGAGTTTTCTGAACAGGTTCAAATCCATTCTGTCGCAGATCATCAATCACTGCTCCTGCAATGTTATCTTCTCCTTGAGAAAACGACACAACGACATCGTTCTTAATGATGTCAGCTTCGCCCACAGATCTGAGAAAGTTAAAAGCTTGTTCTCTCTTGTCTTCAGATATACGAGCATGAACGAAAGGTTTAATAGTAACCTTGTGACCATCCACAGTAATACTATCCATACCCATTTCTTCCATAAGCATAGGTATGTCTTCTTCGTTCACTTTTCTTTTTTTAAATTTCAAATCCTTGAGGTGTTGTTCTGCATCCTCAATATCTTTTTGGATTTGAATAGATTGTCGGATAAAGTTGGATAACTTAGATGCTCCCTCCTTATCGATATTGTCGAACTTATCGGCATCGACCTTTTCCTTTTCAAATAGAGCATACATATCGCTCATAATTACCTCTTTCAGTTACAAAGTTTTTCCCCTTCGGGATTGAATGATTGTTTTACTTTACAATCGACTTAGTTGTCAAGCTGCTTCTTTTTGTGCAACTTGTTTTACCAAATGTGCTAACTGTCTACTGACACTTCTTTCGTTTTTGTCAGCCAACTGTTTTAACATTTCGTAAACCTCGATAGACACTGCTACCGATTTCCATTTGTTAGGATCCATCATACACTCCTCTTAAATCCATTACGTTAGTGGAAGATACTCTTTTATACATATAGTGTCAAATAACTTCTTATTCAATACTATAATTTTTTAGCATCTCTTTTGATTCATTTAAACTATTCTTCAACGCAGTATCCCAAGATGTTTTTATGAGAGTCCTATCATTTTCAAAAGTATTAAAATGAATTTTTTTAGTTATCCCTGATAAAGAACCAACAGAGTAAAACATTATGTTTCTTTGAGGCAGACAAACCAAAGCTAAAATATCACAATCCTCTTTTGTGTATCTGCTTTTTTGACCACCTTTAGATATAGAAAAACAATACAGATTTTTTTCGTTTTTATATGTGCATGTTTTTACTTCTATCTTTTGAGACGAAAAAATATTGGGACCTTTAATCGCAATAACATCTGTTCCGTCATGTTTTACTAAGTCACATTGTACACCTATCATGGCTAACTCAAAGGCAGTAAAAAGTTCTCCTGCCATTCCTGTTTGCTTTGCACTCCTTGTTTTTACTTTAACCATTCTCTTACCTCTTCTCCAAGAGATCTTGCAGATAGTTCGTTTTTAGATTTTAAACTTTTAACGATGTGTTCATCTACTGTTCCCTTTGCTACAAGATCAACATAAAGAACTGTATTCTTTTGTCCTATTCTGTGACATCTTGCCTCTGATTGTATTCTAGATTCTAAATTAAAATCATTAGCATAGTAGATAACATTACTTGCAGTATTTAAGGTAAGACCTCTTCCTGCCGTTTGAGGATTGGCTACAAAGAATCTTGCATCTCCGCTCTTCAACCTCTGTTCTGCAATCTGTCTGTCTTTTTCAGAAGTGTCTCCATAAAAAGTAACCACGGAATCACTGCCATACACTTTTTGTAAAACCTTTTTTATTTTCAAAATGTCGTATCTGAATCTTGACCAAATAATAACACTGCCATTCATCTCTTCTATAACTTCTAACATGGCATCTGTTCTGTGACTTTTGAACTCAACTAGTTCTCCATCATCCGTCATTGTGTGACCACACAATACTTGTTGCAATCTTAATAGCTGAGTCATCACGGCAGGTGCTGAAACTAACTGACCATCATCAAGTAAAGCTATGGCTGCATCCTTAATACTTTTGTAATGTCTTAACTGTTCACTCGTCATTGGAACTTCACGAGTTGCATATATTGTTGGAGGTAGATCTAATGCCTCAGACTTTGTAACCCTATGTGAGAATGTGTGAAGTCTTTCAGACAAGTGATCTAAATTTTTATATCCAACTATCTGTTGAAACGTATGTGATCCCATTCTTTGTGTTCTTGAGATTGCATATTTTCCCTGGAAAGACCAATACGAATCGTGACCTAATAGATCTTTACTCATGAATCCACATTGAGAATACAAATCCATAGGCGACTTTGTAACAGGAGATCCTGTCAATATCCTTTTGTATTTAGCTAGTGAGCCAAATGACATCAGAGCCTTGGTTCTTTTAGCTTTTGGATTCTTAATAGTTGTAGATTCATCTATCGCTAGTAAAAAATCTGTGTTCTTAACAAAGTATTGAATGTAGTTTTTCATCTTTGCAGTTGCGAAACCCTCCACGTTTACCAAAAGAATTCTTAATTTTTCTCTTGAATATGCTCCGTCAACTAATCTTTTCTTTTCTGTTTTGTTTGGCTGCGGATTCCATAAATAAACTTCACGATCTATTTCATCCAACATATGATTTGGTATTTCATTTTCTTGCCAATTTCTATATACACCTTTTGGTGCGACTATGACGGCAGTATCAATCTTTCCGTTTTGATATAGCCATGTAATATTATCAATAAGAACTTTTGATTTACCACACCCCATCTCCATGAAGTATGCATAATTCTTTTTATCGTAACTTTTTTCTAAAGCTAATCTTTGATGTTCATATGGTTTTGTTTTGTATTTAAATTTCATTTGTATGAGTCCTCTATCCATGCGAGAGATGATGGTGCTGAATAATTCTCTCTATATTTTTCTTTATATCTAGGTTCTGGTTTGATAGCATCGGGATGATCTGTATTAGAAAAATCTGATTCTGGTAATTCGCTTTCTTCTTCGGTTGTTAAGAAAGGCCCCCAATATCCGTTTGATCCTTCAATCGAACTACGTTTTTCCCTCTTCCACTCTTCAAGTTTTGCTATCTTTAGGATCGTCTTTCCATCCGTCCCAATCTGGTTCGAAATGGACTGTGTATCGTGTCCCAGACTCCACATCCTTCTTGCGACCTTTATCGCCAGATGGGGGTGGTTTGGGAAAGTTGATGACGTTATCTCTATGGATAGAGTATACTTTTGTTTTTCCATTCCTCTTACTCATACATTTCCTCCTCTTCTAGTCCTTGCATGATTCCAAATCTTGCGGCTTCCATGTACCACAAGATGTCGGCAGGGTCTTTTAGTGTTGTTATCATTTGAACCTGACCCTGTTTGTTTTGCCCCATGATGACAAGTTGTTCAAATGTTTCCGCAGCCATCTCACAAACTAATGGAACTGGTTTTACTGTTCTTCTCATTTTATATGGGAATTTTATTATATTGTCACTCATTTTAATTGTGAGCCTTGGCAACAATCGTCCACAACACTATGGCACAAAACACATTGCTCATGACCATGTATGTTAACAGTCTGTAGTGTGCCTTGACATCTTGGGCATCTAGGTAAGCAATGTGTTTTAACTTCTTCTTTTTTCCACTCATAATTTACTTCCTCTTTCATCTTCTTCTAACTCCGATCTAATTGAATGTATGTGTCCATTATATTTCATTTCAGTATATTTAATAGCTAACTTTCTTGAGGCTTTCGCCTCCTCCTCCATTCCTACTGATGCAAACTCAATCGCTTCTTCCTCGAATTTTTTTATAATTCTGTCTATAAGCCTCATAGTCTTTCTCCTCAACTACGTTGTAATCGCAATCAACGAATAGATAACAATTTCTTGTTCTTCTTTTTTCTTCTCTTTTCAAAGCTTTTTGTATAGCTTGTTTTTCATTCAAAGCCTCAAGCTTTATAACTCTTTTTACGTTTGTATAAACTTCTATGTAATATGAATCAGCCTGACTATAATTCATAAACTGAGTATCATACTTTCTATATTTTTTTTGCCTCATAATACCTCCCTATCTTGCGACTTGACGCACTTTTCTTCTTTTATATCCATTAACTTGTAATTTTCTCTAATTGTATCTGTTATTTTTTTTAATCTTTTTTCACAAGTTTTTTTAGAATAATATCCATATGCAGTAGGTTGCCATTGATCTTCAATGAAGTAACATTGTGTGGCTATTATCTCTCCTCTAGGAAACGGAAAAATTCCACAAGCTATAATTAAAACCTTAAACATGGTTATCCTTTCAAAACTCTTCTCCAATGCTTTAATAAAGATTCTGCATAATATGGATGTCCATCTTTTTCATATTCTTTACAGACATCATTTATAACTGTTTCAATTTTTTGCACGGCTTGATTCCAAGTAACTTCCTCCTTAATTATTGGATCATGTTCTAGTTGAGTTTCCTGTAAATTATTTTCTTCCATAAAATACTCCCATTTACTTCTATTATACACATCCCTCGTCAAAGTATAAGGGGTGATAGATTTCCATAGATTTTGCATATCAAAATTACGGCAACAAACATTACCCTTGCATCAATCCATATTAAAATCGTGTGGGCAATTGATACAAGACATCTACGGCATTTAAGCTAAAACGATATTCTATCTTCGCACTTGTTGAGAAAATAGTTGCCAACCACTTAACTAAACTTCGGTCATACTCCTATGAATTGCGTTAGCTATCATCATAGCATTCTGAGGGACTATGGCATTGCCTAGTCCTTTAATTCTGTCCACCCTTTTGGATAACCCATCAACCACTCGACCCACGTTGGGTTCAGTTTTCCAGATGGTTGTTGGGGATCTTTCACTTTCGCACAAAGGTATGATCTCTTGTCCATGTGAATCTGACTCTTGCTCCCAACTGCTCCACAATCTTTGTATTCGGATGCTCTTGGAGTCGGAAAGGTTTCCATGTGATTCACGGCATCCCTTAACTTCACTCCCCATCTGACTCCGTCCTTGTTCTTCCTTGAGAATCTTCCGTTGTTGATCTCCACATTCGATGCCATCCCCCCCTCTACGTCTGATGCTCTCGGAGTTGGATATAGTTTGATTGTATTCGGATCTACTTGCTCCCTCAGATTCGATGGACGTTTTCTGCCCTTTCGGTGTCCGTTCTGAAGTTTCCGTGTTGCTTCCTCGGATCTCGGTGGTAAATGATCCATCGTGTTCGGAGTTGCCCAAGTCTTTACAGATGATCCAAATTCTATCCCTTTTGTGCAATGCTCCGATTGAACTAGACGGAATGATAAACGTCCGTGTTGCGTAATTAATGGTTTCCATTTGAACGAGAACCTCGTCAAGTCCCATTGAGAAGTGTCCATATACATTCTCGAAAACGCACCAAGAGGGTCTTGTTTGTTCAACAATGCTATGGATGTACGGAAAGATTCTACGAGGGTCTTCTTTGTTTCTACGTCCTGCGACTGAATACGGCTGACAGGGATAGCCACCTGTGAGGATGAACGGCTTTCTTTGAATAAATCTCTTTGGGTCATTTGCAATCTCCTTAACATCATTTGCTATTGGTACATTTGGGAAGTTCTTGGCTAATACTTTTCTACACCATTCTTCGGTATCACAAAGTAATTTTAAATTAGTTTCTAAATCACTCCATGAAAATCCGAGAGGGAATCCTCCTATCCCACTACATAAATCTATGTGATCTCTATTCATCAATAATCTCCTCTTCTTCTGTCTTGAAGTCCTGACGTAGATTTCCTGACCACTCGACCATATTCTATTTCTTTTAAAGCACGAGGGTCATCTTCAAATCTCTCATCCTCTCCCAACTCTTGTGGAGTTTTTTTGGCATTTGCTCTTTGAAGATCTCTCTGAAGATCGACTATAGAATTTCTATATCGATGCCCTTTTGATCTTCCTCTAATTTTACTGTAACTCGTTGTCATCCATCTCTCCATTTTCTTCACATATACATTTATCTTTGATTTCGTCATCTCCTATCATTGCACTCCACTCATACCCACAAAGGGTACAAGTGAAGTAACCATCTATTTCTTTAATCATAGTTCTGCTTGAAAAGAACACTCTCCGTTCTCCTCCATACAGGCAAGAATTTCTTTTCCAAGATCAAGTCTTGCATACCATTCTAAATAGAACTTAACACCATCCTCTGTATGATTTCCTACCCTATCGGTATTGTCATTTAGATACTCAGCTAACTTCTTGTCACTATAGTAATCTCTATCCTTGAAAAAATTATCTAGATGCTCTTTGTATTCTCCCAAACAATTTTCACAATCTTCGATACCCTTTTTTACTTTATCTAAATGCTCTTTAGTAAAATAGTAATTAACATGAGTTACTGCTCCCTCGACTCCAAAGAAATCTGCATCAGTTGAACTCTGAACGGCAACCCAAAATTTGCCATCAATATCTCCGTGATAATATCTACCCATTCTTCTGCTCCTCCTTTTGTAAATAGAAATTATATTTCATTAGTTCGTGTTGAAGTTTTACTGTCTGAAAAGATAAGTCCTTGCACATTTTCTTTTTTACAGAAATATCTTTTGCTCTAGTCATTCCTCTTTTCATACAGTTAAGATCGTATAAAACTTTATCTAGATTATACATTAGATCCTCCTTGGTAATATTTATCTATTAATTGGTATACTCTGTTTCTAAAAGTATAATAGTTATTTCTAGATTCATCGTCATTCCAATCGATCTTGTGACCCACCTCTTCCAATAAATTTGGAAGAGATGTGTCTAATTTTATAAACTGATTGTCATCCATTATATTTCTCTATTAAAACTTCTAAAAGTTTCTAAAGCTTTTTCTAATGGCATCTCATTAAGAATAAAACATTTTGGATACTTATCTTTTATGTATGCCATAAGTCCTCCAAAATTATTTTGAATTTTTGCAAGAGTATACTGACCATTCTTAATATCATTCTCATCTCTAAAGAACATGACGTTATTCTTCATGTTTCTTTTCAAAAGTTTAGTATCAAGATGTTTGTATAACTCATCATGACAATAATGCTCTAAGTCTATATCAGTAGAGTAAGTTTGCCCACCATACTCCCAACTTGATTGACCAAACTTTGCAACACACCATTTATCAATTTCCCTTAGATTGAATTCACTTTCAGGATATGTGTGTTGCCTATCACTTCCACCATGACCATCGTTTGATACCTCAACTGCTTTCTTGCCATTGACGTAAACTGTAGCATTATAGCATGGAGTTTCTTCTGATCCTCTTTTATAATAGGATATATTTTTCATTTCTATTTTATTTATTTGCATTAGTTTCCTCCTTATGTTGATTTACAAATTTAAGAACTTCTTTCCAATCATCAGTATCCAATAAAGAATCATATCCACATCCATAATCATCTTCTAGCATAACAGTATATTTAGTATGAAGTTCTTCTAGCTTTTTTGTCTTATCGTCACACACAAAAATCTGTAAACCATTATGAGTAAAACTCGGACAAACATCATTTTTGTAGGACATTGATTTCCAATCCTTGGGTATCAACACATCGATCTTGACACTAGGATGTGTGACCTTTGGATCAGTATAATAATTCTCAGACCAATCATGATGAGATTCATTATATGCTTTTGATATTTTTTTCTGAGTTCTTTTATCTAACTCAAAAAAATCTATATTAAAAGTTCCTCCGTTAATAGTTTCCATAATTATCCTCCCCAACTATCAGCTATTCTTGTGGCTCTTACTTCTTCTGCAAATTCATCTAATAACTCCTTTGCATACTCTACCCAATAAGATCCATACTTCTTATCCACGGCTTTTAAAACCTGATCATTCGTTAGATCTTCGAGTTGCTCTCCTATGAACAACTCGACCTCTAACATTTTATTTTTTAATTTTGACAATTTTTTCTCCATTAAAGTTAATATATTATCATATAAGAATATCAATTATGATATTCAAGGGTATGAGGTAAATTATTTTTATTTTCTTTTATAAAAAATATTGTGTCCTCAATCTCTTCCTCAATAACTTCCATTACTGAAAAAGAAAATCTGTAGTTATAATTTTCCCACCAATTAGTTCTTTTAGTTTGATATTCATTATTCATAATTACCTCCAATTTCTAGGATTGTCTTTGTCATCATATGTGATGAACTTTTCATTAATCTGATAAATAACTCCATTGCTATTTAATTTATCCAACATCAATGGCATCTCACAATCTTCCTCAAGGGCAAAAAGTTCTTCGCCCTTGGTTCTATATGCTTTTGGAAAATCATCAGGGTGTAGCCTTGCTTTACGAAGATCTTCCCTTGTCACAATTATCCACCCATGTGATTCATCGATTAGATAAGGTATGTTTAAAATGCCTTTCATTATTCATCTCCTCTATATTCTTCCCAATACCATGAGCATTCGTCTTTTTTAATCATATCAATAATTTGTTTCTTAGCTTGTTCGATAGCTTTTTCATCAAACTCTTTGAATCCTCTGATACAAACTCCACTATCAAGCCAAACATCAAAACCACTTACTTCTTGGCTCATATATTCTTGAATTGTTTTAGGCATTGCTCTCTCCTTTTTTAATTGCCTTACAGTTTACACCTACGTTTGTTACATCTTCTAAACGAAGACCTTGTCTTACGACTTTATCGTCAGTAGCTTCATAATCTTTTTCAGAAAGATAAGAATAAGATTTTAGAAAATCTTCTTTTGACATTTGAAAATAATCAACCATCTTTTCCCAATCGTCTATAAAATCAAATCCCTCTTCTTGATTATCATTGTCTTCACAACATTGTTTATGACTCTCCCAACAATCATGAATTGAATGTCGATCTTTGTCATAAGAATTTTTAATGAAATCCATCAACTCTCCAAAATCTCCAAGGACTCCACCCTCTCCATAAGTATGGTCGTAATAAAAATATAATGTCTTCATGATTTCTCTCCTTGATTTCTATTTTTTCTAATTTCATGATTCTCAGCAATATCCCAAACTCTCATAAACTTTTTGATCCATTGCCATTGAGGATAAGTTAATTCATTCTCTCCTCTTCTAAAATCATAATCCATATCGTCTGCACTTAGTAATGGAGAAATGCCATTGGCATTCCCCCAATTTTGATAAATCACATTTAGTCTATTCAATGTCTTCATTACTTTTCTCCTATTTTTAAAATTTTATTTACATCTGACATCCATTGACTTCGGTCATCAGCATGATATTTCTCAAAAGTTTTTACTATGATTTCTTTTTCTTCAATCATTTGTTGAATTATATCTTTAGTATAATACATCCCATTGATTGAACTTATTTGATCTCGAACTTCTTTTAGTCTTTGGATATCTTTAATTACTTCGTTCATTATTTAATCCCCCTGTTTCTTTTGAACTCTTCTTTATTTTCTACTCTAATTATGTCTTCTGAAATTTTAGTTGATCCATGACTTGTTCTTAAAAAATGAATTCCATTTTGATCGGTGGCTAGATTAAAAAACTTGTGTGCCATTTTTAAATCTTTTGCCCCTACAAGAAATTGTTTTTCAACAACTTCTCTAACTGTAAAACAAAATACATTTCCACTAAGATCAGCTTCTCTTAAATCTTTTAATAACTGATAGTATGCTTTTGAATTTTTCTTCATAATTTTTCTCCTGTTAAAGTTTATTTTTCTATGAGGGATTGATAATAATGGGGATTATCATACATACCCTCCCTTTGATCATAAGGCTCTTCATAGGAGTCATAAGACTCCCTGAGTTGATCACAAAGATCATTAAAGCACTCATGACAACTATCACAAATGTCTAGCTGATCTTCCCCATATCTATTTCTAAAAATAGGTAACTGATCAAAAGACACATTGTGGTCGAAGTCGCATTCACAATACGACTCCCCATTATCTTCTTTATTCATCTCAGCAATAGCTGATCTATTCTGATGAAATAATTTTATATCTGATCCACGAACACTCATTATTTCTCTCCCCAAGGAAATCCCCATTTGTCAGCACATATTGCTCCATAACCAACTTTCATGGATCTAGGATCAGATAACTTCTTTCTGCACATAGAACAGTTGCCATG
>MDTA01090248.1_pt1 | contig 25593 bp, 18 predicted proteins | sample 811151 | NCBI WGS metagenome assembly MDTA01 (sample SAMN05326648, study PRJNA326480) | marine metagenome | isolation source: seawater | place: Indian Ocean: South | collected 2010 | reverse complement strand
GGCAAGCATCTGTTGCAATTTGGTGCCGCCATGGTTCCGATGCTCAAGCAATACTTTCGAATGCGGCCACTTTAGTTGGAGATGCTGAAGAGAATTTAGATTTGGATTCTGATGAACTTCCAGCGGGCTTCATCACCAAAGAATCGAAGTCAGGAGTCGACCAACTTCTTTCCCACCTTCGTTTAGCACACGATGATAGGGTAACCGGATACATCACCTCTATTTCAGATACTGATGAGCCGATTTTGATTACTCTAGTAGACGGTGTGCCCAATGGAATCAGGGGTACAAGTGGAAGTGAATTGAGTGATTTAGTGCACACAATGACAACTTCATCTAGAAGGCTACAATCGCATCGATTAGAACGCCGTGCTAAATTAGGTCTGTATGGTTCGACAGTGGAAGACTTTTCTTTGGCCCATATGGTTGATACGATATCTAATTGCAGGACTCGTTCTGATGAGAGGAAGAAACTCGTATTAGGGAGGTTAGAAACTCTACTTGGTTTTGATTTAGGACTAGAATCGATGGAATCAGGGCGAAGGTCTTGGAAAATCCTCGAGAGCAATGCCACAACTGCTAAGGTAACTTCTGATGAACCTGAAGAAGTGGACAATAAAACCAAATTGATGCCAGTATCCAGTGAAAAAGTGCTTACTCCTATTGCAGGAGAAATCAAGAAAAGACTGGAACAATTGGAACACAGTCTCATATCCTTAGAGCGTGAGAAAGCAAGATTAGAGCGTGAATTAAGTGATGCTAGAGCAGCACGTGACGATGCTAGGGATGCTAAACATGAATTGGAAGCAGCTCTAGCAGATGCGCGAGACCAACGTAGCGAATTGCACAGGGAAATAGATGATTTATCAGCAAAGGTTAGAACCACACAGATTCAAAATGATGAGGCGAACTCAATTTCAGACAGACTTTCCAAGAGAATATCAGAATTGGAACATATGGTGGAAAAGAGGGCCGAAGAACTAGCGAGTGCATTAGGTGAATTCGATTCTCGAGAAGAACTACTTTCTGACTTGAGAGAACTATCAAATCAAGAAGCCACCATAAAGTCAGAATTGAGTGCAGCAGATGTTCGGCTAGACGAGGTACGTAAGTCACTTGACCATGACGAAAGATTACAGAGAGTATTGACAGAACAAGTGAGTGCACAACGGGATCGTCACCGCACTGGTCAGGCTGAGATCGACGAATTAGAAAGGAGAATTGAAAGTCAGCGTGCAGAATTGGCTGAACTCGATGCAGAGGGCCATGCCCATCGTCGTTTGATGGAAGAGGAGAGGGGCCGAATGATGGATTCTGAAAGGAAATCCACCATCATGCAATCTGAACTTCGGGAGATGATGGAAGAGCGTCGGTTATTACTCAGAGAACTTGGTGATTTAGATGCGAGGAAGGCCCAATCTGAAACAGAATTACGCATGCTTCTTGAACAAGCTGAAGATTTACAGGAAGCACATGAAATGGCCCTACTTGACTTACAGGAAGCAGATCGAATCAGGGCTCGATTAGCAGAAGAACCCCTGGCTCAAGCACTTTTGGGTGATGAACGAGGCCTTTCTAGCCTTGAACCTGTACTTGACAGAATGGCCAATGCTAGAAGTAGAGGTTACAGTATAGTATTACTCGATCGTGCAGTTGAACGTGCCTTAACCATCGTCCAACATTGTGTTGATGAGGTCGCTAAAACTCCACGACACCTTCTTTCAATGGAAGTTATGGAGTTGCTAGAAAGACAGGCACCTGAGACGGCATCAACTGTCAGAGGTCTAACTAGATGGTCAGTACAATCACGTTTGGAGCATCAACTCGCTGAAACAGTACAACATGTTGTTATTGACTTGGAAGGATTGCTAGATGAGTACGAACGTTCAGTGACGATGCTTGCGCAAATGCAAGACGTACTCAGAGCACTAGTAGATCTTGGTCTTCCTTCTGAGGACATAAAGCCACTAGAGCGATTTAGTCACATGCCTGAAGCATTACCATACATATCAGTTGAAGTGCGTCGTTTAATTCAGAAATCTTTGGATGATATCTATCTAGATGCAGATCGACGGAATGCGGGTGATGCGGTTGGCTTGGCTGAAACTGTGGAAGTGTTAGAATCTCTTCTGAGAAGGCTGGATGTAGCAGGATTGACTGGGGAAGAACCACATGGTTCACTTTGGTCTTTCCAAAAAACAGGAAGTTTGCCATTTGAAGTGGATGGACTTGCTAGACACGAACGTCCTGAAATTAACACAGAAGCTGTTAGGCATATGAATCCGGTAGAAGACGTTTCACAGAGCGATATACCCATTATTCAAGGTAATATTACACCATCTGCTCCATCAACACCCACTATTGAGGAAGCAAGTTCGGCTCCTGCATCTAACTCAACTTGGCAACCAATTGAAGAAGCATCGGAATCAGACGGTGTCGATATTTCGACGAGAATATCAGTTGGATTGATTCCTTCTGACACTCCCGGTTTGACGGAAGAGGCTGCGCTGATGGCAGATATTGATATGGCTCTCGCAGAAGTTGATTCAGCATCAGATATGCGTGAAGGTACAGAAAATGGGGTGACTCCCCCTGCAGATCCAGTTAAGAGAGACGCTCTCGATGATTTAGAGCGCGAACTTTCGGACATCGATATGTGAGGTATGTGCCTTGGCTAATTTTGAAGAAACCCTTACTCTCAGGCAGGAGACACATGGTAAGAGTTATCCAAATTGGTTAGAGAAGATAGGTTTCGTAGTTGCGTTATCCCTCTCAATTTATTGTGGCTATTGGCTTTGGCAGAAATCTGATTTACCCGATATCATATTATGGTTCAGCACATTTTGCCTTCTCCCAATATTCACCCTTCTGTTAGGTGAAACCATCGCTAGGATGATACATTTTTCACAGAAATCCTGAATCATGGATTCGAATTGCCTTTCTTGTTTAGAGCGGCTTCGATTAATCCAGAAACCCTTTGCCATGGTACGATATATTTGAGTCCAGCTACAAATGTAAGGAACAGCATAGCTGAAATCACTTTACCATAAGTAAGTCGTAATTCTAATGATTCCTTAACTTGACCACTCCACTGCCCAGAACCAGTCCAACCTACAACATCAATGATGAGGTCATCGAATTTAAGGGCAAGCATTGTCACAAAACCTACTGCGAAAATCACAACGACAGTATGCTGCATATGTGTATTCAGAATACTTTGGAATTGGCGCACATATTCTGGGTCTTTCTTGCAAGATTCAGGAAGCCGGAATGCATACTCGAGAAACCTGATTGTTGCATGAGCAGTTTCAGAATATAACATCAACAAAACGGCAACAAGTAGCAATTCCCAAACTTGTCCAGAGATAAGGCCGCCAAGTGTGTCAGTTTCACCGATTTGAGTTGGAAGTGGATTCAATCCAGGAGCATTTGGGTTACTCATACTTGAGAGAAGGGCCACGATTCCTTCGTAAGATAGAAGGGCGTACAAACCAAGGAAAACTAGAATGTATGCCATCGACCAATTAATCATCCGCTTCGATAGGCCCCAAATCCCCATCAAGCCAAATAGGACTGGAGCTAGGTAGAAAAGAACGATTAGCAATTGGATATACACAGATAACGGCCAAATCAAATGATTAGCGTGATTGAGTGAATCATCTGCATTTCCAAAGGGCCAATATAGTTCGAATTGAGTAATCATCCCAAATGTCCATGTTAGAATGAACATTCCAGCAAGGAATAGGATCATTGAACCCAATAATGCAAGTGTAATTTTTCGTCGGCGGGCTGGTGGCTGGAAGTTCAGTGCCACCCAACCTGCTGCTATCACCATGCAGAGAATAATTGGAACGTAATAGCGTCCATCACCTTGGTTCCCTAGCCCAGTCACCCAATTGGGTATAGGTAATTTTTCAAACGCCCCCCCTTCTGAAAAACTCATTTCAATTTGAGCAAGGGTCAGCGTATGATCTAGCGCAGGACACCATTCACCGCTAGCAATGTAATCTGGATGGCAGTAACCAAAGATACGAGTTAAAGTTAGGAACAACCAGATTAGTGCAATACTTGCTACCAGTTGCAAACCAACAACTCGCCACTCCTTTCTCAGAGTGCGCAGATGAAGGGTAATTAGCCCCTCTTCCTGTTGAGCAACATCTTCTGCCATTTTCACCACCCTACATTTTCACCTGTAATAACGCCTGACTAAGTTCTACATCTGGCATCCAGTCAATCACTCTTGCACCATATCCTGCAACTGCAGACAATCTGTTCTGTCTCTCCAATTTCATTACTTCATAGGACATTCTTGGTATGCGGCTAACAAGCCGCTCATAATCAATACTTGATGGGCTTAGAACCACAACTTCGTGCCCCCGTCCTGCTAAATCACGAATTGCGTGGGGAACAGTACCATCTCCTTCAAGGCTTGATATAATGAAAACAGGGCTTCCACGACTAAATCTAGGAGCCAACGAATTAGTAACAGCCTGTAGTGGCATATCACCTTTAGGTGCTACTCCAGCTAGGCTAGATAGGACCTTGAAATACTGTTTATCCCCTCCGTCTGCTGGCAGATATGAAAGACTGTCATCATAAACAGCCAGTGCAATAGCATCCCTTCTCTTGATAAAATATGATGCTAAACTAGCTGCGGCAACAGTTCCCATTTCGAGTGGATTTTTTAGAACAGTTCCAATTCTACTGATGTCTCGAGAATCAAGGAGGATGAATACATCAGTAACAGCATCCCGGCATTTTTCATTGACCATCATTACCCCTGTACGGGCAAATGCTTTCCAGTTGATAATCTTGAATGGATCGCCTGGAACATATTCTCTCAGCGAGTAGAATTCAGAACCCGGACCTGGAGTTCTTAGTGTCATTGCACCAGTGTACATTTTCGGTGTTCGACTGCGAATCATAGCCTCCTCTATTTCACGTACTTGTGGGAATACGATTAACCCCGAACGATGGTCAATATACATCTCTTGGCTGAATAGGTTGAACGTGTTTCTGTATCGTACAGAGACGGGGCCGAAAGAATAGTGGCCACGTAGGGGGCATCTCAGAACATAACGAATCCTAGTTGTTTCACCCGGGCCGAGATTGACTCGCATGTAGTTAAGCCCACTTCTGAGTTTCATTTCATGAGGAACATTGTCGAAGACTTCCAGTTGCTGAGTCCTTCTAAACGAACTATTTGTGATTGCCAATTCGACATACAAATCATCACCTTTGTACAAATTGTCTGCTGATAATGTTCTAACAATCTCTAGATTTCCATGGCCAGATACCCATGAATTTATTGCAAGGAATGCAATGAACATGAGGCCTAATATCATCAATTGGAAGTTCGCTATCATCATACCAATGAGAACTAAGGAGATTCCAGATGTTAGCAACAATGCTGCTTTACGGGTCCACATTACTTACGCCCCCACATCTTTACACGCTTCACAACAGCAACTAATTGTTCCAAACTATAATTCCGATCTTCAAACACGAATTTGATTAATACCGGATCACCAATCATTTTCTGTAACTCTCTAGCAGGCAATGCATCGAATTCATCCCTTGTTAAGGAATTCAGGTTCCTAACCCGTGATAGCAACACTTGTTTCACTTTATTCGCCCGGCCATAATAGCCATATCGTCTTGCATCTCCAAACCCGTAGTAAATGATACTGAACACGTGTCGCCATGGTTCGGGATCAGTTTTCTTGATGATAACTGCCTCAAATGCAATAAATAGAGCAAGGAAAAGGAACAGCATAGCCATCCAATCATTTGTAAAGTAAACAAGAACGTAGTAAATTAGGTTGTACGTGTCGCCCATTGCACTAGTTTGTTGATGTCTACTTTCATCGAATATTACCTGTTTCCCGAGCCCAGATGTACCATTAGTGGTATCATCTCCTGTATGCATTAGAAGTGACTCAGCAATTATGTCCAATACCCAACGTCGATTGTCATTCATTGGCATTTGTTGACCATTTAGTGCACCATATCCTTCTCGATTTGTTTCCTCCCAATCATAGATTGCATTCATCAGGATTGATCCATCTGTGACGAAAATTGCGCGACCCATAGGTGGCCCATTGGGTCCTTCAGCACAGTCAGTAATGAGACAAACTTTCACAACAGTGGTAAATGGCCCCTGTTCGTCACTTTCAACACCACCTCCCTCGAAACCAACATCACCTCGTCCGTCATCATTCGTATCAAGATATGAATCTGGACTTGAGCCACCCAAGGCATACCGCTCGTTTTCTACATCTTCTGCAGACCCCTTGTCGAATGCCGATGGAGTATTCATTAGTACGTTGTAATTTGTACTAAAGTTCCAAGTAGTCATCCCATTTTCATCAGTTTCTACGTGATGTGCACAAAGACCAGCTTCCGCTTCCCAATCAGGGGTATCCTGGGCATTGATTGAACTATCGGGGTCAGCATCCAAGCGATTAATGATACCATCACCATCACTATCAGCGAGACATGGATGATAACCAGATGTATCGATATCGTCATAAACATAAGGATTAGTCTCATTCATCCAAACATAGTTGTAATCGAGTTCACGTGCCCAAGCCTCCTCATCATACAGTTGATGTCCACTGTAACCCAAACCAAATTGCTCAGCAAGTCCCGCTGAATACCCAAAATCATCCATTACCAATATGGTTCCGCCAGAAATGACATATTCGACTATAGCCTGAATTTCAGTAGTAGAATACCCTTCAGACTCTGCAAAATCAATAACATCAGCATCATTGGTAAATCTCGGAAGAGAAATAGTATCTTGTTCAACACCGGTAACGATGAACACAGTATCTTCTGGATTCTCTAATTCGCCTAAGAGTACAGGACTAGAAATCATACTTGTGGTATCAACATCCATTGCTTTCAAATCTTCACGAAAGGCTGAAAGATCATCCCAATCATCGTCATATGCGGACAAATGTGGGTCACTGTCTACGAGATATGAATTAGCAACACTCAATAGCAGTAAAGCGAGCACTGCATAGAATGCTAACATCAGCCCTGCGCGCCTAGTTTTGCGGGATTTCAGAAGAGATTTCAGGTCCATTGAACCGAATTTAATCAGAGGTCGCCCCTCACATCCTTCGGATGTGTGAACCATAGACGATTATCCTAACCTTAAGACGGTTTGGGGGAGTTGGGTGCCTTAGTATCAGCCAACATTTCTAACGATTTAGGTGTATGTCCTCATCAATCGTAGCAACTTCTTCAGTTGGAATCACCAAATGTTCACCTATCACTGACCATGGGAGTAAATTAGGATCTAATCCATCATCAAGCTCTAGAAGTAGTCCAAGAATATCTCCACTTGTATCATCTAGAAACAAATCTACCACATGGCCCAAGAAATCTCCGCGATTATCAACAACCCTGCGACCGGATAGTTCCGAAGAGAATGCTGCTGGCATAGAATCACCTTAGACGCTCTCAATTCCCATCAGGGTGTCCGATTTTCGCCGGATACTTTCCAACCCACTGGTCAGTAACCCCTCGAGTTTTGTGTAGTACTCAATCATATCAGGTGTGATTGTCGGCCTCACTCGGGCAATCGCCTCTTCAAAGTGCTTTTTACTGACGGATTTTCGTTCTGCCCTCATTGCGATAAGTGCAGCTTCCCGACACACTGCTTCGACATCTGCACCAGTAAAGTTCTGCATAGAATCTGCAAGACTCTCCAGGTCAAACTTGCCCAGTGGCATATCTTTCGCATGAATTTTCAATATTTTTCTTAGGCTGGCATGGTCAGGTGGTGGGATGTGTAGGACACGTTCGAATCTACCACTCCTGAGTAATGCAGGGTCAATCATTTCTGGACGATTGGTTGCTGCAATAACTATGACGCCTTCCATCGCCTCAACTCCATCCATGCTTGACAACATTTGATTCACAACTCTATTAGATACATCACTACCTTCTCCAGAGTTCGCAGTTCTAGCTCCTGCAATTGATTCGAATTCATCAAGGAAGATGATACTAGGACTGGATTGTTTCGCTTTCTTGAACACTTCTCGGATAGCCTTCTCTGACTCACCAACCCATTTAGAAATCAATTCTGGCCCCTTTACGGTGATGAAATTCGCTTTTGCCTCATTAGCAATTGCCTTTGCGATTAGCGTTTTACCAGTACCTGGTGCGCCAAATAGAACAATGCCTCGTGGTGGTTTTATCCCGAAATGCTCAAATCGATCCGGCATAGTCAATGGCCATTCAACACTCTCCTTTAGGCGGTCTTTGACTTCTTCTAAACCACCAACATCATCCCAAGAAACTTCTGGGACCTCAACATAAATTTCTCGAAGGGCACTTGGTTCAATTTCACGGATTGCCAAACGGAAATCTCCCATTTGGACCTCCATCTTTTCGAGTACTTCAGGTGGGATTTCATCTTGATCTAAATCAATCTCTGGAAGGTATCGGCGAAGCGCCTTCATTGCTGCCTCACGGGTGAGACTCATGATATCTGCACCGACGAATCCATACGAATTTTCCAAAATCCATTCCATATCAAAGTCATCCGAAATTGGCATACCTCGAGTGTGTATATTCACAATCTCTCTACGACCATTCTTGTCTGGAACTCCGATTTCTAGTTCACGATCAAATCTCCCAGGTCGACGAAGGGCTTGATAAATAGCATCAGGCCTATTTGTTGCACCAATGACAACAACATTATCCCTGCCTTGCATTCCATCCATTAGAGTCAAAAGTTGTGCAACAACTCTGCGCTCAACTTCACCTGAGACATCTTCACGCTTGGGTGCGATTGAATCCAACTCATCAACGAAGATAATAGCTGGTGCATTTGAAGCAGCCTCATCAAATATTTCTCGTAGTTGCTTTTCAGATTCACCGTAGTACTTGGAAATGATTTCAGGCCCATTGATACTAGTAAAATGTGCATTCGTTTCATTAGCAACAGCCTTAGCAATCATGGTTTTACCAGTGCCAGGTGGTCCATGGAGTAAAACGCCCTTAGGCGGATCAATACCTAGTCTTCGAAATAGAATAGGATGCTTAAGTGGTAACTCAATCATCTCTCTCACTTTGAGCAATTGGTCTCCAAGTCCCCCAATATCTTCATACATAATTGACGATACTTCTCCTGATTCCTCATCCTCAACCATTTCCTCTTTGATTACAATTTCTGTATCGGGAAGGACTCTCACTATGCCCTTAGGCCGAGTTGACACGATTGCAAACGGCAATGCTTCTGCAAAGAGTGTCATTCCAGGGATAAATATCCTATCTCCTGCAACCACTGGTCGCTTGTTTAGACCTCTTCTAGCAAAGCCTTCAATTCCTGAACCAAATTTGACTTTCTGCTGTTTTGCCATTACTGGACTTAGTATAAGCCTCTCACAATCAGAAGCTTCAACCTTGTTGATAGTAACACGGTCGCCAAGGCCAACTCCGGCATTCTTTCGAATAATCCCGTCGATGCGAATAACGCCAAGGTTCGCGTCTTCTGGCCTACATCGCCAAACGATTGCTGCTGTGGTCCTCTCGCCCTTTATCTCGATAACATCTCCAGGTTTGAGTCCCAAATCATTGTCAAAAGGGACTCTTGCCCGCCCATGTCCAACATCGCTAGGTATCGCTTTTGCAACTCGCAGAGATAGTGTCTTTTCTTCATCATCAGCCATGTAATAGCCTCCAGAGCAAAGGGTGGATTCACTTCCCCTCCTAAAACCCATTCATTTCTTATTCTGGTTAAACCCCAGTCTGAGGGTTAGTCTTCAAGCGCCGAGATGCGAGGATTCATGATGGGGTTTGCACTCGACGAGATATGGCGCACGTCCTCTCAACAGGTTTAGAATTCCTAGAGCATAGCAATCCAAACGACTTACCCTGTGTGAAGGGTTACAATATAATCAATGGCGAACTCAAACTTTCAAGTGATGGTTCGACATTCAAATCAGTTAACCCCGCATGGTTGCAGGATTGTTTGGGTGAATTTCCACTTTCATCAGAAGCGGATGTTCATGATGCACTTCATGCCGCACGTGTTGCATTCACAGAATGGGCAGCAACACCTGCACCCACACGTGGGCAAATAATTGGCAATATGGGTCGCCTTTTGATGGAACATAAAGATGCCCTCGTTCGTTTGCAGGCACGTGAAATCGGTAAAACGGTGAAGGAATGTGGTGGAGAAATTCAAGAAGCAATAGACACCTGTCTCTTCTTCCAATCTGAAGGTCGCCGCCTGTATGGTCAGACTGTGAACTCTGAACTTCCAGATAAAGAACTATTCACATATCGTCGACCCTTGGGTGTATGTGGAATAATTAATGCTTGCAATTTCCCCTCTGCAGTACCATTTTGGAAGATGATCCCTGCAATTATGTGTGGAAACACATGTGTCTGGAAATCTCCTCAGGATTCCCCACTTCTGTCATTTGCCCTCGCACGGATAATGCATGAATCTGGTTTGCCTAACGGAGTGATCAATCTTGTACATGGTAAAGGAAGTGGTGCAGGGCAACACTTAGTTGATGCAGTGGATAAAGGCCTAGTCAACAAAATATCGTTTACTGGAAGTACTGCGGTTGGAAAGATGATTGGAGAAGTTTGCGGTCGAAATTTGGTTTCAGCCAGTTTGGAATTAGGTGGCAAAAATCCATTGGTTATTATGCCAAGCGCAAACTTGGATAATGCAGTTGAAGGAGCATATTGGGCCGGTTTTGGAACAGCAGGACAGCGGTGTACTAGTTTAGGCAATCTGATTATCCATGAAGAAATTTATGATGATTTCATGGCTAAATTGATGGCCAAAGTCGAAAAGACGACTATTGGTGATTCTTTGAGAAATGATGGTGTTCTTTACGGTTCGATGTTGTCAGAAAAATATGCTGAAGATTTCCTCAAAGGAGTCGAAATTTGTGAATCTAGTGGTGCACGGAAAATCTTTGGTAACGGACGAATTTCTAATGAAAATAAACCAATAGGTTTCCTTGGTGATGCTTCCGAAGGAGTTTACATGTGGCCTCATGTTTTCGTAGATGTAAGCGAAGATATGCAATGTTTCCATGAGGAAATATTTGGCCCAGCTATTACAGTAGTCAAGGCTAAAAATTTCGATCATGCCTTACATTTGGCTAATGCATCACCCTATGGTCTTTCTAGTGCAATTTATACAAACGACCGCCTTGAGGCTTACCGGTTTAAAACAGGCATAAAGGCAGGGATGACTGGAATAAACAATTCTACAACAGGTGCTGAGGCACATCTTCCATTTGGTGGTGTCAAAGGGTCAGGAAATGGGACTAGAGAATCTGGTATTTGGGTAATTGAAGCATATTCTTACTGGCATGCTGTAAATGATGAATTAAGTGGTAAATTGCAATTGGCTCAGATGGACGTTGATGAAATTGAAATCGAAGAAGCAGAAGTTGATTGGAATTCTTTAGCTTGAGGGAACCAAATGGAAATTACCAGAGAAACAGTTCGAATTGCAATGTACATTACAGGTACATTGGTTTTGGCGTCATATGTATATGGTGTTGGAAAAATGGATGACCCAAACCAGTTATGGGGCGGGATTCCTGAATCTTGGCGAACGCTGAATGTGGCATGTATGTTTATTTCCGCAGCAGGTTTTCTGATAATGTGGTGGTTCTTTCTTTACAGATGGGATGTGGCAGCAGTTGAGACGATTCAATGGCCTTGGGCTGATGGAGGAGTAGGAGGTGGCCACAGTCGTCTGTTAATCGCTTTCTTATTGGTCACAGTACCCTCTATGTTGTGGCTGGAATTCACATCATTGCATATTCGTACTGATGGGGCATGGACTCAATGGTTGGTTATCGGGACTCTCTCTTTGGTTTGCCTAGGAAACATCCTGCTTGGTTTACTTGCATGGAGTGCCCACAAACAAGAGATTGCCCCTGATACAATTTGGCCTGTTTTAGGCGCAATTATGCTTGCAATCCAAGTGATTATTAACGATGGAATCCTATGGAATCTGAAATATCCTTGGTGATTGGGGAAGCAGATAATCAGATACAATATGGGCAAGAAATTGCTGGTACGTAGAGTGGAGACAATAATTCCTCTTCATTTAGTGGTTCCCTGCAAGCGAAGCAAACCTCTGCACCTGTGACATTCAATTCAGGATCCACTGCAACTCTTCGATCGAATACAAAGCAATCTCCATTCCAATGAGCCCCACCCATTTTCTCGAAATAACCTAGGATTCCACCTTCTAGTTGACGTACATCACGAAAACCTTGGTTCAACATAACAACGCTTGCCTTCTCACACCTGACTCCTCCGGTGCAAAACATGACGACAGTCTTGTCTTTGTCTAAACCTGAATTGTTAACTGCATCAGGAAAAGTTCTGAAAGTTTGAATATCAAAGTCTACAGCATTTTCAAAACTACCAATTCTAATTTCGTAATCATTGCGTGTATCTAAGACTGTGATGTCTCGCCCTTCATCCATCCATTGTTTAAATTCAGCCGGAGATATATGAGTACCGGTGAATTCAGCGGGTCTGACCTCATCCATTCCCATTGAGATAATCTCTTTTTTTAGACGAACATTCATGCGACGGAAAGCTAGTTTTTCACTATATGAAATTCTATGTGGAATCCCGATAAAACGCTCATCTTGCTCAAGATATTGGATAAATCCATCGATTCCTTTTTGATCGCCACAAAGGAAGAAGTTGATCCCCTCTTTACTCAGTAAAATGGTTCCCAAAAGGTTGTTTTTTTCACAAATATCTCGAAATGGTTGACGTAATTCATCACGATCAGGCATATCCACGAAGCGATAACCTGAAATGTTCACAAATTGTTCAGTCAATTCAATCTCCCTCCTCTCTCCAGTCTGGCTCCTGTGCATCCTGTTTAGCCCATAACACATCATCAATTCGTAAAACCGAGATGGCGGCTTCTGTAGCTCCAGAGATTGCATGTTTTGTTACACTGAGTGGCTCGGTAACAGATACTTCTCCCATGTCTGTAATTTGCCCGGAATTTATGTCTAAACCTTGCCAAGCTGATTTTGAATCAGCCTGGGCTGCAGTTGCACGAAGCAACTCATCAATTGGATCCAAGCCTGCATTTGAAGATAGTATTCGGGGAATTGCCTCCAACGCTGCTGCAAATCCTTCGATGGCCATTTGTTCTCTACCTGGAATAGTTTCAGCGAATCGCCGCAATTGTCGTGCTAAAGCAATCTGCGAGGCCCCTCCACCAGGCAATATGTATGGTTCACGAATCAACTGACAAGCAACACCGAGCGCATCATCAAATGCTCTTTTTGCCTCCTCAAGACGTAAATCAGTCGAACCTCTAAGCACCACGGTGTTTCCACTTTTGGTTGGTCCTTCTATAATTACGTGGTCAACATTATTCCATTTTTCTTCATATATACGAGAAAACACACCAACATCCTCATCATCAATATCTCCTAAATCAAAGATAGGTCGGGAGCCTGTTGCTCTACAAATGTCTTCTAAATCCTGCCTTTCAACACGACGATATGCTAGGATTCCAGCATCTGCAAGCATGATATGTGCATCATCTTCAATGCCATCTCGGACAATCAAACAACTGATTTTAGCAGAAACTAAATCATCAACTCTTTTTTGCAAATCAATGTTTTCTCTCTCTTGAAATGCCTTGATAGCACCCAATTGAGTAATCTTGAGGTTGGCATCAATTTCCGGGTTTCTTTTCTCTAACCCTCCATCCAATACGAGAATACGCCCTGTATCGGGTTTCATACTCATTTCGCGATGAACTCTGGATTTTGCCAATACAATCCCTGAAACTAATTTGCTACTCATTATCGAACCAGTCCTGTGTTTAATGATTCGAGTATCTTCAGGTATTCCAGTTCCTTCTCTAATTGCTGCATTATGTGCAAGTTCTGCTAATACATTTTGCAATCCTTGATCTCCCTTACCTGCAAGACTTGTTATTACGGTGTTAAGTGAATCATTACTAGTTGATTTACGCGAGATATCTTTCAATACTTTTTCAATTATAGGTAGACACATTCGATAGCCAGAAGCGATTGTTGCAGGATGGATTCCTCGGTCAACTAACTCTAATGCATTTACGAGTAACTCTGCGGTTAGTATTACTGTGGATGTAGTACCGTCTCGAACCTCATCATCTTGAGCTCTTGATGTTGAAATCAGCATTTGTGCGGTTGGATGCAGTACTTTTGCAGTTTCTAAAACGGTCACCCCGTCATTAGTTACAAGTGTACTACCATCACTTCCTAGTAACATCTTGTCTAGGCCCTTTGGGCCCAAAGTACTCCTTACAGCATCAGCTAAGGCAACAGCGGCTTCGACATTATTCCGAAGCGCCTGCCTGCCTGCAACTCGAGATGTATCTTGGAGGACACTGTCCTGCTCATGTTGCACCATTGACACACGCGAGATACCGCCTTGCCTTGAATCCGCCGCTTTGCAATCCTTCATATATGACTAGACACTGGCACTATACAACCGCGGGTTAAGTAGTGGGTGTTATCATGAATCAAGATGACTGGGAAGAGCAAATTCTGAAGCAGATGGTTGAAATGTTCAATAAAATGGGTCTAGACGTTGATGAGAGCGATCTTTCACGAATGATGGAACAGATTCAATCGCAATTCGAAAGCATGGGCGTGGACCCTGAAAAAATACGTTCTGGCGAGGTCAAAATCAATCTGCAGAGTGATTTTGGCAATCTCAATGAAATGTTTGGAAAGGGAGGAATGCCTGACCTAAGTAACCTCCTCTCCAACTTGGGTGTTGATGTCCGTATGGGTGCAGCTCCAGAGGAAGAAGCAGTCGAAGTACAGGTAGAGGATGCAGAAGAAGGAGAAGTTAGCAAAGTTCCGGTTGCTGATATGTTTGTCCAAGGCGATTCGATGAATATCACAATTGATATTTCAAGACACGACGAACTTGGTTTAGATGATTTGGAACTAAATCTGACAGGTGGAGGTTCAACCCTGCAGTTGATGCGAACAACTCAACCACGTCCACTACAGAGTTTTGAACTCCCAAAAGCCGCTGAAAGTGTTGATGGTTGGGAGTTGAATAACGGTATACTCGATATCACACTTAAATTACAAGACAGAGAGTCTTTAGCACAAGATGGAGGAAATTGAAATGGGAAAAACACCAGTAATTGGAATTGACTTAGGAACGACTAACAGTTGCGTAGCGACCATTGAGGGTGGTGAAGCAGTTGTTATTGCAAATGCAGAAGGAGCAAGAACCACACCAAGCGTGGTGGCATTTGCTAAAGATGGTGAACGATTAGTAGGGGTTACTGCAAAGCGCCAAGCAGTAACTAACAATGAGCGAACCTTCATCTCAGTTAAGAGAGAAATGGGATCTGATTGGAAAGAAGCTGTTGATGAGAAGGAATACACACCACAAGAGATTTCTGCATTTATCCTGCAGAAGTTGAAAGCAGATGCTGAAGCCTACCTTGGTCATGAAATCAAGCAAGCTGTAGTTACTTGCCCTGCATATTTTACTGATGCACAACGCAAGGCAACTAAGGATGCAGGTAGAATTGCGGGTCTTGAAGTTCTTCGAATTATCAACGAACCAACAGCGGCAGCATTAGCCTATGGAGTCGATAAAGAAGACGACCAAACTATCCTGGTTTTTGATTTAGGCGGTGGTACATTTGATGTATCCATTCTCGAAATTTACCAAGTCGATGGGCAACCTCAAATCGAGGTAAAAGCCACAGCAGGAAACAACCGCCTAGGTGGAGATGATTTTGACGAGAAGATTATCCATTGGTGTGTTTCAGAATTCAAGAAGAATAGTGGCATTGATTTGTCTGGAGATAACCAAGCGATGAGTCGTCTCAAGGAAGCTGCTGAGAAGGCCAAGATTGAGTTATCTGGAACCCAAACTAGCCATATTAATCTCCCATTTATTACGATGAAAGATGGGAACCCGGAGCATCTAGATCTAAACTTGTCTCGTGCACAGTTTGATGATTTGACTGCGCCTTTAGTTGAGGCGACAATGAAACCTACACAGCGTGCGATGAAGGATGCTGGTGTTACAGCAGGTGACATTGACAAGATTCTTCTTGTTGGTGGAAGCACTAGGATTCCTGCAGTTCAAGCGGCAATTGAAAAAGAAACAGGAAAGGCACCATTCAAGGGAATTAACCCTGATGAAGCCGTAGCAATGGGTGTTGCACTACAGGCCGGAATTATTGTCGGTGATGAGGGTGTAACCGATGTATTACTGCTCGACGTTACGCCACTCAGTCTTGGAATTGAGACCCTCGGTGGCGTTGCCACTCCAATGATTGAACGCAACACAACCATTCCAACGCGTCGCTCTGAAGTTTTCAGTACGGCTGCAGACAATCAGCCTGCTGTTGAAGTTCACGTTCTGCAAGGTGAGCGGAAGTTCGCCAAGGATAATGTCACACTAGGCAAATTCTTCCTAGAAGGAATCCCACAGGCGCCTCGTGGTATTCCCAAGATTGAGGTCACCTTCGATATTGATGCAAATGGTATTGTTAGTGTGTCTGCTAAAGACATGGGTACAGGCAAGGAACAATCCATTCGAATCGAGAGTGCGACCAGCCTTTCAGAAGATGAGATACAACAGAAGATTTCGGAAGCTGAGCAATTTGCTGCTGAGGATGAAGAACGTCAGAAGAAGGTCGAGTTGCGTAATACTGCAGACAATATCGTGTACCAGACACGTCGAACACTAAAGGAAGCAGGTGACAAACTCGAGGGCGAAGATACCTCAGCGGTTGAAGACAAACTCACTGAACTTGAGGCCATGATTCGAACCGATGATGGTCTCGTAGAAGATGATGATCTCGATGAAGAAGCCATTCAGGCCAAGGTCCAGGAACTCGAAGAGGCCATGCATGGCATTTCATCAAAGTTGTATGAAGCAGCCGCTGCCAACATGGCAGAGGAAGAGAGTGGTGATCACACTGGCATGGATGGTGCTGATGATGTGGTCGATGCCGACTTCGAAGTCGTCGATGATGACAACGATGAATGATTACTCAGTAATCAATCGATGTAGCGTTCGAACATGAATGCCAGTCGCGCCATTTGCAACCATTGCATTTGTTGAAGCACCCCATGCGGTACCAGCAATATCTAGGTGTGCCCATGGGATCTGTTCTCCATCTCGTTCCTGTACAAATTGCTTGAGGAAGCCAGCAGCAGTACAGGCTCCTCCCCACCGCCCTTTGCCCAAGTTTTGAACATCGGCGACTTTGGATCCAGTCATTTCTTTCTCAAATGCAGGTAGCAATGGCATGGGCCAAGCAATTTCATCCTCGGCATTTCCAGCCGCGTGAATTCGGGCGGACAAATCATCATTATTCGACCAAAGGCCACTGGCTTCATGCCCTAGTGCAACGACACATGCACCGGTTAGGGTTGCAAGATCGACGATATAAGATGGGTCGAGTTCTGCAGATTTCCATAAACCATCAGCGAGTACGTTTCGACCTTCAGCATCGGTATTGAGGACTTCAATCGTCTTCCCAGAATACGTATCGATGATGTCGCCTGGGCGATATGCGCCCGCGCTTGGCATGTTTTCCGCCATGCAAGTAATTCCATTTACACGACCTTTGTACCCACTTTCGTACAAGGCCACAAACAGTCCGAAGACCGTGGCTGATCCATGCATGTCGAACTTCATGTCCCACATGCCAGCAGAAGGTTTGATCGAAATACCTCCTGTATCGAAAGTGATTCCTTTACCCACAATACAAGGAACTTGCTTGTTCTTATCTGTTGTCGGGTTGAGGCGGAAGAATACCATGCATGGCTTCCTCTCACTACCTTTACCTACTGCAATCACGCCATGCATGCCTTCCTTTTGCAGGCGTGCATAGTCCCAAACCTCAATTTCTACATTCGATTTATCTTTGGCCCACTCTGTTGCACGTCTCGCAAACTCCTCAGGATACATGATGTTGGCTGGTTCATTACCAAGTTCCCGAGCCATGTGAACTCCCTTCGTGATGGCTACAGATTTCGAAACCTCTGATTTCAGAATCTCTTGGTGTCGGCGACTAGCTTGGCAATCTAGACTCCAATTCCCTTGGTTCTCATCATCGTTCTTCTGCAGATATTTGTCAAAATCATAGTCACGGAGAATCATTCCTTCTGCAAACAAAGCCATCATCGAAGTTGTCCACCCTGTGGTGAATCTTACAGTGATATTCGTACCATAGTCTTTGGAAAGTGCAGCCAAGGTTTTTGCCCCACCATCACGACATTCTTTGTCACTGGGACATTCACCCATTCCCACCAAGACAACTCGACATTCTGGTGTCCAAACACTGAGGTGCTTACCATTTTTTCCTGTAAATGATTCACTGGCAAGTGCTTCATTGACCAAACTTCGCTGTGTTCTCGACAAACCGTTCAAGGCGTTGTTTGGAGCCTTTTCTGTGCCCTCAAATAGGGGTAAAACCAGAATATCTCCAATGTGGCTAAATTCGCTTACGTTTGCATCCATATAATCACTGAACTCGCCGATTCAGTTCCGATATACAAAGGGTTGCGTCCCTGAATCCGCCCTTAATCGACGATTTCCACCAAGAAAATGCCCAAAATCAAATCAAATCTTCACTTTTACGGATTCCAGCCAAACCAATTGCTAATACTGCTAGCATTGGGGATGCGAATGGGAGGAACCCCGAATCATCAGAATCCAATATCTCAACGAGATCCTCATGAATCGATTCGTTGACCCAAATACTAGCATCAATGACACGCTTTTGGTAGTACAACTCAAAGTAACCCGTGTCACTAATCGTCAAATTTGAGGTGTCGAGAGATACCTGTGTATTGTTGGTAGCATTGACTCCAAATGCTTCTGAGGTCCATTGAACGTCACCGTCAACGATGTAACGAACGGTAGCATTTGATGTACTAGCTCGCCCCAAGTTGTCGACGTCAAGAGCAATTTTATTATCCTCGACAACGAATGAATTGATGGAAAGTCTCGCTCTCCAATACCATACATTATCGATAAGATATCGCATCACATCCATCTCTTCTCCCAATCGATCCTCTAGAGATTCAAAAGAACCTGGGACAAACTGTTCATCATCAGTTTCGAACGTGAATGTTGGAAAACCCATCACTCCATATCCATAGTCCCGACTCGTGCCGCAATTGGGATATAATCCCTGATTTGCATTTTGGATTGGAATGTCTGAGATGTTTGCATGGACATCATCTCTGATGAAGTGAAAAAGTTCCCAATCTGAGGGTTGTTCAGGCCATTTCCCCCAAGGATAGAGCATAATCCAAACCCCTGTATGCATGGTTACATACAGATCAGCATCAGGAACCTCTGTATTCATGTAAATCGAATTTGCATGTGTTTCAGATTCGCTGAATGCACTACTACCCGGTTGTGTGGTCGGACAGGTATTCCAATAATGGTCGTAATTTCGATTCAAATCGACTTGATTGATATTCCAACGCGTATCGATATCGTTCCCATCAGGGTTGAGCATAATCAGAACGTGTATCTCTGAATTTTGTAAGACTCGGACAGCCTCCTCATCCCCATCATTCCAACCATTGATGTACCATTTAGCTGACAACCATGCGAGTGCGGTTCCCAAGTACTCATTGCCATGGTGGCCCCCATCAATGTAGATGATTTCTTTTGGACCCCCATCTGATTTTGTTTCCATTGACCAATCGGACAATCGAACCACCCAGAGAGTCTTTCCAAGTTCGGATTTACCAACATCAACTAAATCTACAATATCTGGGTTTTCATCAGCCCACTCATTGACTTCGAGTGTCATTGCAGCCCAAGTCATGTGCACATGATTATCAACAGGTTCTCCCGGCCATTCCTGTTCACCAGTAACGATTGCTGGTGTCATAATCATGACCACAAGAAACACCGCAAGCCCGCGCATCATACCGCTGGTGTGGTGATGTGGATTTGAGATTATGCCTCATTCGTTAAGCAGACAACTCAGCAAAATTGGAAGCACGATAGTCGCATCGGATTCGATAACAAATTTTGGAGTCTCAACCCCTAACTTGTCCCAACTGATCTTTTCATTTGGGGGGGCGCCTGAGTAGCCCCCGTAGGATGGGCGAGATTCAGAAATTTGTGCAAACCATGCCCAAAGCGGCACATCTTCACCGAGATCTTGTCGCAACATGGGTACAGCACAAATGGGGAAGTCCCCGGCAATTCCTCCACCTACTTGCAGGAATCCGTTATTGGGATTTTCACGAACCCAATCCGCCAAGGTAAGCATGTAGTGTGTGCCCCCAAGTACGGCATTGATGTTGACAGTTCCATCTATCACGCGAGCAGCAAAGATGTTGCCAAGTGTTGAATCTTCCCAACCAGGCACGAACAACGGCAAATTCAACTCTGCAGCAGCGAGAAGCCAAGAGTCAGCAGGTTCGGCATCAGCCTCAATATTTTTCACCACATCATAGAGAAATTCATGTGGCAACCTCCCATGAGAATCTTTCCATAAAGAAACCAATTGAGATTCAACTTTTCGAATAGCATTTTCTTCCGGCAAAGTTCTATTGGTAATTCGATTTTTCAATTGAGATTCTTCACTTGGCGAAAGGTCCCTCCAATTTGGAATGTCTCCATAATGTGAAGCTGCGATTAGTTGAAACAAATCCTCTTCCAAATTGGCACCCGTGCAACAAATCGCATGCACTTTGCCTTCTCTAATGGCTGGGGCCAAACTTCGTCCGATTTCAGCAGTACTCATGGCTCCGGCAAGTGTAATCATCAGCCGCCCATCATTTTCGACAAATTGACGCAATGATTCGGCACATCGACGTAATTCACCAGCATTGAAATGGCGAAAATGTCGATCAACGAAATCTCGCATATTAGTCCTCCATTACAAATCGATCAATTTCGGTTCTTTGGACCAAATGAATTGTTGGAATAGAATCTACTAATTTAGCATGAATATCATCAGCGATTCCAGCAGGATTGACATCACCGCATGTAAAACAATCCACCGCTAGGATACCTTCGTCTGCGTAGCAGTGTGCACTAACGTGACTTTCATCGATGAGAACGACTGCTGCAAATCCAAGTGGGCTCACACTCCCATCGAAGATAGAAACATGTGCATGTACTTCCCTTGCGTTCGATTTTGCAACAGAGGATTGCAATACATCTAGCATCCAGTTTCCATTACCTCTGAATCCAGAATAGTCCAAGGTGATATGCCGCCCTTTTGATTTCATTGTAGTCCCTCCAATTTCCGTGCGAGAAATGCTGCAGTAATTTTTGTAGCCAACATTGCAGCTGTGAATTCAGTAACGTGATTATTTGGATCGGGTACGATTTCATTGATATCGGCCCCAATCCAGTTTATTGATTTGTTAAGTGAGATTGTTTCGATAGTATCTACAATTTGCCAATATGCAAGCCCACCTGGGACGGGAGTACCTGTTGTAGGTGCATAAGCAGGATTTAATCCATCAATATCTAATGTAAGCCAAACTGGGCCATTCAGCGATGATAGGGTGCTAAGCCAAGACTTCCAATGTTCTTCTCCACCACAGGGATTCAGAATATCTCTAGCTAACCATAAATCGACTCTTTCGTCGGATTCAGCGAACTCTACTTCCTCTCTTGAGATTGCGCGAATACCGATTTGAAGAATCTTATTTACACCTAATTCTAGAGTTCTCCGAGCGGCACAAGCATGACTATCAGGGTCTCCATTCAGATGTTCGCGTAAATCTGCATGTGCATCAATTTGTACTATTGTTAATTCTTGCAAATCTACTCGCTCTGAAACTGCTCGAATTATAGCAGGTAACATTCCGTGCTCTCCACCTAAAATTATCGGGAATCCGGATTCAAAGGATGCAACATAACGGGATATACCATCCAATTGTTCTTGTAATGTATTTCCACTTCCATCCCATGGTTTAGCAGTATGAATTGAAAATCCACAAGGTAAATCATTTGGCAACAAAGGATCGTATAATTCCACCTGTGCTGATGCAGAAATAGTCGCAATAGGTCCATGGCATGTGCCTTGTCCATAAGATGTAGTCAATTCGTAAGGAACCGACATTACAACAACATCGGGGTCCCCGTCTAGTTGAGGAATCCCGAGAAATGCCCCTTCCTTGAATTCGGTCACAGAACAGACGCGGGCAATCCATCGTTTAATGGTGACGAAACCGCATGATGTAGCCTAATTGCTAACCCAAATCGCCAACTGTTGAAATAGGGCCCCCTCCTCCCCTGTAACGTTGCCGAGGATTTTCGGCGCATGGGGGAATATGAAATGGGAATGAGTTTAGCATCTCTAACTGCTGCCATTCAAACCCATATTGATCCTGATATGGATACTGTCACTGCTGAAGGCATGGCTGAACATGCCCTTGGTTTCTTTGGTTTCTATGATCGCATCATTGACAATGCACTTGAACCAACAGATAGAAATCTGTTTTACATGTTCCAGGATTACGATTTGTTGACAACTGAATCAGAGGAAACAACACTTTGGGATGGCCGTGAATGGCGTATTCATTATTGGAAATTTAAACCAGAAGCCGTCAATGCTTTGGAAAAGCCAAAGAAGAAAGTGATCGATGATGACCCTTATGCTGGAATATATGATGATGTTCCAGATGGATTATGGCGCACCCTTTCTGATGACGATTACGAAGAACCACTTTGGGATTAAGTGCACACGCCGAGATTTGAACTCGGGTGGTATGGTTGGGAACCATACATCATAACCACTAGATCACGTGTGCATCAGAATCGGCGTTTTCTATGTTGCCGTGTACAATCTACGCCGGGAAATTGGTCTTCAGTTTCACGGTACACAGTTTTCAGATTTTTCACAAATTTCTCATCTCGGACTAAAAGAACGAAATCTTTGACACCTGGGTCTTCTTCAGCATCTAACCAACCAAGAAGGATTTCCATTGTCATTCTTGCACCTTCACGATGTGGGTACGCATAAATCCCCATTGAAAGCGGTGGACAAACCATTGTTTCAACGGTTCCCAAGGCCTTTACTTGCTCAAACATGGCTTCGTATGATTTACGAATTAATTCTCTTCGTCCTTCATCTTGACTTGGCCTCCGGCAATCTGGCCCGACTACATGAATAAGATGCTCATGTGGTAAATCAAAAGCTGAAGTCGTTACTGCAGTACCTACTGGACACGGCTGCATATTTTTTGCACGTTGTGCCTTACTAATTTCGATACACTTTTCCCGCAACTTTTCTCCAGCAGCTGTGTGCATTTTAGCATCTAAGCCTTCCCGGCCAGCTAATCTGTTGTTCGCACATGTGACTGCAACCTGTGCCTCATATCGAGTCAAATCTCCAGGTATCACACGAAGTAGTGAATGACGGCATTGCCTAGCGATGATAACGTCCGCCATACTTCGACAGGGGGGGGCGGTGTGCTTTATGCCCATCGCCGATTTATGTCAATTGGATACCATTATTCAACATAATGCAGCCTCATCAAACTGCCGACATTGTCAAAAGTTGATTGATAGGGCCGAGTTTGTGCACCGTCGTTCGGCGATCATCCTCGCCCTTCTCTTCACGTTACAGAGTTGGTCTTCTATGCCCCTCTCTGAGGAGGAAATAATCCACTCTAGCGTAGGGGAAGAGATATCTTTTCGAGACATTGCAGTAGTTGAACCCTTTTCTCACCAAACATTCGCAGATTACAGTGATGTTGCAGTTGTAATCAATAATCAGAGTACTGAAAGTAGAATAATCGGCACCGCATTTGCACTTGCTCGTAATATATCTCCGGAGCGTGTTTTCTTGTTAACAAATGAAAGCACACCCACTGGAGAAACCATCAACTCAAATCAATTTACTGATTATTTCTCTAATCCGATTTCGCAGATGATTTCAGAACGGAATTTGACCGATTTGAATGTTCTTGTTACAACCAAAGGAGTCCCCCTTCGGGTCAATGGAGGAACAAATTCCCGTGCGTCATTTGATTCTGAATTAGCCCTGATTAATGGTCCCTATGCATCATCTATTTTTGCTGATTGGAATGTTAATTCAAACTATGGTTTGGCAGCAGGAAATGAGATGAAAGCATTCGACCGAAGTGAACAAGGATACTATCTGGTCACGCGATTGACTGGTTACGATGTAGAGACCGCATTGGGTTTAATCACCAAGACGAACAACAGTTTTGGGCAACATGGATTGAGCGTTCTGGATTTGGCAACAAATAGGAATGGTTCAGGATACAAATGGTGGAATGACCTGTTATACACAACCAATGAAACACTGACGAATATGGGATTCCCAGTCCATTTCAATCAAAATAGTACTTATGTTACCAATATGGAAAATGTCTCGATGTATGCTGCTTGGGGAAGTAATGATGGTTCTTGGGGCAACAATCAATTGGCGAATTCTGGTTACGATACATCAGATGGAAGTTGGTCGACAGGATCACGATACTGGGATGGTGTTGGCCCATCATTGTCCTCTGGTGAACAGTGGTGGTGGACGCGTCAAACCGAAACAAAGAGGAATGGAAATGCAGCCATGGAAGGTCGTCTTGAGGATGCACCTTGTGGAGCAAACGATGCCTCGATTACAAATGGTTTGCTCGCAGAATACTTCGACAACAATGGCGTCTCTTACAATGTGAGCACAATGGTAAACCTCTCAGGTAGAACGCCCGATTTTGTGCGTCATGAACCGAATATTGATTGGCCCTCTACACAGAGTGCTTGGACTGGTTTAGATAGCCGCTTCCTTGAGTATTGGAGTGCGCGACATAGTGGAATCATTCACATTCCAACCGCTGGTAATTGGACCTTCTATCTACGGAGTGATGATGGTTCCAAACTGTGGATTGATGACGCGGAAATAGTTGACAATCAAGGACATCACGCCATGCAAGAGAGATCAGGGACAGTTTGGCTTGATGCAGGAGAGCACCATCTTCGTACCGAATTTTTTGAGCATGGAGGGTATGCTGGACTAGAGCTCAAATGGGAAGGGCCAGGGATCTCAAAACAAACTGTTCCAAATAACGTATTGACTCGAGGAAGTAGTTCCCCCGTCAGAGAGGCGGAGTTAATTCATCATTGGGATTTCAACGAAGTTAGCGGTGATGTTGCAAACGATTCAATCGGTTCGGCCCACCTGAATTTCACAGGAACCAATGGTTCTCAATGGCGCACTTGTGTGCTAGGTAATTGTGCATTCTTCGATGGTATAGATGATGAAGCCAGGGTCGATGTAGATGATATGGTATCGGATTTCACAGTGAGCATGTGGATTCAGGCAAACCATAGTGGCCAATCTCGCCACTCGTCTGCAATCGCCGTGAACGATGTGGCAGGTGATGATGATTCATTCCAGTTCCAGACGAGTGGGGGGAATCCTGGGAATTGGGAATTATATCACAACAATTCGTACAGCTTTGGAACCGTTGATCACACCGTTTGGCAACACCTTGTCGCCACATTTTCCAATGACACAATCACGCTGTACATGGATGGAGTTGAGGTACTCAATCAAAGTGTGCCCAATGG